>Ga0247727_10001308_pt1 | contig 59658 bp, 52 predicted proteins | sample WisWelCaveWW1625_FD_202498 | JGI IMG/M metagenome (GOLD analysis project Ga0247727, IMG submission 202498) | Biofilm microbial communities from Wishing Well Cave, Virginia, United States - WW16-25 | ecosystem: Environmental > Aquatic > Deep subsurface > Groundwater > Cave microbial mat | place...
ACGGCGAGATCGAAGGAGAAGTCATCGGTCATGGCGTTGTCCTTGCCTTGAGCCTGATCAACAACCTCGAGATCAATGAAGAAATTTTGTACGGGCGCATGGAAAACATCGAACAAAGCACGTTGATAACCTGAGTAAAGATTTGGTTCCATCGGTTTTGCCACAGAGTCGCAAAGGCGCGGAGAGGTATTCTTCTCTGTGTCTCAGTGACTCCGCGGCAGGATAATAACCACTACATCGCACTCATAAAAACATCATGCCAAACTATCGCGTCACCGCAACTTCATTATGGCTCCGCTCCGGACCTGGGACGTCGTTCCCGGCGGTTGCCGCGCTCTATCGCAACGATATCATCCAGGGCGATGAAATCAAAGGCGATTGGCTTCACGCCGCCACCGGCGACAACAAATCGGGATGGTGTCATCGCGGCTACGTCGAACTGATCGAGGTCACACCGCCCCCGCCTTCACAGGTGATGTATCGCGTCACCGCCGAAACGCTGAACGTTCGTCAGGGACCCGGCGTGGGCTTCATTGTCATCGGGGGGCTGAACAAAAACGAAATGGTGGAGGGACTCGCTGTATCCTCCGATGGGCAATGGGCGCAAATCCGAAAATCCACGACCAACATCGGCTGGGCTTCGCTCAAATATCTCATCAAAGTGATTGTTCCCCCGCCGAACCAAAACGACATCTTGATGATCGTGACGACGGACATATTGAACATCCGCTTAGGACCCGGCACAACGTATCCCATCGAGGGGAAACTCATTCGCGGCGAAATGGTCACGTTCATCACCTCCACACCCGATTGGAAGTGGGTGAAAATCAAAACAGCGTTGAACAAGATCGGCTGGTGTTCTTCGAAATATCTGACCGAACGCCCGGAGGGCGTCGCCCGCCCTGAAGAATACCTCGCCAAGGGATTCCATCGCGCGCTATCGGATACAATTCCGCTTCGCATCGGACCCGGGGTTGATTCTCCGCCTGTGACCGATCTCAAATTCAACCGCGTCGTCTACGTGGACAATATTTCGCCGGACGGCAAGTGGAAACACTGCACAAACTCGTATGGCGACTCGGGTTGGTACCCCATTGAGCGATTGTCGCCGCTCGGCGCGGTCGCCATGCCGCAACCCGATGAGGAATTTCCGTGGTTGCCCATCGCCTTCGAGGAATTCGGCACGCGCGAAATCAAAGGCTCGAAAAATAACCCGCGCATCGTGGAGTATCATAAAAGCACCGACCTCGCGCAAAAATATCCGTATCTGCCGGATGAAGTCGAATGGTGCGCGTCGTTCGTCAATTGGTGCATCGAGAAAGCAAAAGCGCCTTCCACGAATTCCGCGCTCGTGCACCCGTGGACGAAATGGGGAGTCGCCGCTCCCGCCCCGCGCCGGGGATGTGTGATCACCTTCCTGTGGGACGATGGTTTTGCGCACGTTTCGTTTTATCTCGGCGAGGTTGGCAATTACGTCATCTGCCTCGGCGGCAACCAAAGCGACGCCGTGTGGACCTCGGTGTATCACAAGAAATACATCACCAGTTATCGGGTCAGGTAAGAGAGCGATTCACAACCCCACCTATTGGACACGGACAACACAGAATATTCATAAAAGGTTTTCTTCGTGCCGTCCGTGAATTCTGTGTACAAAAAAGAGAAAAGTCATACTTCATGCCATCCTTCCCCACTGCCCCAAAACGAGACCATCAAGTCACCCAGCATGGAAAGACCCGCAACGATGAATACTACTGGTTGCGCGAGAAAGAAGACCCGGAAGTTTTGAAATATTTGCGCGCCGAGAGTGATTATCTCGAAGAGGTGCTGGGGCATACCAAGCCGCTTCAAGACGCGCTCTTCGCCGAGATGAAGGGGAGGATCAAGGAAACCGATGCAACCGTCCCTGAGAAGCGAGGCGAATATTTCTATTATCAGCGTATGGAGGCAGGGAAGGCTTACCCTATCTATTGCCGCAAAAAAGAGACGTTGGAAAATGCCGAAGAAATTCTGCTCGATCACAACGCGTTGGCGGAGGGAAAGTCGTTTTGCAGTGTCGGCGCGGTCAACGTTAGCCCGGATGGGAACACGCTCGCCTACTCGGTTGATTACGAGGGCAACGAAGCGTACACGATTTACTTTCGTGATTTGATCACTGGAAGAGTTTTCGATGACACTATCCCGAACACATCGGGGAGCGTATACGAACTCGGCGGCGTGGAATGGGGAAACGATAACAAAACGATTTTCTACGTCACGCTGGACGCGGCGTTGCGCCCCGACAAACTGTATCGCCACAAACTTGGAACCGACCCCGCCAGCGACGCGATGCTCTTTCACGAAACCGACGAGTCTTATTTCTTGTGGATGCACAAGACGCGTGACGACAAATACATCATGACCTATCACTACAGCACAAAGACGCGCGAGATGTGGTTTTTATCCGCCGACGACCCCGACAGTGAACTGCGCGTTCTGCAACCCCGCATCGAAGGGCTGGAATATTACGCCGCGCATCATCACGGAAAATTTTTCATCGCGCACAACGAGGACGCGAAGAATTTCAAATTGAGCGTGGCAACGGTGGAAAACCCTGGTAAAGAAAACTGGAAAGAGGTCATCCCCCACCGCGAAGACGTGTTGATCGAGGGAGTCTCGACGTTTGAAAATTTCATCGTCCTGCGCGAACGAAAAGGCGGACTCAAGCAAATCCGCATCAGCGCGCCCGGTGATTTGAGCAGAGCGCGTTATGTTCAATTCCCCGAATCTTCATACAATGTCGAATTTGAAAACAACCCCGAGTTCGACACCAGCCTGCTCCGCTTCAATTACTCGTCGCTCGTCACGCCCAACTCCATCATTGACTTTCACATGGATACCGGTGAATGGGAGGTGAAGAAAGAGGCGGAAATCCCGAGCGGTTACAACAAAGCAGATTACGTTTCGGAACGGCTTCACGCCACCGCGCAGGATGGGACTCTAGTGCCGATCTCCATCGTCTACAAAAAAGATTTGAAACGGGATGGCAACAACCCAACCCTGCTCCACGGATACGGCGCGTATGGCTCGACGCTTGACGCGGAATTCAACTCCAACCGCCTCTCGCTTCTGGACCGTGGATTTGTGTACGCCATCGGGCACATTCGCGGCGGCTTGGACATGGGCCGCGCATGGTACGAGGGCGGCCGAATGTTGAACAAGAAAAACACATTCACCGATTTTATCGCCTGCGCCGAGCATCTCATCAAGGCAGGATTCACCTCGAAGGAAAAACTCGGAATTATCGGCGTCTCGGCAGGCGGCTTGCTCGTCACCGCCAGCATGACCATGCGCCGCGATTTATTCAAAGCCGTCGTTGCGAAGGTCGCGTTCACCGATGTGGTTACCTCAATGAGCGACCCAACCATGCCGCTGACAACCCTTGAATGGAGCGAGTGGGGCAACCCTGAGATTCCCGATCAGTTCGAGTATATGTTGTCCTATTCACCATACGACAACCTTCACCCGAAAGAATATCCGAACCTTCTGCTCACAGCGGGATTGAACGACCCGCGCGTCGCGTATTGGGAGCCAGCCAAATTCGCCGCCCGGTTGCGTGAACTAAAAACAGGTGACAACCTGCTCCTGCTCAAAACCAACTTCAGCGCGGGTCATGCGGGCGCCAGCGGACGGTACGATTATTTGAAGGAGATCGCGCTGGAATACGCGTTTCTGGTAGATCAACTGATCCAAAATCAAAAGGGCGTATAATCTGAAAATAAAATTCGCGAACGGAGAACTAACATGGAACGGTATCTGATCGAATCACCATATGAAGCAGGCGACTGCGATGCCATCATCAAGGAAATCCACGCGGCGGGATATTTGCATTACTTCGACTGGGGTTGCCACGACGGAGTCCATTCCGGCTGGGCAATCGTCGAAACGGAGAGCAAGGAACATGCCAAACAGATCGTCCCGTGGCAGATCCGCGACAAGGCGCGGGTGGTGAAACTGGAAAAGTTCGAGTCGAAAAAGCCGCATGTAAAAAAGGAAATCTAACAAAAAAGCGACGCCCCAAAGGCATCGCTTTTTGATTCGCAATTTCATACTGCATGTGTCCCTGCGAGGAGGCGCCAACGCGGCAATCTCACATTTGTATGCATAGCTGAGATTGCCACGGGCGCTTGGTCTCGATACGTCCTTCGACTACGCTCAGGACTACTCGACCATCGGCGCCATCGCAATGACACGGTGATCAAGTAGGTTGTGCCTGTTTTGCCGCGAGTTCTTCGAGCATTTTCGTCGTGAGGGACTTCGGTCGTTCAATCGGCTGACCGAGCGCGCGCGCCCACACGTAATTGGCAGTGACTCCCAACGCGCGACCGACGCCGAACAGCACCGTGTAAAACTCAAACTCGCGCACGCCATAGAAATACTGCAATGTACCGGAGATCGCATCCACGTTGGGCGCGGGGCTTTTGGCCTTGCCCTGCTCTTTGAGCACGGCGGGGACAACATCCAATACCATTTCCGCTAACTTGAGAAGGTCAAAGTCCGGGAATTTCTGTTTTGCAAATTCGAGTTGCGCCACGAAGCGCGGGTCAATGACGCGCAAGACCCCATGTCCGTAGCCCGGAATGACGTGACCGGTATTGAGCGTATCCCAGGCGAATTTATATAACTCATCGCGCGAGGGCAATCCGTTGAATTTCTTGCGAACGTCCAACAACCAGCCCAGGCTTTCCTGATTCGCCAACCCATGCAACGGACCCGCAAGCGCGTTGAGGCAGGCTGAAAAGGCTAGGTACGCGTCCGAGAGGGTGGACCCGGTCAAATGCATGGCATGAGCCGAAGCGTTTCCAGACTCATGATCCGAATGGATGATGAAATACAGGCGCATCAGTTCGGCGTATCCTTTTTTATCGTCCACTTTCATCATGCGTGAAAAGTTCGCGCCGTAATCCAGTTTCGGGTTATAGCGGGGAATTTTGGTTTCGTTGAAATATTTCAGGCGATAGATAAATGCCGCGATCAACGGAAGGCGCGCGGTCAGGTTAAGCGAATCTTCGAGCGCGGCGTCCCAATACGCGTCTTTCTTAATTTCATGATATTTTTTCGCAAATACCGATTCGTTCTGCATCGCCAGCACCGCCTGCGAGAGCAGGGTCATTGGGTGCGCGTCTTTCGGCATCGCGCGAAGCACCTTAAATACATGCGCAGGGACGTGCGCGCGCTTTGCCCACTCCGCTTCGACCTCAAGCACCTGCTCGCGCGTCGGCACATCGCCCACCATGAGCAGATAATACAACCCGCCCACCAACGGAATCTTGTTCCCGCGCGCCTTGGGCAAGGCTTTCAACGTCTCCGCGACGGTCATGCCGCGCAAACGAATCCCTTCGCCGGGGTCAACGGATGAAATATCGGTATACAGCCCCTTGATGTCGCGCATCCCGCCAACGACCTCGCCGATGGTGACCGTGTCTACGACAACGTCCGCGTGTTCTTTGGCAAGCGCGCGAATGCGGTCTCTCCACGCGGGTAATTGCGCCTCGATCTTTTCATGCAGAATCATGTTTTCCTCCAAAACGGCAGGAACATGGCGAGCGATTAAGCAATGAATACTTCATCGGACTCGCCGTGCCCCTACTTTTATAATGTCACCAATTTCTTCAACGCGTCGTGCGTCTCGCGCACCGCCGCGGCGGATTTATCCAGCATCGTTTTCTCGTCCGCATCGAGTGAATATTCAACGATCCGCACCATGCCGCTTCGTCCCAACTGGACAGGCACGCCAAAATACATATCGCTCAAACCGTATTCGCCGTTCATATACGCGGCGCACGGGACGATGAGATTCTTGTCTTTGAGGATCGCCTCTGCCATTTGCGCGCATGCCGCGGCAGGCGCGTAGTATGCCGAGCCGGTTTTCAACAAGTTAATGACTTCCGCCCCGCCTTTGCGCGTGCGTTCGACGATGGCGGCAAGCCGGTCAGAGGGTAAATAATCCTTGAGCGGAATCCCTGCAATGTTCGAGTGACGCGTAAGCGGCACCATCTCGTCGCCGTGACCGCCCATCACGTAGCAGTCAATATTTTCCACGCTCACGCCGGTCTCCAACGCGACGAACGCGCGCATCCGTGCCGAGTCCAACACGCCTGCCTGCCCGATCACGCGCTCACGCGGCAAGCCGGTCTTTTTCATCGCGAGATACGCCATCGTATCGAGCGGGTTCGTAAGAATGACAAAAATTGCATCCGGTGAATGTTTGAGCGTTTCAGTCGCCGCCGTACCGACAATTTCCGCATTCGTTTTCAGCAGATCATCGCGGCTCATGCCGGGCTTGCGCGCAATCCCCGCTGTGATAATGATAATATCCGAATTTTTTGTCGCGGCATAATCGTTCGTACCGACCACCGAAACGTCTTTGCCGATGATCGGCATCGCTTCCAATAAATCCAACCCTTTGCCTTGCGGCATTCCTTCCACAACATCAACCAGCACCACGTCTGCAAACTCGCGTTCCGCCAGCCAGTGCGCGGTCGTCGAGCCGGTCATCCCTGCGCCGATGATGGAAACTTTATTCATGAGTCCTCCGAAATTTTGATTGGTTGAATTTTATCCGAAATTTTCAGAATATTACATACCATTTGCACAAAATTTCTGTGACATAAAACAGGACTTCCATCAAACCGGAAGTCCTGTTCGCATCTTTTCTACGTTCAACCTGATTCCTCCGCCTCGAGGAATCGCGTCGCCTGAATTGCCGCCGCCGCGCCCATCCCCGCGGAGGTGACCACCTGCCTGAAATGCGGGTCCGCCGCCTCCCCTGCGGCAAACACCCCCGGCACATTGGTCTCCATCTTATCGTTGACTTTGATGTAGCCGAGGTCGCTCATTTCCAATTGACCCTTGAACATTTCGGTATTCGGAGTGTGCCCGATAAAGATGAAGAGACCATCCGTCTCGTAAATGGTTTCGTCGCCGGTCTTCACATTTTTGAGTTTCACTGCTTCAAGTTTGTCCGTGCCGATCACTTCGGTCACGACCGTATTCAGAATAAAGTCAACTTTTGGGTGTTCTTTCGCGCGATGTTGCAAGATCGGGCTGGCACGAAATTCCTCGCGGCGATGGATGATCGTCACCGACGACGCGTAGCGTGTGATGAACAAACCTTCCTCCAGCGCGCTGTCCCCGCCGCCGACGATGACCACTTTCTTATCCTTGAAAAACCAACCGTCACACGTGGCGCAATATGAAACGCCGCGCCCGGTCAATTCCACTTCGCCGGGGATTTCGAGATGGTTCGGGCTTGCGCCTGTGCCGACGATTACTACATCAGCAAGATAATCGCCGCTATCCGCATCCACTTTAAAAGGGCGTTGCGACAAATCCACTGAATTCGCGGAAGCAAACTCCGTCACCGCGCCGAAGTGCTCTGCCTGCTTTTGGAACAACTCGCCCAACTGCGCCCCGCCCACTCCTTCCGGGAAACCCGGATAGTTTTCGATGGTGTACGTCAGCGCGGCTTGACCGCCCAACTGCAAGCCGGTCAACACGATCGGTTGGAGTTCCGCCCGCGCGGCGTACAACGCGGCAGAATACCCGGTCGGACCCGATCCGAGAATCAATACTTTTACGTGTTTCGCGTTTCCGTTTGAAGACATGCTATTTTTACAAATTCCTCGCTTGAGATTTCTTTCCGTTAGCAAGACGATTTGTGCTCATCACTTTTTACTGTTTGAATTGTATCAGAGTGTTCCAAGACCCGAAGGCGTAAAGCATATTTCATCCCTTTGGGATTCGGATTCGCACTTTCAAAACCTACAATCCCGCCATCCTTTCAGGATTGAATTACTCCTCCACCCGCTCGATCTGCGCGCCGAGCGCGCGGAGTTTGCCTTCCACGTCTTCGTACCCGCGATCAATCTGGCTTATATTGCGAATTGTGGACTGTCCCTTCGCGGCGAGCGCGGCAAGCAAAATGGACATGCCGGCGCGAATATCCGGGCTTTCGAGGTTCTCGCCATACAATTGGTTCGGTCCTTGGATCAGACAGCGATACGGATCACACAGGATAATTTTCGCGCCCATGCCTACGAGTTTATCGGTGAAATACATGCGCCCGGAAAACATCCAATCGTGGAACATGATCGAGCCGGTGGCTTGAGTCGCTACCGTAATGGCAATGCTGATCAAATCCGTTGGGAACGCGGGCCACACGTTGGTTTTTATTTCAGGGATCGCGCCATCCAAATCGGGATACACAACCAGTTCCTGGTTTTCAGGCACGATCAAATCGTCGCCCTCCACCTGCCAGCGCACACCCATCCGCTCGAAGACGTGGGCGATCATTTTCAAATTATCCACACCGGCATTTTTCACGCGCACACTGCCGCGCGTCACTGCCGCCGCGCCGACGAAACTGAGCACTTCGAGATAGTCGGGCCCGATGGTGAATTCGCCGCCGTGGAGTTTCTCCATCCCTTGAATATGAAGCGTGTTCGAGCCGATCTCTTCGATCTGCGCGCCGAGCACGTTCAGAAAATGACACAACTCCTGCACGTGCGGCTCGGACGCGGCGTTGTGGATGACCGTCTTTCCCTTTGCCGTCACTGCCGCCATGATGGCATTCTCCGTCGCGGTGACGCTCGCTTCATCCATAAGGATATCTGCCCCGCGCAAGCCGTCCGATTGAAAGGAAAAACCGCGGTCGTATTTTACGTCTACGCCGAGGGCGCGCAGGGAGAGGATGTGTGTATCGAGCCGGCGGCGTCCGATCACGTCCCCGCCCGGTGGGGGGAGTTTGAAATCACGGACGCGCGCGGCGAGTGGACCGGCAACCAGGATGGAGGCGCGGATGCGGCGGCAAAGGTCGGGGTTAAGCGAGGCAGGCTTCAAGTCCCGCGCAGAGACCCGCCATGATGTCCCGTCCATTTCCTCCACTTGCACACCCACGCTTTCGATTAACTTTCTCATCACTTGCACGTCTTGAATATGCGGGATGTTTCGCAGAATAACGGGTTCGTCCGTCAACATGCAGGCGGCGAGCATTGGCAACGCGGCATTTTTATTTCCCGCCGGTATCACTTCGCCGCGCAACGGAACCCCGCCTTCGATCACAAATTTTTCCATTCATCGCTCCTGAGAACTTCGCAAAGATTGTAAGGCAGATTGCAGGCTTCGGCAAGCAGAACACTTGCACCTGCGGCAAGCAGAACACTTGCACCTGCGGCAAGCAGAACACTTGCACCTGCGGCACGGTGAGCGAAAGATGAACCGACATTACAGTTGGCTTACATGCCGGCGCTGGGATTTTTCCGCTTTTTTATTCGACTATAATTACCGAGATGGATTTTCAGATGCTCGTTCCCATCGCATTGGGCTGGATCGCCGGGTTGTTTGTCAATTACACGGCAGATGTCCTCCCGCGCACGCGGCAGTTTAGCCAGCCAGTTTGCCGCAATTGCGAGACGCATTATTCATGGCTCGATTATTTGACTCTGCGCGCGTGCCGTTCGTGCGGAATCGTCCGATCCATGCGGACATGGCTTGTGCAGATTTTAGCCGCCGCTTCTTTCGCCTATTTCTGGCTGAATCCTCCCAGGGCGCTTGGTTTGCCCCTCAGCCTGATCGTGCTCGTGTATTTCGCCGTTATCACCGTGATAGACCTTGAGCACCGCCTCATCCTCTTCCCCACCAGCGTGTTCGGCGCGGCGCTTGGGTTGCTCGTCGGGACGCTGGTGTACCAGAAAGTTCTCGGTCAGACGGTTCTTGAGGGGATGGGATCATCCCTGCTCGGCGGCGCGATCGGGTTCGGCGTGATGTTCGTAGTGTACCGAATCGGCATGCTGGTTGCCCGCTACCGCGCGAGAAAGATGATGGAGGCGGGGCAGGCTGATGATGAGGAAGAGGCATTCGGCGGAGGCGATGTTTATCTTGCCGGGGTGCTCGGTCTCATGCTCGGCTCACACTTCATTATCAACGGTTTAACGTATGGCGTCCTTCTCGGTGGACTCGCCAGCGTGCTCTTTCTGGTCGCGATGCGGGTGCGAGGCGCAAGCCAGGCGTTAATGACCTTCATCCCCTATGGTCCGTACTTGATTGCGGGAGCCTTTTACGTTTTGTTTTTAGGCTGAACGAGCCTCACCCCACTTCCCCCAAAGGGAGATGAGGTGCGTTACAAATATGTCGGCGCATTGTAGTACGAATGTCGCATTGGGTTGAATGACCCAGACAGTAAACTAAGAATCAGAAAGTTTAGAAACAGGAATTTTACTTATGAATGCAATCAAAAAATCCACTAAAAAAGGCGCCGCGCAGGCAATGGTTGAGTTTGCCATTGCTCTGCCGATTCTGCTCGCCATCGTCTACGGCGTGCTCGAAACAGGACGGTTCTTGTTCCTGTATTCCACCGTAGTCACCGCGAGCCGGCAGGCTGTCCGTTATGGGACGGCGACCGGCAGTGGAGGTGACTTTACCTCTGCTGGCGGACCGGATAACAGCGGTTATTCCCGTTACGAGGATTGTTATGGAATGCGAGCCGCCGCCGATGCGGCGGCATACCTGGGCGACTTGGATTCTGTCGAGATTTTTTGGGATGAGGGTCCAGCAGACACTCCAAACGCCTACTGCGCAACGGATTCCGATAATACGAGTTTCAATCCGAGCAACGACAACAAAGACCGCGTACTTGTCATCGTTACCGAACAATTCACGCCTTTGGTGCCGGGTTTTGTGCAATACATCCAAAGAGACATCACCGCCACCAGCGCGCGCACGATCATTAATAGCGTTGCCATCTATGTGACAGCCCCTGCAGGCGGCGGTGGCGATTTGACGCTCGCGATTTCCGCCACAACGCCTAGTGGGTACAACCCTATCACCGTCACCTATCTTGTAACCAATACCGGTGATGTGGATGCAGATACGCCGATCACCATCACCACCGACAAAGGGTCGTGGTCTTGTGCCGGCGAGCCGGCCGCGCTCACTGCAATGGGCGGAAGTTTTTCATGTACCGGGTCATACACACCCACCCTAACGGATTATGATACCGGGTACTTTACCATCACTGCCACCGCGGATGCAGACGGTCTTTCTGCGAGTGATACCGAAACGGTGACGCTTACGCAATCTCCAGCGCTTGCGCTGGATAAATGGGCGGACACAGAAGCCTCTGCTGTTAATGGACACACTGTCAATTACTTTTACGATCTAACCAATACTGGTAATGTCACCCTCGGGCCGCCGTATTCAATTACCGACAGCCAAATCAATAGCAACGCCATCACGTGTCCATCCTCCGGAAACATTATCCCCGGCGCTTCAGTGCAATGCACTGCCTCCCATAACATTACCGGTGGCGATATTAACGCCGGTTCGATTGTAAATACGGCTACTGGAACAGCCTATTCAGTAACAACAACTCCTCAGAGCGTTACCTCCAACTCAGATACGTGGACGGTTTATACACCAGCGCTTTACCTCACGATCACCACATCAACTTCCTCTGTGAATACAGTCGGGCAGGCGATCACTTATACATACAAACTGACGAATAACACGAACGGAAATCTGCGTTCGCCTTATTCTGTTACAGATAGTTTCGCAACCGGCATTACATGCCCTGCGGGTCCAGCCACATTGGTAGCCGGTGATCATGTTAATTGCACAGGCACGCATTCCGTAACTCAAGCAGAGTTGGATGCCGGTACTGCACTCAGCGGCACCGCGACAGCCCAGGCAAGAAAAGCCACCGGTTCGCAATTTGAAACATCGAATACTGTTAACACGAACGTTACAGTCACGCAGAGCCCAGCGCTCACACTTGCCGTTTCTGTCAGCCCGAACCCGGCGACCACTCTTCAAACCGTGACGTACACCTACACTCTCACGAACAATGGCAACGTTACGCTCTCGCCAACGTTTGCGATCACCGACAACAAAGCCAGCGGGATCACGTGCACAAATCCCGCTGTGGCAATCGCACCGGGCGGGACGAAAACCTGCACCGGCACGCGCGCCCTCGTTCAATCCGATTTGGATGACGGGTCGGTGACAAATACGGCCACTGCAACAGCCGCACTTGGGGCTGGAACCGTCACCTCGAATTCCGCATCCACCACACTGACCACCTACGTCGGCGCCCGGCTCACGTTGACCATCTCTGCCAATCCAAATCCTGCTACCGGATCGGGACAGATTGTTACGTTCACCTATACGTTGAGGAACACCGGGAGCGTCGTACTCACATCGCCCTATTCGGTTTTGAGTACCTTAACCGGCAGCGCGGACTGTAGTTCGGCGCTCGGCACTATTCCAATTGGCGGAAGCGTTACATGCATTGGGTTCTATACGACTGCACCAGCAGATGTCGGCGGTTCGATCACCGACTCAGCCATTGCCAGCGCTCTGAACGGAGCCGCGACTGTAACTTCTAATAATGCAACGCTCACCGTACCGGTCAACCCGTAGTGATATAAAGAGTATGAAAACCATGAAAAAACCATCCCGAATTTCAAACTCCTCGCGCGGGCAAAGCCTGGTGGAACTGGCGATCAGCATGATGATCCTGGTCATGTTGCTTTCCGGCGCAGTGGAGTTCGGTATCGCCTTCTTCCAGTTTGTGCAATTGCGCGACGCCGCGCAGGAAGGCGCGTTGTACGGTGCGTTGTATCCAGATGATACAAGCGGGATTATTGCACGCGTTCAAGGCGCATCCGATACCCCGATAGACCTTGCGACGATAACACCTACGATCACGTATTCTGGCGCCCCTTGTGAGGGCAATGGAATTACTGTAACCCTAACCTTCAACCATCAAGTCTTCATGCCGTTTTTGGAAGTTATCACCGGCGGCACGATCCCACTTACAGCAACTGTCACCGATACGATCTTGACCCCGGTTTGTCCCTGATAGATATAAAGAAAGGTATCCTACACATGTTCAAACAATTTGCCAAACGAGAACGCGGTCAGGCGCTGGTCATTATTGCGTTTGCGGCAATCGGGCTTTTTGCCTTTGCCGCGCTCGCTATTGACGGGAGCATGGTGTTTTCGGATAAACGCCACGCGCAAAACGCGGCGGACACCGCCGCGTTGGACGCCGCGCTGGCCTACGTCCGCGACCCGAGCGCCGCCGACCCTGCCTTGAGCATCTGGAGAGCAGAAGGCTTGGATCGCGCGGCGAGCAACGGCTACGATGACAATGGTACGACCAACATCGTAGATGTGGAGTTGTGCAGCGATGCCGCAAATCCCTGCGATAGTCTGCCCGTTGGAGCCGACCCAACGAGTTTTATCCAGGTGCAAATTATTTCCCATGTCAATACTTATTTTGCGCGAGTGATCGGCATCACCACCTTGACAAACCGCGTCGAGGCAGTGGCTGAGGTTGTCCCTTCGGTATATACCGAAATGTTCGATGGCAACGCAGTCGTCGGGCTGGCTCCCACCGATTGTCATGCCGTAACTTATCAGGGGAACGCAGATACAACCATTACGGGTGGGGGAATCTTCGTGATGTCGTCCTGTCCCAGCTCTGCGTTCTTCAACAACAGCAATGCGGCGCAGTTGCATGCCCCCTCCCTGTGCGCGGTCGGAGGAATTGATTACAACCCCAGCGCCATTGATGTGCCTTCCATCACAACCGGTTGTGATGCGCCTCCACAAATTGCCGAACCGAGTGTCCAATGCTCTGGAACGGCGACTCAGACAGGGAATGTAATGAGTCCGGGTGTATGGGCGTCTGGCTCAGGCACTTTCCCCCCGGCGGGTGTAGATACACTGCAACCCGGTGTATATTGTATTGAAGAAAACTTCCGCGTCAATGGAGGCAGTCTTACGGGCATCGGGGTGACAATCATCATGCTCGACGGCGATGTTCGCTGGGAGGGCAATGGAACGGTTCATTTAGAGGCTTCCACCAGCGGGCAGTATGAAGATTTACTGCTCTTTCTGCCCAGCTCGTCAAACTGCGAAGAGATCGTCTTCAACGGGACCTCTGATTTCAAGTTGGTCGGCTCTGTTCTTGCACCGTGTTCCGATGTAGCAGTTAACGGGACCGGTTCCGGCGCATATCCTACCGGGGGGATTGATGGTCAAATCATCGGTTACACGGTGGATATTAGCGGTACGTCAAATGTCTCACTCCACTATGATGACTCGAAGAATTACGACGCCTTGACCCTGCCGGAGATCAAGGTAAACGACTAATAATTTTCAGATAATGCGATCAGGCTGGGCGCTTCACCTCGAAGCCTCAGCCTGATCCTGTTTATCGCTACTCTCATAATTAAGCAAGCTTTTCGTTGAAGGTGCGCGTAAAAAATTAATTTTTCTGTTATCAAATTACGCGATACTATGTAATCAGGTATAATCCCCGCTCACAATTTCTTACGGAGGTGACTCGACAATTTTTCCGGGAAAGTCAGCGCATGATCCCATTTCCTTCAAGAAAAGGAAGTGGGATGACGAGGATAAGGGTTCTCCATCGCGCGATGGAGTTAATTGCCTTGGTGGTCGAGTAGAACGAAGTCCGTATCGAAGCCACCAAAGTAAGAAAATCGAAAGTTCAGCGGAAGCCCTTCGGGTGCGCCATCACCCGTTCTCTCTTTCCCTCCGAAATTTAACCTTGCAACAACTTCGCGCCGGTGACAGCGCGAATAAACCTGCAGGGAATGGCATAACAGTTTGGAGATCAGCGACTCAACCAAGTCTCTAATCTCTCATTCTCTAATCACTTAACTCGGAGGATCCCCATGTGTGGAATCGTCGGATATATCGGGCCGCGTGACGCGACGCCGATTATTCTCAACGGCTTGAAACGGCTCGAATACCGCGGCTACGACTCGGCTGGGGTCGCTGTCCTGAACGGCGACCAGCTCGAAGTCCGAAAAGATGCGGGCAAGTTATCCCAACTCATTGATCTCGTCGAAAAGTCCCCGGTCAACGGCGCGCCGGGCATCGGTCACACGCGCTGGGCAACGCACGGCGCGCCCAATGCGCGCAACGCGCATCCGCATCTCGGGCAGACGAAGCGGGTCGTCGTCGTGCAAAACGGCATCGTCGAGAATTTTCTCGAACTCAAGGATGAATTGACAGCGGAAGGTGTGGAATTTCAATCGGAGACCGATACCGAAACCATCGTGCATCTCGTGGAACATTACCTTGCGACAGGGATCGGGTTGGTGGAAGCCGCGCGTAAAACCTTCAATCAAATACAAGGCGCAAATGTGGTGGTACTCATGTCTGCCGATGAACCGGACAAGATCGTCACTGCGCGCATCGGGAACGCAGGCGGCGTGGTGCTCGGCATGGGCGAACGCGAAAACTTCATCGCCAGCGATACGCCAGCCATCATGGATCACACGCGCAACGTGATCTTTTTGGAATCGCGGCAGATGGCTGTTGTCACGCGTACGTCCATGACCATCGAAACTCTAGACGGCGCGAAAGTGAAACCGCAGGTGCATACGGTTTCGTGGGATCCAGTTGCCGCTGAAAAAGGTGAGTACCGTCATTTTATGCAAAAGGAAATCCACGAACAGGTGCGCGCGCTGACAGATACACTTGCAGGGCGCGTGGACTTTGCCAACGGGAAAATCCGCCTGCCTGATCTGAATCTCACTGAAGCGCTTGCAAAGAAGATCGAAAAAATTTATATCACCGCGTGCGGCACTGCCGCATACGCCGGCATGGTCGGGAAATATCTGATCGAAAAGATCGCGCGCATTCCGGTGGAGGTGGTGATCGCGTCAGAATTTCGGTACAGCGACCCGATCCTGAATGACAAAACAGTTGTGCTTGCCATATCACAATCCGGCGAAACCGCAGACACGCTCGCCGCGATGGAAGAGGGGCGACGCAAAGGCGCGATCCTCTGGAGCATCGTCAACGCAATTGGCTCGCAAGCGATGCGCATCGCGGATGGATTCATCTCGATGCAAACCGGGCCTGAAATTGGCGTCGCTTCAACCAAAGCCTTCACCGCCCCGCTCGTTGACCAGTACATGCTGGCGATCCTGCTGGCAGACCTGCGCGGCGTCCTCGACGAAAAGCAGCGCAAGGCGCTGGTCTCGGATTTGCGACTCATCCCCGATCTCGTCGGGCGCACATTGGAACGCGAAGACGAAGTCGAGCAAGTTGCTCACGTCCTGAAGGACATTCGCGATTGCCTGTATCTAGGTCGCGGTATCAACATGCCCATTGCCTACGAAGGCGCGCTAAAACTCAAGGAAATTTCCTACATCCACGCGGAGGGATATCCCGCCGGCGAAATGAAACACGGACCTATTGCACTCATTGACGAATCCATGCCGGTTTTTTGTCTCGCACCGAAAGACCCGTGGCACGAAAAGATGATCTCACAAATCCAGCAGGCGAAAGCGCGCGGCGGCATAGTCATTGCTGTGGCAACGGACGGCGACGAACTCGTGAACGGGATGGCAAACCATGTGCTTTGGATTCCCGAAGCGCCGTGGATGCTCTCCCCCATTGTGACGGTTCTTCCCCTCCAGTTGCTTGCCTACCACATCGCCGCATTGCGCGGCTTGGACGTGGATCAACCGCGCAACCTGGCGAAGAGCGTCACTGTCGAATAGTTTTGCTCGGCTTTGACGGCAATTAGCATCGCGCAGGTTTTCAAAACTTGCGGGATGTTCTTTGCCGGTGCTTATGGATTACAAAACTGTAACTTTCTCTAATTAAATTTGGGATAAAATAGAGACAAAAATGAATTATCATGGCAATATCATGATAAAAGGAGTTGTTCATCTTATGAAAAACAAATCCCGTGAGAACGGGCAGGCGCTTATCATCATCGCATTCGCGGCAACGGGTTTATTCGCCTTCGCCGCGCTCGCCATTGATGGGAGCATGGCATTCTCCAATAAACGACAATCCCAAAATGCGGCAGATACTGCCGCATTAGCCGCCGCGCTTTCTTACATACGAGATAACTCAATCACTTTAAGCGACCTTACAACTGCGGCGCAGAATCGCGCCACCTCGAATGGCTTCGATAACGGTGAGATGAGTGATGTGAGTGTTACCGTAGTGGATATTGCTCTAGGTTCCGGTGGTTGTCCCGGGGATACCGCCGGCAAGGAAATAACCGTTACAATAGTTTCCAGAGTGAACACCACATTTGCCCGTGTAATCGGAAGAAATCAATTATCCAGTGCGGTCACCGCCACATCACGCGGCTGTGGCTACTACAAAGCCTCACTGTTCAACGGAAATGCTGTAGTAGGGCTAAACCCCAGCACAACAAATTGCTCATTTGATACTGGAAACAGCGGTTCTGTTACATGGCAGGTCGAAGGAAGCGGCATTTTCTCCAACGGTTGCGCATTTTCAAAGAATCAGGATGATGTTTTTGAATTTATTGGTTCAAATTGCGTAAACGCGGTTGGCGCTGTTTCTGGATTTCCCGATGAAGATTGCATAAATGATAACGCAGCATCAGAAGCCATTAATTACCCTGACGACGTGATTGCAATCATGCCGCCAAACCCCTGTGACGGCACACCAGGAGATGTTGGCTTGCCGCCGCCTGTAAGCGGTTCCACATTCACCAATGGAGTATTTTGTATCTCGGATCTGGATGCTTACAATCAAGAGGATATTATCCTGAATAACGCCACCTTGTATGTTACTGACCCTGTTTTTGATCTTAGGTTCGCTGGTGGCGGTGGGTTGTATGGCACCGCCACTCAAGGCGGAGATTTTGACGATTATTACATGGTTGTACCGTACGATTCCAGCCTAACACCGTGTCCCACATTTACCTCTAACAGCACCCAGGTGATTGAATGGCGCGGAAATGGCGCGGGTACCTTCACAGGAACCATTCTTGCCCCAATGGCTTGTCTTGACTTGCGTGGAAATGCAGATCAAACAGCTATAAACAGCCAGGTTATTGGTTATATTGTCGGTTCAAACGGTAACGCGAATGTGTATGTCAGCTACGATCCAGACCAAAATCACCAGAATCCTGTTTACCCGGCTATCACATTGTTGAAATAAATAATAATCAAATTAATCAAAAAGCGACGCCTCACCCGCGTCGCTTTTTGATTCCTGTATAATTCGCAACAACCTCACCCTAAGGAGACCTACCCCATGCGCCCAGACTGGGCCTCGTATTTCATGAAAATCGCCTATGCCGTATCCGAACGAAGTACCTGCGACCGCGCCTTCGTCGGCTGTGTGCTCGTCACCGACAAACGTATCCTCACCAGCGGATTCAACGGCTCGCCTAAGGGACAGGCCCACTGCGACGAGATCGGTCATCTCATGGTAGACGGGCATTGCGTCCGCACGATTCACGCCGAGACCAATGCCATCATCCAAGCGGCTTTGCATGGCGTATCCACTAAAGGCTCAACCTGTTACGTCACTCATCTTCCGTGCATCAACTGCACGAAGGCGCTCATTAATGCTGGCATCGTCCGCATCGTGTACAGTGTCGCATATCGCACGGATGATAATACCATGAACTTTTTGAAAGCGGCGAATATTGAAGTTGAGCAGAAAGAATTTATTCCCGATTAAAGAAATTTGGTGGTTGAGTAGGCGGTGATCGTCCGCCATATCGAAACTAACAGTTTCCAAAAGCATTTTTCTTACAAGAGTTACACTTTGCCTAGTGGTGGTTCTGATACGCCCCTCAAAGCTTGTCCTGAGTTTATCGAAGGGAGCATTTGGGGCTACTCAGCCACCAGATAAATCAGAATCCCCGGTACCCCGCCCGGAATGAGCGCAATCAACATCCCCAGACGGAACCAGAACGAACTGATGCCGAAAAACTCCGCCAGCCCGCCGCAGACACCCGCCAACATGCGGTTGCTTCGCGAGCGGCGCAAAACTTTCGTTTGACTTGAAACCATTTGATTACCTCCTTTTCTGTTTTTCATATAACTTTACGCAGGGTATAATCAAAAGTAGCAAGAGAAACTACCCAAGAGGTATAAAACAACCCATGAGAGCATGATTTACTCCCACACCCCCAGCTCCAAAGCAATGCAAGCCATTGCCGATGTTTCGCACACCCCCTTCTGGCTTGACGACCCAGCCAAACCCACCTCCAAACCGCCATTAACTAATAACATCTCCACAGACCTGCTCATTGTTGGCGCAGGCTTCGCCGGTTTATGGACGGCGCTTCTCGCCAAAGAAGAAAACCCGAATCGAGATATCGCCATCCTCGAAGCGGGCGAATCCGCCATCGGCGCCAGCGGACGCAACGGCGGATTCATGGACGCGTCTATCACACATGGATTTCTCAACGGCGTCTCACGCTGGCGCAAAGAAATCGCAACGCTCCACGCCCTCGGTGTACAGAATCTCGCCGAAATCGAATCAACCATCAAGCGACTCGGCATTGAATGTGATTATCACCGCGTCGGCGAAATTGACCTCGCCACCGAACCCTACTTGTTGGATGGCTTCAAAGAAATCATCGAGCTGGCAAAGCCATACAATATTAACTTTGAACTCCTTGACCGCGCCCAAATTTATGACATCGTAAAATCCCCCATCTTCATCGGCGGCATCAAACGCTTCGACTCCTCCATCGTCAACCCTGCCCAACTCGCCTGGGGACTTCGCCAAGCCTGCCTCAATCTCGGCGTGAATTTATATGAACATACGCCCGTCACAAAACTTATCGAGGAAAAGAATCGCGTCATCGCTCACACCCCGCACGCGCAAATCCGCGCGCACAAAGTCGCCCTCGCCACCAATGCCTTTCCGCCTCTGCTCAAAAGAATTTCATATTACGTTGTCCCCGTCTACGATTACGTTCTCATGACCGAGCCGCTCAACGAATCGCAACGCGACTCCATCGGCTGGCACGGACGTGAAGGACTCAGCGACGGCAACAATCAATTCCATTACTTCCGCACCACCGCAGATGGACGAATCTTATGGGGCGGATTCGACGCCATCTATCATTGGAATAACGGCTTCGGGACCCAACTGGAAAATAGACCCGCTTCACACGCCCTTTTAGCTGAACACTTCCTCCAAGCCTTCCCTCAACTGGAAGGGATTCGCTTCACCCACGTTTGGGGCGGAGCAATTGACACCTGCTCGCGCTTCAGTCCGTTTTGGGGAACGGCGCATCACGGCAAAACCGCCTACACCATGGGCTACACAGGATTGGGAGTTGGCGCAACGAGATTCGGCGCAAAAGTGATGCTCGATTTATTAGACAACAAAAAAACCGAACGTACCGAACTCGAAATGGTTCGCACCAAACCGATTCCATTTCCCCCCGAACCCATCCGCTCCATCGGCATCAACCTCTCCCGCTGGTCACTTGCCCAGGCAGATAACAATCATGGCAAGGAAAATCTCTGGTTGAAGATAATGGATTGGGTTGGATCGGGGTTTGATAGTTAACGTGCCTCCGTCATTGCGAGCCCGATAGGGCGAAGCAATCTCCACCACGACAACGGGGATTGCTTCGTCGGGCTAACACCCTCCTCGCAATGACGGGTCGTTATTAAAATCCTCTTTCAACACCCTCTCCAACCTCTCCAACAAAAACTCAGCATCGGATTCGTTGAACGGCATGGGCGGACGAATCTTGACCACGTTATGATACGGACCATCGGTGCCGAGCAGGATGCCGTGGTCACGCAGTCGGTTGGAGATAAAAGCCGCTTGTTCAGGAGCAGGCTCAAGCGTCGAAAGATCCGAGACGAGTTCGAGTCCGAGAAATAATCCAGCACCGCGTGCATCCGCTACCATGTCGTATTTCCCGACGAAGGATTTCAGTCCATCTAATAATTGATTGCCGACTCGCAAAGCGTTCGCTTGCAAATCATCTTGTTGCAAAGCGTCAATCACCGCCAGACCGACCGCACACGAAACGGGATTGCCGCCGAAGGTGTTGAAATATTCCATGCCGTTGTTGAAGGACTCAGCGATGTCACGTCGTGTGACCACCGCCACCAGCGGATGACCGTTGCCGATTGGCTTGCCCAGCACGAGGATATCGGGCGTGACGTTTTGCATTTCAAAGCCCCACATGTGCAAACCGACTTGACCGAAACCCGTCTGCACCTCATCGGCAATGCACACGCCGCCCGCCGCACGGATGTAGCGATAGACATCGGCGAGATAACCGTTGGGAAAAATAATTTGCCCGCCCACACTCGGAAGCGACTCGGCAATATAACCCGCAACGCCGCATCCACGTTCATGCAGTGACTCGATGACGCGTTGCACATACGCCGCATAGTTGGAGCCAGCCTGCGGGTCATGAGATTTATACTCGCCACGAAACACATCAGGGATTGGAACTGCATGAACCCAATCGGGGGCGCCCATGCCGCCAGATCCGTTATGTTTGTAGGGACTGATGTCAATCAGCGACGTGGTGTTGCCGTGATACGCCGCCTCAAGCACAATCATATCTTTTTGATTCGTGTACGCTCGTGCGAGGCGTAAAGCAAGTTCGTTGGCTTCGCTGGCGGAATTGGTGAAGTAACACACCTCAAGCGACTCAGGCAACAGCGCAGTGAGACGCTCGGCATAGCGATTGATGTTGTCATGCAGATACCGAGTGTTCGTGTTCAACACGCCGATTTGATTCCGAGCCGCTTCCAGCACTTTGGGGTGACAATGCCCGATGTGCGCCACGTTGTTGTAGGCATCGAGATATTTTTCCATGTTCATCATGCAAATATTGCATCCATCCACGGACGATTTTCACGGGCGAACGATACGCAAGGCTCAAGTTGCCGCCCAATCGTTGACGGCGAACCGCAAGCGTTTCATCTTTCGTTGGGGATTTTTTCGGCAGACTCTTTTTCGGGATATTCAAAATCAAATTTGGGTCTGGACATAAACTCAACCACACATCCCGCTGACTCGGCAACGCCACGTCAGGGAAATCCGTATCCAAGCCCAGCGTATCCACCATGATTTGAAAATGCAAATGCGGCGTCCAATTGCCATTGACCTTTGCCGAGCCTATCTCGGCAAATTTTTGTCCGCGTTTGAGTTTTTGTCCCGTCTTCAATGACTTCAGCGATTCTCGTGTTAAGTGTCCATATAAAGTGTAGAACTTGACCGTAGAGTCCCCCTCTCCCTTTTTGGGAGCCCCCTTCGGGGATGATAAGGGGTTAGGGGTGAGGGAATGCTCCACCACCACTACTGGACCATAATCCTGCTCCGCCGCATTATCGGCAAATGCGACAATCTTCCCCGCCAACGGCGCACGGACGGGCGTGCCGACTTCGGCGAATAAATCAATGCCAAGATGTATCGTGCGGGTTTCGTCGGTGAAATCGTCGCTCACTGCAAATGCAGGCGATGTATAAATATAGCGAGCCTCATCGTATTGACCAACGCCCACTTTCACGCCAGCCTCATCCATCAACGCATTGAGTCGCTTGGTTAATTTTGGTTCTTCGTTCTCTTTCGGGTCGCCATTCAGCAACGGACTATCAATCCCCAAATCGAAAACGACCAACGGCTCACGGCGCAAGTCATACGGCAGAACTTGAGCAAACGACTTCGCATTCTTTTAAACCGACTCACCACCTTCGACGATGACGGGAACGGAGTCAACCCACACGCCGCACGGAATGTCGCTTCGGCAAAGCGTGGATGAATCTTCATCAGTTTCGGTAACGTGTTGCGAATCGGTCCTTGGCTGATGCCAAGATATTCATTATCAGGCTGGCTCTTTTGTTGTTCTGCTCCAATGTACGCGCTCATGCACAAGCGTAAGGTCACCAATCCGTATAACGCCGCAATCTCATCGTCGGTCAGCGCAAAGGATGAGTGATAGCCTTTCACAATCTCCGCCGCCACCGCCAGCGGATTCGGTTTATCCAGAATCGCATACGCAATCGCTATCGCCAAGTCACCGATGGTGTAACTGTACAGCATGTCGCCCAAATCAATGAAGCCTGTCACTGACTGGTTGCGGGAATACAAATCCGTTCCGCCGCCGACGAGAATGTTGTAATCGTTCGGGGCGTTGTAGATGATGCTCTTTGGCAGAAGCGGCAACAACGGCGCAGTGAATGTTTCAAAATTCTCAATCAACGATTTCACCATCGCACGCAGCTTTTTATCTTTCACCAATTTCAAATTTTTGCGGGCAATCTCCAACCCGTTCGCAAAGTCCCAATGAAAATCTCGATGCAAGGCAAAATTGTCAAAGCCCACCAACACGCCGTCCAACTCGCCGAGTTTGCGTCCCAAATCAAACATCAATTCCGATGAATGTTTCTTCACGTTACCCATCGGTGTGCCGTCCACATACGATACCAGCCGCACGAAATGAGTCTTTCCGTTCACCGAAACGTTCTCTATCGTCTCACCCCGCACTGATTCGATCACCTGCGGCAAAAGTCCCAGGCTTGCCACATGCGCCATCACCTGATTCTGCGCTTCCAACAACGAGCGTTCTTCGGTCGCATTGGCAATCTTCAATACACGGCGGACGCCATCGGCGTTCACCAAAAAATTCTGGTCACGCTCGCTGGGCAATTCGTGGAACGTCCCATCCAAGTCGTATAAGTCTTTCGCTAATTTTTTTGCATCTGCGGACGTCAACGTCGGCGCATGTTTTACGATGGACATGATTCTCCTTTTAATTCACAGGACGCTGATAAACGCAGAAAAACGCAGATTTTCTTTTTTTGAATCAGCGTGCATCAGCGTTCATCTGCGTCCCAAAAAAATTATTTCACAAAAACACACAACCCCTGACCCTTCTCAATCTTCGCAATCTGCTCGAACTCATCGCCAAACAATTCCTTCAATAACGCCGCATCCATCCTGCACAGCTCAGGTCGCTTCGCCAGAATCGCCGCATATGGGCAGTGCCCAAAGATGATTCTCGGTCCAGCCGCTCCAGCCTCCCAACGCGCGTGATAATTCATCTGATTCAATTTCTCGACGATGAGATTCAATCGCTTCGACATGATTTGATTTTTGAAATCGGATTCACCCGCCAGACGCTTCGCCAACGCCTCAACCTTGACCGAGCCCGCCTCTATCCATAGAGCCTCACTCAACACTGACAAATTATCCCCCAACGCCGCCCGTGGAATGGAATACACCTTCTCAGGTCTGCCGCGTCCCTCGCGCGCCCGCACCGACGTCATCTCCAACCGCCCATCCGATGTTAACACCCGCAAATGATGCCGCACCGTCGCCGCGGACATTTTCAACGCGCGCGAAACTTCCCGTGCGGAGGCAGTACGGGTTTTCATAAGAAAAGCCAAAACTTTGTGTCGCGCGGTTGTCACAGCCATAAGGTGATTATACTCACAATCTGATTTATGGAAAAATATCTTTATACAATTCGATTGACTTTGAATAGGTGAGTGCTATAATCCCTGAAAACAATGGAATACAAAAACTATATCAACGGCAAATGGGTGGACGGGAAAAATACATTCCCGACCATCAACCCCGCCAACGAAGAACTCGTGGCAGACATCGCGCAGGCGGATATGTCAGACGTAGACGCGGCGGTGAACGCAGCAAAAGGAGCCTTCAACTCCTGGCGGCTCGTCCCTGCCCCTCTGCGCGGTGAGATGCTCTTCAAAGTCGGCGACATTCTCAAACAAAAGAAGGAAGAACTCTCGCAACTGCTCACGCGCGACATGGGCAAGGTCATTGCTGAAGCGCGCGGCGATGTGCAGGAAGCGATTGACATGGCGTATTTCATGGGCGGAGAGGGACGAAGATTATTAGGCTACACCGCGCCCGTCGAAATGATGAACAAATTCGGCATGGCTGTCCGTGACCCCGCGGGTATTGTTGGACTCATCACTCCGTGGAATTTCCCCATCGCTGTCCCCTCGTGGAAAATCTTCCCCGCGCTTGTTGCAGGAAACACCATCATCTGGAAACCCTCGCCAGAAACTCCCGCCATCTCCGCCGCGTTCGTTAAAGTATTTGAAGAGGCGGGGATTCCTGCCGGGGTCTTCAACCTGCTCATGGCTCCCGGCGCGGATGTGGCGAAGGCTGTTGTGAATCACCCCGACGTGCGCGTCCTGTCGTTTACAGGCTCCACGTCAACAGGACGTGCAATCGCAGAAGCCGCCGCGCGCTTGAACAAGAAAGTCTCGCTCGAAATGGGCGGCAAGAACGCCATCATCGTCATGGACGATGCCAGCATGGATTTGGTCGTGGACGCCAGCCTGTGGGCGGCGTTCGGTACGACAGGTCAGCGTTGTACCGCCGCGAGCAGGCTCATCGTCCAAAAAGGAATCGCGGGCAAACTCAAAGAAGCATTGACCGAACGCGCGAAGAAACTCAAACTCGGCGATGGGCTCGACCCCAAAGTGGAAGTCGGTCCCGTCATCAATAAAGCCGCGCTGGAGCGAATCCACAACTACGTGCAAATCGGGCAGAAAGAAGGCGCGCGGGCGCTGGTCGGCGCGTCGGTGGCGGATGTGGGAGGCAAAGGTTTCTTCTACGCGCCAACTTTATTTGACAGAGTCAAGCCTGGGTCCACGTTGGAGGCGGAGGAGATATTTGGTCCCGTGCTTTCAATTATCGAAGTCAACTCGCTTGAGGAAGCCATCGAAGTCAACAATCGTTCCAAGTATGGATTGTCCACTTCGATATTCACTCAGGATGTCAACCGCGCCTTCACTGCGATGCGCGATATTTTTACCGGCTTGGTTTACATCAATCACGGCACGACGGGCGCGGAGATTCAATTCCCGTTTGGCGGCGTGCGCGGCACGGGCAACGGACACCGCGAAGCGGGACAAGCCGCGCTCGAAGTGTTCACCGAATGGAAATCCATTTACGTGGACTATTCGGGCAAGTTGCAACGCGCGCAGATTGACAATCGCGAGGAGTAACACCGTTGGTTGAGTAGCCCTTCGTGCTCGTCGAAGGGCGTATCGAAACCAACAGTAACAAAGAAACTTGAAATAACAAGATGTGGTTTCGATACGGCAGACGAGCATCGCCTACTCAACCACCGTATGAAAATGACTTTAACCTGGGAATCCACGTACGCCATTGCTTTAGAATTACGCAGGCAACACAAAGACGCAAACATCGAAGAGGTGTCCCTGCAACAAATTTTGGATTGGACTCTTGCGCTCCCTGAATTTGAAGACGACCCATCGCTTGCGAACGACGACATTTTATACGCAATTTATCAAGACTGGTTCGAGGAGAACATTCATGGAAAGTGAAACATTAAGCCTGCCGCAATACGACATCCCAGAGGACATGCAGCACGCCATCGCGGTTACAACACTCGACAGACTCTATAACTGGGGTCGCCGCTCCTCCGTGTGGCCCCTCATGTTTGGTCTCGCGTGCTGCGCAATAGAAATGATTGCCGCGCAAACGGCGCGCTACGACATGGCGCGCTTCGGCATGGAGGTCATGCGCCCCACCCCGCGCCAGGCGGATTTGCTTCTCGTCTCTGGCACGGTCACAAAAAAAATGGTGCCAGCCATCGTACGCCTTTACAATCAAATGCCTGAACCAAAATATGTTGTGGCAATGGGCGCGTGCGCGTCGGGCGGCGGTCCCTTCAAGGAGGGTTACAACGTCGTCGCGGGCATTGATAAATTTTTGCCCGTTGACGTGTATATCCCTGGCTGTCCTCCCACGCCGCAAGCCCTCATTGCGGGCATGATCAAGTTGCAGGAAAAAATTGACAAACAAACCATGAAGACCAATCGCTGGTACGACAAAAACAAAAAGGTGGATGCCAACTACGTTCCCGTTCCAATTCTCGGACCCGATTTGATTGACCCGCGTCGCAATGCCGAAATTAAATTAGCCGCGTCTGCCGCAAAAGAAGGATGAGATGACGGCACCCGCGCCCGCTTCAACCCTGACCCTTCGACCAGCTCAGGGCAACGCCGTGGATTTGGTCGCGCGATTCCCAAACATTGTCTCCGCTGACGCGCGCACAGGCTTCAGCGGATTCATCGTCGAAAAAGATTCCCTCGTCGAAGTCGCGACCGCCATCCGAAACGAGTTCGGATTCGATTTACTCACTGCCGTCACAGGCGTGGACTACCTCCCCGAAAACAAAATGGAAGTCGTCTATCACGCGTACCGCATCACTGGCGGACCTGGCTTGGTATTCAAGGTGCAAGTCCCGCGCGTGGACCCAGTTGAAGTTCCATCGTTGATTGACTTATGGCCTGGCGTGGATTTGCAGGAACGCGAAGCGTGGGATTTGATGGGCATCAAATTTACGGGTCATCCTGATTTGCGCCGCATCTTAATGTGGGAAGGTTTTGAAGGACATCCAATGCGCAAGGATTGGAAGGAGGGTTTTTATGAGGAGGATACCAAACCTTTCAAGAGTCGCTGGCCCGACGGACAGTTCTATATGGCAGAGGATAAGAATCCATTCAAGGATAACCTGACCTTCCCCCAAAACTTCGACCCTGAAAAATGGATTCCCGAAGGCGACGCCCTGCTCTACGGCGCGCTGGCGCGTTACACCGTCAAACAAGCCGACGGCATGAGCACCGACCGCATCGTCATCAATATGGGACCGCACCACCCCTCCACGCACGGCGTCTTCCGCGCGGTGATGACTCTCGACGGTGAAACTATCGCGGGGCTCAAGCCTGTGCTGGGCTACCTGCATCGCAACCATGACAAAATCGGCGAACGCAACACCTATTTACTGAACATGCCATTCACCGACCGTCTCGATTACTTCAATTCGATGACCAACAACTTCGGGTATGCCATCACCGTCGAAAAACTGATGAACATTCCTGTAGCGGAGCGCGCAGAGTACATCCGCATCATTGTCTCGGAAATGACCCGCGTGCAGAACCACCTCATTTTTATCGGTACATTATTGAACGACCTCGGCGCGATGTACACACCTTCGCTGTATGCGTTTGAAGAACGCGAATTAATTCTTGACATCTTCGAAGCCATTTCAGGCGCGCGCATGATGTGCAACTACTTCCGCTTTGGCGGCGTGGTGCGCGATATCCCCGATGACGTAATGCAAAAAATCAAAGGTTTGGTCCACGAACGCCTGCCCGCCAAGACCGACGAGATGGAACGCTTCCTCTCGGAAAACGAAATCCTCGTCTCGCGCATGAAAGGCGTGAAGATGATCAGCGCCGACGACGCGATTCGATATTCGGTGACGGGTCCCGTGTTGCGCGCGGCTGGCGTGCCGTATGACATCCGCCGCGCTGACCCGTATGGAATCTATGACCGTTTCGACTTCGATGTAGCCGTCCGCCACAACGGCGACCTGATGGACAACTACCTCATCCGCATTGACGAGATTCGACAGTCCCTGCGGATTTTGGAGCAAGCCATCAAGCAAATCCCTCAGGGACCGATCAATTCGCAGAAACCCGTGTACCAGGTTCGGGTCCCAGCGGGTGAGGCGTATGGTCGCATTGAGTCCCCTAAAGGCGAGTTGGGATTTTACGTCGTCTCGAACGGGAAGCCGAATCCGTGGCGCTATCATGTGCGACCCGCCTCGTTCGTCAACCTGACCGCGCTCGAGAAAATTTCCGTCGGCAACAAAATCGCGGATTTCGTCGCGATCCTCGCGATGTTCGATATTGTGATGGGCGAATGCGATAGATAATTAAGTGTGTCACGTGTTCAAGTGTCAGGTGTCAGGCTCTCTGATACGCGACGCACTTGACACCTGACACAGGAGAACCGATTTATGTACGGAAAAGGAATTCTCAAAGGACTCGGCGTCACCTGGAAACGATTCTGGGATACGTATCTCGAAGACATTTCGTGGATGGTGCGCGGCAAGAAACGATATTACACCGAGGAAGGCGTGAAGCATCGCGCAAGCAAGGACCAGCGCGGCATCTTCACGGTTCAATACCCCGACGAAAAGCTGATCCTGCCCGAGGAGGCGCGCTATATCCCGTTCCTGGTTTACAACGGGCAGGCGGACGGAAAGAGGGAAATTCTTTGCACCTCATGCGGGATTTGCGCGAAGGTCTGCCCGCCGCAATGCATCTGGATCGTGCGCTCCAACGACCCGACGACGGGCCGCCCCATCCCCGAACCGACCGAGTTCTTCATTGATGCAGACATCTGCATGAACTGCGGCTTCTGCGCCGAGTACTGCCCGTTCGACGCCATCAAGATGGATCACGATTTCGAGATTGCTTCGTATTCGCGCAACGTGTACAACATGGAGAAATTGCTCAAATCCTCCGAGTATTACAAGAGCATCCGCCCGTTAAATTATGCGCGCGAAGAAGCCGCGCGTAAAGCGGAGGAAGAAGCCAAAAAGGCAAAAGCCGCCGCGAAGGCAGCAACAGAAGCCGCGGCGCAATCGCCGACACCGCCCGCAGAATCGCCAGCCGCGCCTGCGGCGTAAAACGTATACGTGTAAACAAGAGAGACGTACACACGTGTTTCCGTGTCTACTTTTCTACATTACCTAGGAATCAAATGTCTAACATAACACAAGAAGCAATCCTCAAAGCCCTCAGCGCTGTCCAGGAACCCGACCTCGGACAAGACCTCGTCACGCTCAATATGGTTCGCAATATCGAGATTGAAAATGGCAATATTTCATTCACAGTGATGCTCACCACGCCTGCGTGCCCATTCCGCGCGAAACTCGAAAGGGAGTCAAAGGAAGCCGTGATGAGTATTGAAGGAGTGAAATCCGTCACCGTCAAAATGGACTCGGATGTGCCGAACGATGGCAGAATGCGCGGGCTGGTCAAGATGCCGATTCGAAACGCCATTGCGGTTGGTTCAGGCAAGGGAGGCGTCGGCAAGTCTACCGTCGCGGTTAATATCGCGGTGGCGCTGGCGCAAAGCGGCGCGCGCGTCGGACTCATGGATGCGGATATTTACGGACCGAACACGCCCACCATGCTCGGTGTGGAAAAACTTCCGCCGCCGAACGGACCGCGTCTTATCCCTGCCGAGGTGTACGGCTTGAAAATGATCTCGATGGGTCTGCTTGTCAAGCCAGGTCAACCCCTCATCTGGCGCGGACCGATGCTCAACTCGGCGATCCGTCAATTTTTGAGCGATGTGGAATGGGGTGAACTCGATTACTTAATCGTTGACTTGCCCCCAGGCACGGGCGACGCGTCCCTGTCGCTTGCGCAGGCGCTTCCGTTGAGCGGCGCAGTCATTGTTACATTGCCGCAGTTGGTTTCACTGGAAGACGCGGGACGCGGACTCAACATGTTCAAAACACTTGAAGTGCCGATTCTCGGAATCGTCGAGAACATGTCGTATCTCGAATTACCCGACGGCACACACATGGACATCTTCGGCACAGGCGGTGGCGAGCACCTCGCGCAAATGACGAGCACACCGTTCCTCGGCAAAATACCCATTGACCAGAACGTCCGCATTGGCGGGGATACAGGCAAGCCGATTGTGGTTTCACATCCCGACTCACCTGTAGCAAAGTCTTTGCGTGAAATTGCCGAAAACATCGCGGCAAAAGTCAGTGTGGCGGCGCTGGGCGCGAAGAACGATATTCCGATCAATATTATTGAGTAATAATTGATGTGAGCAAAAAAGACCTGACAACAATGTATTCGTCAGGTCTTTTTAGGTTTAAGATGAATTGTAATTCTATAGTTTGAAAAGTAAGCGCGGTAATAATATCGCAAACGGCAGGAGGAAGATCAGGTTGAACCCAGTCGTAGCGCCATTTGTGCTGTTCCCTCCCGAATTGGGAGTGTTTGTGGGCGGCGGCTCAGGCGTATTTGTCGGGGGTGGTACAGGCGTATTTGTGGGCGGAACTGGAGTGTCGGTCGGTGAAACGGGAGTGCCCGTTGGTTCCAAAGTATTTGTCGGTTGATGGGTGTTGGTCGGCTCAGGTGTAAATGTATTGGTTGGCGCGGGCGTGTTGGTAGGCAGTGGTGTTAACGAGAGGGTTGCGGTGGGAACTGCCGTATGCGTTGGAAGAGGTGTGGAGGTTAGAGTAGCCGTTGGGTTGCTAAATAACCCGCCTCCACTGCTGATGCGCGTCAATGCGACAAAGATCGGAAAGAGTGTTTTTGTTGGTGTGGGAGAAATCGTCGCCGTGGTTGTTGGACCCGTGACCAAAATTCCCGCCGCTGGAAGCGTAGGGCTTGGAGCTTCTGTATCCCCTTGGATGACAGGAAAACTGGTAGACGTGAAAAAAAGGCTGGCAAACGCCTGTTGGGTCAATGCACGATCGAGGGGGGTTGGGGTTGAGGATGCTCGCGGCTGAAGCAAAATATCAGAATAGGTATCCTGCCCTCCCCCGGCTAACAAAAAAGGAATGCCAAATGAAAAAAGGCACACAAAGATAACAACGAGAGGAACAATGAACCCCTGTTGTCTCTTGGTCTCCACGTTTTCTAATTCTCCTCACATCCAGCCAGAGGATGTGTTTGACGCCGCATTTAATAATTAGGTATTGAGCCGGCGCCGTGAACGGGTAAATTATCCCACAAAATGCGCGACCCTGTCCATGTCAAAATGAGAAATACAAGGTAAAGAAAAGCGCAGACCCCGGCAAAGAGTCTGCGCCTGCTCAGTGAACAGGTAAAACCAAAGGTCAGTAAATGTAAATCACCTGACCCGGATAAATATAGTTCGAGTTCTGAATGCCGTTCCTCCACTGCAGGTGATACACACTCACACCGTAATACAAGGCAATGCCACCGAGCGTGTCACCGTAGCACACCACGTAATAACTTCCATAGTTGTTGTAGCCGGGTCCACAGTAATATACAGGTTCATATCCACCGGGGATATACAACGCCTGACCCGGGTAAATATAATAGGAGTAACCCACCCATGGATTCGCGGCGACAAGTGAAGAAAGTGATATGCCGCAATTTCGGGCGATCTTTGCGAGCCAATCTCCCGGCTTGACGTAATAGGTGCTGGGGCAAGATGACCAAGCTTGCGCGCTGGCTGTGGATGCAAACGACGCGACCAGTAAGATCAAAATCAGACTCAACTGCACGACTCTCTTCGTGGACATACGATAGCCTCCTACGGCAAGGTGATGGTACTGGTATCTCCGACAGATTCAGTGTACGACTTTCAGAGTCTGATGTCAAGTATTTTTTAAGAGAATCTGCGATTCGGGTGGAAACAATTGCCTTCCAAACTCGTCTTTGACGGGAAAAAATAAGGAGAAAAACGATGAAAAAACGCATCATTTCCTGGTTTTGATTGCCTGCACCCTAGGCGGCATCCATCCTGCCCTCCGGGCCAGCTCTTTTCCTCTCCCCTTCGACCTGCCAGACTTCCATTTCCCCCTTGCCCTTCACACGGATCGTCCCACGCGGCGCACACGCGAAATCGTCTTTGATGAGATCATACGTCGCGCGTGTGATCTGAATCAACCCGCCGCCTCCGTGACTTTCCATGCGGCTGGCAGTGTTGACAGAATCACCCCACACGTTGTAGGTGAATTTCTTGCGCCCAATCACGCCCGCCAGCACCGGACCGGAATTGATCCCCATCCGAAACACGACAGGACGGGTGGCTTTGAATGAACGGTCTTCAATGTACGCGCGCATATCCAGAGCCAGGCGAGTGATGGCATGGGCATGATCGCCGCGCCGGCGCGGCAACCCCGCCGCGACCATGTACGAGTCGCCTGCAATTTGGATTTTCTCCAGATCATGCTTTTCCACCAGTGAGTCAAAATGGGAAAAGATTTCGTTCAGCAATTCCACCATTTCTACGGGGCTCATCTCGGCAGACATCGGCGTGAAGTTGACCATATCTGCAAACAACACGCTCGCCTCCTCGTAGTGGTCGGCGATGATTCGATTTTCGTTCTTTAGGATGGCGGCGATCTCGCGCGGCAGGATGTTCAACAATAAATTTTCCGATTTTTCCTGAAAGATGTTCCTCTGATTGACAAAATAGACGAGCAAAAAAATTGCAATGGTCGAGACGGCGCCGATATTCATCACAAAGAAAAAGATGATCAATGACAACGGCAACGGATTCGAGTTGAACACGTAAGGTTGAAGAAAGCCGCTCAGTATCACCAAGCTTAGGTATGCCAGCAACCAGCGCGCCGCGTTACGCAGTTCATCGAACAACAGCGCGCCGAACGGCGAGAGCAGAGACCATAAAATTACCGCGCTCGAATTGTAGAATCCGCCCAACGCGAGCATAAGCAGGAACGGCAGAATGAGAATCAAAAACAACTGGCTAAAGCGAAAGGAAGTGTAGTTGCGTGTATAACCAAACATAACCAGCCCGATTGACGAAACCACAGCATATCCAAGCGGGATATAGCCTGCAGGAACCTGACCAAATTGAATATAGATCACACCCCAAAGTGCGCCGGAAATAATGAACATAAACGAGACCCGCGCACCATCAATGTTTTTCGCAGGCGAACTTCATCCGAATCGCTGGGGTCTGCGCCGATCTCCCCCAACCATGAAAACCATCTCTGAAGCATCAGCCGGCTCGTATATCTTTCCACATATCGGCGCGTCGGGCTTGCTCCTCTTCATCATTTGGCATACCGGCCTCAAGTTTTACGAGCAGTCCCTCAGGAGGATACGTCGAAGGGTCGTTGCGGATTTCATCTTCAAGCAGGGCAAGCGCGCTTTTATTCCCAGTGGCATAGCGTGTGTAACGCGCTTCCTGCGTGGCGGCTTCAGGCCGCATGACAAAATTCAAGAAAGCATACGCCAAATCTTTGTTCGGCGCATTCGCCGCGATTGCCCAATCATCCTCCCAAAGTTGCGAACCTTCACTCGGCACCACATAACGGATGGGATGTCCCTGCCCGATCAACACAGCCGCGTCGCCGTTCCAGCCAAGCGAAAGACATGCCTCACCTGAAGCAAGCAACGGTTTGTAATTCGTCTCGAAGGCGAGAAGGTAAGGCTTGAGGTTAAGCAGATCGTCACGCGCGCCAGCCAAATGGTCGGGTGAAGATGCGTTGTAAGAATTGCCGCGCATCTTCAATGCCGCGCCAATCACCTCCCCCGGCGAATCCAACACGGTGACTTTGCCGGAATATTTCGGGGCGAGAGTCCAAAAGTCTGCCCACGAGGAGGGGGATTCGCTCACGACATCCGTTCGGTACATGAAGCCGGTCGTCCCCCAATCTTTGACGAGGCTGATGCGGCTGTGCGGATCATGCGCACGCCCAGCCTGAAACCGTCCATCGAGATGCTCAAAATTCGACAGCTTCGCATGATCCAATTCGGCGAGTCGATTCGCCGCGCCCAACTCGCGCACTGCATAATCCGGTGGGCACAACACATCCGGCGCGGGCTCGTCGCTCATCATTCGCTCGATGAGTTCCACCGCGCTCGGCACAATCTCCAACCTCATTTTGACTCCAAATTCAGATTCAAATTGTTCGAGTGTTTTCGGGCTGATGTAATCGGGCCAGGTGAGGAGGGTGAGGTGTGTGTTCATCATCTTCATTGAGGCGGCTGGGCATAACCGAGTTGTTGAAGCATTTACTCCACCCTCCTCACCCTCTCGGCGATCAACACCAACGCGAGCGTGCCGACCATCATCAACACCGCCAGTGCTACCATGATGGGCAGTCGGCTGGCAAATCGCAACTGTCCATAAAGATAGACAGGAAAGGTCGGTTGAGTCCCGGCGAGGAACAAAGCCAGCGCAAATTCATCGAATGAGACCGTGAATGCAGTCAACCACGCAGACACCATCGCCGGCGCAATGATAGGCAGGACGATCCGCCGGAGCGTAGTCGGGTAGTCCGCGCCGAGGTCCATGGCGGCTTCTTCGAGGCTGGCATCGAAACCCGCCAGCCGCGACCCGACGATGAGCAAGACATACGGCAACGCGACCACCGTATGCGCGACGCCAACAGTAAACAGGGAACGGTCAATATTCAAAACAGTGAACAACAGAAATAACGCGACCGCCAACACAATATACGGGACGATCAACGGCAGGACAGCCATCGCGACGAGCAATCCCTTACTGCGAAATTGGTAGCGCATCATCAACAAGCCGACCATGGTCCCTAATAATGTTGCCATGATGCTGCTCCCTAACGCGACCACCAGGCTGTTGCGCGCCGAACGCAAAAGGGCTTCCGACTCGAAGAGTTTGGCGTACCAATCGAACGTGAGTCCCTGAAGCGGAAAGGAAAGGATGGTGTTCGAGTTGATCGAAAACATGAACAGGATCGCAATCGGCAGGTACAGCATGGCGATCAACCCAAAGAAATATGTCGTGAGGGGAATTGATCTTTTTAGCGGAGTCATTCGAGCAAATCCCTCAGGTTGATCAGGCGCGTGGCAATCGCGACGAAGATCAACGTCCCTGCCAGCATCACCATGGACATCGCCGAGCCGAAGGGCCAGTTCGCCGCTTTGGTGAAAAAGTCCTGGATGATGTTGCCATACAACGACCCTCGACTTCCGCCGACCAATAACGGTGTGACGTATTCGCCGACCGTGGGGATAAACACCATGAAAAAAGAAGCAAATATCCCCGGCAGGCTGAGCGGGAGGGTGATCCGTAAAAATTGGCGCAGAGGGCGCGCACCCAAATCCGCCGCGGCTTCGAAAAGGGATACATCAATTCGCTGTAATGCGGCAAGGATCGGGAGGGTCGCGAAGGGAATCCACACATAAATTAAGGTGATGACCACCGCGTTGCGGTTATACAAGAGCGCAGTGAGCGGTTCTTGAATCACATGGATATAAATCAAAAATGAATTAATGACACCTTCCGTGCCGAGCATGATCTTCCACGCCATCACGCGCAGGAGATAACTCGTCCAAAATGGGACGAGGAGCAGGACGAGATAAAACCCAAAGCGCTGTCGTGCGTGGAATGCAAGAAAATACGCAATCGGATATGACAAAATAACTGCGATGCTTGAGATCAAAAACGCGGTAATTGTCGAAACCCTCAGCAGTCTCCAATAACTGCCCGTGGATGCCAGACTCTGGTATTGCTCCAGCGTTGGTTGCCATGGTTGAAAAAAACTCCCGCGCATGTCCGCGCGAAAACTGTAGGCGAACATCAAGAGCAGGGGAATCAAAAAGAAAAGAATCAGCCAGAAAAACGGAGGCAGATAGAGAAACCAAAACGTGGCGCGGCGATCCAACCCCCTCCCGCCCCCACCCGACCTTCGGTCACCCTCCCCCTTTTTCTTCGGAAAAAGGGGGAGGGCTGGGGCGGGGGTTGTCACGGCGCGGCTTTTACCTCAGCCCACATCGCTGTCCACGCGTCGCGTTGTTCAGCGGTGAGATTCGGCGTAAAGTTGGTCGTCTGCAAAATTGACGGATCGTCAATCGAGAACGCTTCCTTCAAGGTCGCGTCGGTGATGCCGTTCATCACATCCTGGTTGGAATGTCCGTAGTAAAACAGGTTGACAACATTGTTACCGGTCGCTTCGGCGAGTTTCGCATCGAGAAACTTCAAGGCGAGGTCCATGTTCTCTGTCTCCTTGCGGATGCCATACACGCCAATCCATGAGTTACGTCCCTCTTTGGGGTCGGCATACGCGACAGGAACGCCGTTCGCAAGCAGGGTCGCGTACGCGCCCTGCCAGGCATACGCCGCCCAGACATCGCCGCTGGTCATGCTTTCGACAAGTTCGGGTTCACCCGCCCAATAGAAGAGGTTTGAATCGCGTTGAGCAATCCATTCTTCCTTGATGGAGGCGAGCTGCTCATCGGTGATGGCAGTCTCATCATAGCCATGAATATAGGAAGAAACGGTCACCGCCGCCGGACCATCGTCCCACATGGAGATGTGCCCGACGTATTTTGGATCGGTGAGCGCCGCCCACGAATCAACGCCTTCGGGAATCATATCTGTGCGATACAGAACGGACGAAAATCCCCAATCCCAGGGGATGAAATACTGCTTCCCATTGAACTGACCGATCTGCTTGAAGTGATCTGGCACTTTATCCCAGTTGGTCAATTTGCTGGTGTCAATCTCTTCCACCAATCCTTCATCCACGTAAAACTGCAGCCAGCCAGTGTAGGGATGGAAGACATCGGCTTGATTGCCCGCCGCCATCTTGGCGTAAATGTCGGCATCTGAGATACCGATCTCGAAATTAACGGTGACATTGGGATAGGTGGTTTTGAAGTCAACCCAAAAGTCTTCGGCATCGTAGCCAGCCCAATCGAGAACCGAGAGTGTGCCAGTCAACTCTCCGGGCGGAACATCTGCCGGCGCGGTACCGCACGCAGAAAGGATTAAGGCGGCGGTTACCAGCATCCCCTGCAAAACCTGGAACATGGATCGTTTCTGTTTCATTCTCTACTCCTTTTCAAACCTTCAATCGGATTTGTAGACCCTGACGAGCGCGTAACGTTTGACACTTATGCCTCTACCTCCTTCCGGGAAAGCCCTACCGAACGTGTCTGGATCAATAATACACCCGATTGGAGCAATTCGTTACTCTCCGTTACGGTATAATCCTGCCCATGCAAACAAACATCATCGGAGTCCGCTTTACCAAAGTAGGCAAAATCTACCATTTCGATACCTCCACGTTGCCAGACGTGCAGGTCGGCGAACACGTGATCGTGGATACCGCCCGCGGCAGGCACCTTGGGCAGGTCATGCAAATCGTGAAGGAATCTCCGCCGAAGCCAGAGGGCGGCTGGCGCAGCGTGGAAAGGCGTGCCACCCCGCGCGACCTGCTCCTGCTCCAATCGTGGCAGTCCAAACAGATCGAAGCCATGATCAACTGCCGGGTGCGCGCCTCCGAATTGAAACTCGAGGGCGTCAAGATCGTCGCCGCAGAATACAACTACGATGGCTCGCGCCTCGCCTTTTTGTTCAGCACCGAGAGCGAAGAAAAAGTTGACCTCAAGTCGCTCAAAAAAGATATGCACGCGCTCTATCCAAACACGTACATCGAGTTGCGTCAGATCGGTCCGCGCGATGTGGCGAAAATCATCGGCGGCATGGGAGCGTGCGGAATCGAGACCCGCTGTTGTTCGAAATTCCTCACCGAGTTCTCTCCGATCTCGATCAAGATGGCGAAAGACCAGGGTATCTCGCTCACACCGGAAGAAATCACCGGCATGTGCGGCCGCCTGCGCTGTTGTCTCATTTACGAATACGAGCAATACGTCGAAGCGCGCAAGACTCTCCCCAAACGCAACAAGCGCGTGGTCACGCCCAAAGGCGAAGGCAAAGTCATTGACGTTCTGCCCATGAGCAATCGCGTGATGGTGCTGATCGAAGGTGAAGAAGGTAAGAAATTCACCGAGACCTTTGATCACACCGACCTGCAACCATGGGACGAACTCGAGGCACTGCGACGCAAATCTGCCGCGCCTTGTGACCGACACGATTCCGGTGGATGCACGTGCGGAAAATCCAGCCCGCGAAAAAACAGGAATAATTAATGTTTGGATTGATACGGAGTACGCACTACACAGTACTCCGTATTTTGTATCGTGTAATCGTCAATCGTAAATCGGTTCTTTCCTCCATTCAACCTGTCTCATGACCCTCGACATCACCCCGCCCGACAATTGGGACTCCCCAAAAAATATCCTCGTCATCCTCGCCCACCCGGACGACCCCGAATTTTTCTGCGGCGCGACGCTTGCCCGTTGGGCGCGCGCCGGGCATCAGATCACATATTTACTCCTCACCTGCGGCGACAAGGGCTTCAACGACGCGACCACTCCCGCCAACATGACCCCTGAAAAATTGTGCGGAATTCGACATGAAGAACAACGTGCCGCGGCGGATGTGATCGGTGCAAAAGCCATTCATTTTATGGACATCGAAGACGGCTACCTCGTCCCGGATATCAATCTACGCCGCGAGATCGTCCGCGAGATTCGCCGGCACAAACCGGATATCCTCCTCACCTGCGATCCGCAGACCCTCTTCGCCGTGTATGGCATCAACCATCCCGATCACCGCGCCTGCGGGCAAGTCGTCCTTGACGCGGTCTTCCCTGCCGCAGGGAGCCCGGTCTTCTTCCCCGAATTGCTCGCTGAGGGCTTCGAACCGCATATGCCAAAAGAAGTGTGGTGTTCGTTGACGATGCAACCCAATACCATCCTTGACGTTACCGACATGTGGGACACAAAACTCGAGGCGATCAAAAAACACAAGACGCAAGTCTCCGACCCGGTGAAACTCGTCGAACGCATGAAATCTCGTCGTGCAGAAGACAGCACCGAAGAAAACCCGAGATACGAAGAAAAGTTTAGAGTGGTCAAGTATTCTTGAATGAAATCTCTGGTGGTTGAGTAGTGGCGCCGAGGCGCCACGTATCGAAACCACCAATAACCAAAACCACATTTGTAACTTGTTGGTTTCGACACTTGCACCGCACCGAACGCAGTGCGGCGCAATGTACGAGCGGAACACCACCGCTCTACTCAACCACCGGAGGTATATAAATGAACGACTTTCTCAAACACGCCGAAGAACTCTTCCCCTACACCCAAGCCATGCGGCGGGATTTTCATAGGCACCCCGAACTCGGCTTCCGCGAAATCCGCACGGGTGGCATCGTCGCAAAAGAACTCGAAGCCCTCGGCTTGGAGGTCACCAAAGGCGTCGGCAAGACCGGCGTGGTCGGCTATCTGGAGGGATCACGTCCGGGTCCAACGATGTCATCCCGCAGACGGCTGAACTCAACGGCACGATTCGCACCTTTGAACCCGAAGTCCGCAATCTCGTGCATACGCGCTTCGAACAGATCGTGCGCGGCATCGCCTCTTCCATGAATTGCGAAGTGGAGATTACGATCAAACAGGTTACGGCGCCCGTGATCAACAACGAGGCAGTCACTGAACGCGTATTAAATATCGCGCAAGCCCTACTGCCGCAAAACGAGATCGAGTCTAACCCCTACCTAACTATGGGCGCGGAAGACATGGGCTATATGCAGGAAAAAGCCGATGGCTGTTACTGCCGCCGCGGACTTATTGAAGTAGTTTTCGCTGGGCAGGTTGCCCCTGCCCAGCGAAAACTGAAAAAAAAATGAAAATTGCTGTTACCGGCGCATTCTCCTACACGGGTAAATTCGTCACGAAGCGACTACTCGCCCGCGGCGAGGAAATCATCACATTGACCAATCACCCGAAGCGACCCGATCCATTCAATGGAAAAGTAAAAACCTTCCCGTTGGATTTCGATGAAGCAGGTATGGCAAAATCCATGCAAGACGCGGACGTGCTGGTTAACACTTATTGGGTGCGTTTCGATAAGGAGAAAAACACCCAACCGCGCGCCGTGGAAAATACGCGGAGACTTGTCAACGCCGCGAAAGCCGCGGATGTAAAGCGGATCATCCATGTCAGCATCGCCAATCCCTCTGCCGACTCGCATCTGCCATATTATTGGGGGAAAGCCGCCAACGAAAAAGCGGTTGTCGAGTCTGGGTTGCCGTACGCGATCATCCGCCCAACCGTGCTGGTAGGTCATGAAGATATTTTGATCAACAACATCGCGTATCTCTTGCGGCGGCTTCCATTTTTCCTCATCCCCGGCGACGGCTCATACGGGATCCAGCCGGTGTATGTCGAAGATGTGGCTGACCTCATCGTGGACGGCGTTTACAGCAAAGAGAAGTACAGCATTGACGCGGTTGGTCCCGACTCATACACGTTCAAAGAGTTGGTGAAACTGGTCGGTGAAAAAGTCGGCGTGAAGCGACACTTGATTTCTGTCCCGCCGCGTTTGGCATTGCTTGCGGCGCAATTTTTGAGTCTCTTCGTCAATGATGTGATCCTCACCCCCGAAGAAGTGGACGGCTTGATGGCGAACTTGCTCGTTTCCAAAGAGCCAGCGCGTTGCAAGACTCGGTTTTCAGATTGGCTGGAAGAAAATAAAAACAATATTGGGATGAAATATGCGTCGGAATTGAAGAAGCATTACCAACAATGAAAACCGAAACCCACCTCCGTTTTTCTCTCCTTTTTCCATATTTTCTGTGGTTCATTACGGCACTCTTTCTTGCCTTCGAAGATAGCCATGCCCCAAGGGTTGAAATGAACCCGATTGCCGAGTCCATTATTACCGTTGCCGCTTATTACACGCTTGGGATTTTTATTTGGGCATTGCCTTATACGATCCTTGCCGCCAGTTTGTGGATTTGGAGCTTCAAGCAAGTCGTTAACAGGATTGCTATTATTTTTGCCTTTTCTCCGTTCATGATGACAGCCCTCGTTGTGCTTGAGGTGATTATCATTGCGCTTGCAAGCGGCGACTCAGTTTCGTCCGATTTTGATTCTTTAGTGATAACAGTTGGCTCGCTATCAATTCCATTTGGTTATGCAGTAATCGGAATCACTGCGGGGATTTACAAACTTTTACGATTGGTGGATTTCATCAAAACAGAAACAGAGACCTCCCCAACACAAGCTGTTTAAATCAATCGATCTTCACCACTCCACTGCACCTGGGACTATCCATGCACCCGTAATATTTCTTTCCTGCCTTTGGACCCGTGCGATGGATTCGCAGGACCATCATCTTCCCGCAGACGGGGCACTGGGGAACTGAATCAGCCGTCCCTGCGGCGCGCAGCGATTTCGTCTGCTTCACTTTTTGAATTGCCAATTGGAATAATTCCGCCAGGTCGTCTTCTGAATATTTTTCACTCGATTGGATGTGCACAAGCGGAAGTCCCGCGCTGACGAACAGGTCTTCCATGAACTGGTCGGCTTCGCGCGTTTCCGATTTGCCGACGGGTTTCACGAGTTCGATTCCGAACACAGGCTGGAGTGATTTGGGATCGCACAGCAAAAAGTCCACATGTTTGCGAAAAATTTTATTGAAGAAATGCACATTCTCGTTCGGGCGCACGATGTAAAAAATTTCATTGAGGCCCACCTTGGGGCAGACCACGTAATGTTTCCCCGCCATATTTTGCAACGTGCGAAACAGCGACAACTCCGGTGCGGACATGAACTTTTCGCGCAGACGATACGGCAGACGTTCGTCCTGTTCTTTGATTTGGATGGATGTCCGCGGTGCCATGATGACGCCCATTATACCCGCATCAATTTCAGGACTTTGTTTTTGAGCGCGCCATTGACGGCGAATCCCTCCCCGTGGGTGTGACCCTCTTTGCCGCTCCACGACCCGAAGAAGCCGCCCGCCTCGCGGAAGATCGGAGGGAAGGGAGCCACGTCCCAAATCTTGATCGCGGGGTCGAGCATGATCTCGGCGCGCCCAGTGGCGACCATGTGATAACCGTACGCGTCGCTCCAGCCGCGCCCGAAGAAACATTCCTTGTGGAGATTGTTGAACACATCGAGTCGCTTTTTCGTGCGGAAGCCCGACCAACTCGTGTACGTAAACACCGCCTGTTTCAAATCGCTGACATCCGAGACGCGTGCGCGTTTACCGTTCCACCATGCGCCGAGACCGTCCGCCGCATACAGGATTTCATCCAGGGCGGGGAAGCACACCACGCCGACGCGTGATTTGCCTTCGATCTCGAGCGCGATCAACACCGAGTAAAAGGGGACGCCTTTCATAAAGGATTTCGTCCCGTCAATTGGGTCAACGATCCAGCGGAACGCGTTGCCCTCACCCCTAACCCCTCTCCCGCTTGTCCCCTTCGGGAATGCTTCGCGAGGAGAGGGGGATTCTGACTCCCCAAACTCCTCACCCACAATCGCATGGCTGGGATAGGTTTTCTCGATCTCGCCGCGGATGAATTCCTCCGTGGCGCGGTCTGCCGCGGTGACGGGCGACTCGTCCGATTTCAAATCGTGTTGGATACCTTTGTTGTAGTAACTGAGAGTGATACGCCCGGCGCGGTAGGCAAGTTGCTTGGCGAAGTTGAGGTAGGGCTGGAGGTTCATAACCCCCTCCGCCTTCGGCACCTCCCCCAAATCCGAAATGAATATTTTAAATAGCTATTTATATTCTCCTTTCGGATTTGGGGGAGGCGGGAGGGGGTCAAGTTGAGGTAGGGTTGGAGGTTCATAAAGAGTGGCAGGCAGAGTTAGCTTTTTCCCACTAAAACTTTAGCGGAAAAAAGCAATAACGTTATCAAGATTCCCGAGAATGAAACCGACTAAGGGTAATAACATTGAATTTAGAAAGCTAATCCCAGCTTTTAAATCGAATGCTGAGTTGCGAGTTAACTTGACCCGATCATGGTAGTTAAGCAACCAGAGCAGGTTATCCTGATCTTCTTTTTTCAAAGCCGACTTCTTCTGAATCGCGGCGATTTTCTGCTGAGTTGTATTCAAAGCTTTCCACTTTGAATTCTGAATAATCCGGGAAAGACTGAGTTGACTCATAAGAAATATCGCCACAATTGGAATCCAAAAAAGAAACAGGATAAATGAAAAGTACGGGAGTTGCAACGTGACAATACCAAAGGTTTGAGCTGCGCCGTATACGGCAACAATGTAGACAAACCAACTAAGAGAGTCTGATAAACGCGCGATCACTTCTGAATTCGCAGGATCGGATTCGAACAATCGCAGTTCATAACCGCGCAGACGAAATGTAAAAACCATGATACCGTATATAAAACTGATAAAAAGCGATGATTGAGCGGCGAACAGGAACAACAGTGCTGAATGACCGATCCCAACAAACACTCCCGCCGCGCTGCTATTAATGATAATTATGATGGGTGATGTAATCAAACCACCAAGAACAGCCGTAAGCCATGCAAGGCGTTTATTACAGAGCAGCATCACCCAGTTTTCTATATCATTCAAGGTTTCCAGAGATTCTACGCTTTCAAGCACATGATCGCGTATTGTGGCGACCATTTTGTGAAAATAAACATTGGCAATAATCATACTCGCGGAAGCCGTAATTAGACTAAAAACAATCCATATTAATAAAATAGGGTTGGGAAGCAGATTTTGAATCACTCGCTGCCATACACTGAGCTCACCCAGGAAAGTAGCAATGAGCAGTCCAATTACCATTGGTCCAGCAAAGAAAATGGTCGTTCCCATCAAAGGAGAGACGGGTTTGCCTCGACCAATCCTTTGAAGAAGAATATCAACGAGTGCTTTATAGTTCCCTTCTTCCAGATGAATCCTAAGTTGATTGCGTCTTTTGGAAACACTTTGATTTTTACTCATGGCTCGCTCCACTGTTAAAACAACTTATGAAATAATCATCTTAAGTAATGACAATTCTTCCTCTTCCGTCTTCACCTCCCCATCCAGCCAGGCGGCGCGGAGGCGGAGGAGGATTTCCTTGAATTTCGGTCCGGGTTCGAGCCCGCGCGCTTTGAGGTCGTCGCCGGTGGTGACGGGTTTGACATGCCGCCACGTGGAGAGGAATTCCATCAGCGATTTTTCGCGCGTCATCAAATAGATCCCGAAGATCGAAGCGAGTGACATTTTTTCGATGGCGAACGTCCACCTGCTGGGTTTGCCGTTTTGCAGTTCGGGCAATATCTGTTTCAACTTGGACGCGGAGAGCAGGACATCGGTCAACTCGGCGGTGAAAGCGAGTTTTTGGCTGAGGTTTTGAATCGTCGCTGTGGTGGAATCCGCGAGCCAGAGAAGATAGCCAAGAGTTACGCGGTGATGGGTCACGCCAAGTTTTTCTTCGGGGGCTTCGTCAACGAGGCTGGAATACTTCTCGTTGAAAGTCGGGGTTTCGATTGCTTCCAATACTTTGAGTTCCGCCAGCCGCGCGAACATGAGTGGGTAATCTCTTTCAACAAAGATCAGGTCAAATTCATGGCGCAGGCGTTCGCCGCTCAACACAGGCAAAACCTTGAGCGATTCACTGTTGATGAGGCTCAGAGTCTCAAGGTCAATCTCAAACCCGTAGCGCGCTGCGTAACGGACAGCGCGGAAGATGCGCGTCGGGTCATCCGCAAAGGAGTTTGGATGCAGGACGCGGATAAGTTTCGTTTCGATGTCTTTTTGTCCGCCGAGCGGATCGAGCAATTCGCCGAAGTGGTCGCCGTCCAGCCGAATCGCCATGGCGTTGATCGTGAAGTCGCGGCGGCGCAGGTCGTCGTCAATGGTGGATTTGGTCACGGTGGGAAGCGCGCCAGGGTGGTGGTAAGTTTCTTTGCGGGCGGAGATGAGATCAAGAGATTGGAGATTAGAGATTGGAGAATTGAAAAACCAAGTGGCGGTGTGGAATTTGTCGTGCGCGGTGAGTTCACCGCCGTGTTTTTTGACGAGCGCACGCGCGAGTTTGATCGCGTCCCCTGCGAGGGTGAGGTCAACGTCCACGATGGGGCGAGCCAGCATCAAGTCCCGGACGGAGCCGCCGACGAGGTAGACGGGGAAGCCGAATTCGGACGCGTCGTCCGCGATGCGGCGGATCAAATCCAATTGCGTCGAGGGAATGTTTTTTATCAGTAGGTCGGCGAGATTCACATGTTTATTGTAGCAGAGAAAATCATCCCGCAAAAATGCGCGGGGCTATAGTGGTATAATCGCGGCATTATGTTGAACCCGTTGCCGTCGCCTAGCAAGTATCAATCTGCCTGGTCTGGATAAGGTTCGATTCAGCGTGTCAATTGAACGGCTCCCAGACTGGCGAGCCGTTTTTGTTTTGTGATCCACCGCGAAGGCGCGAAGTTCGCGAAGAAAGATGAAAAAGGAAAGAAGAACATCCTCTCGCAGTACATAAAGGTGTTATGAACATTTCTGTTTTTGGCGGCGCACAGCCGCAACCCGACTCTCCCGAATACGAAGAAGCCCGTTTGTTGGGCGCACTTCTCGCGCAACGCGGACACACCGTGCTGACCGGCGGTTACATCGGCGTGATGGAAGCCGTCTCGCGCGGCGCGTTCGAAGCAGGCGGACACGTGATCGGCGTGACGTGCGAGGACATCGAAGCGTGGAGAGGCGTGAAAGCCAATCAATGGGTCAAAGAGGAGTGGCGGAAGAAAACGCTCCTCGAGCGGTTGCAGGCGATCATCGAAGGATGCGACGCGGCGATCGCGATGCCCGGCGGGGTTGGCACGCTGGCGGAAATTTCGCTCATGTGGAATTTGATGGTAGTGGAGTCTTTGCACCGGAGGCCGTTGATACTGGTCGGGAGCGGCTGGCAGTCCACGCTTGACCAGTTTTTTACATCGTTCGAGTTTTACATGCCCATGCGCCAACGCGAGCGTTTGGTGTTCGCGGAGGATGTGCATGTTGCTGTGAAATTGTTGGAGCAACCCGGTGGTTGAGTAGCCGCGCAGCGGCGTACCGAAACCACCAGTGACATACCAACCTGAAATAGAAATCATACTTGCTACTTGTTGGTCTCGATACGTTGCTTCGCAACTACTCGACCAACGGAGCAAAACAAAAGAGGAAAAATGGCTGAAGATAAATTACCCACCCGTGCGGAAGATTTTTCGGAATGGTACAACCAACTCGTCCTGAAATCAGATCTGGCGGATTATTCGCCCGTGCGCGGATGCATGGTCGTCAAGCCATACGGCTGGGCGCTGTGGGAAAACATCACCTCGTGGCTGGATGGCGAGTTCAAGAAAACGGGACATGTGAACGCAGCGTTCCCTACGTTGATCCCGCTGTCGTTCTTTGAAAAAGAAAAAGAACACGTGGAAGGATTCTCACCTCAGCTGGCAGTTGTCACGCACGGAGGCGGCGAAGAACTCGAAGAAAAACTCGTTGTGCGTCCCACATCTGAAACGATCATCGGCTACATGTATTCCAAATGGGTCAAGTCATGGCGCGACCTGCCGATCCTGATCGTGCAATGGGGCTCGGTGTTGCGTTGGGAGATTCGCACGAAACTTTTCCTGCGCACAGCGGAGTTTTACTGGCACGAAGGTCACACCGCGCATGTATCTGCAGAGGAAGCCATCGAGGAGATGTATCGCATCCTCGACATCTACGAACGCTTCTGTCTCGAAGAGGCGGCAATCCCGGTCTTCAAAGGACCCAAGAGCGAATCGGAACGGTTCCCCGGCGCGCAGGTCACCACGTCCATCGAAGCGATGATGTGGGATAAACGCGCGTTGCAATCTGGCACATCGCATTACTTCGGTCAGAATTTTGCCAGGGCGTTCGATATCAAATTCCTCGATAAAAACAACGCCCTGCAATTTTGCGAAACAACTTCGTGGGCGATCTCCAGCCGCATCATCGGCGCGATGATCATGGTGCACGGCGACGATCAGGGACTCGTCCTGCCTCCCCGCCTTGCGCCAATTCAAGCGGTCGTCGTTCCCATTTTCAAGAATGACGCTGAAAAAGTCAAGGTGATGGAAATCGCCGACCGCATCTTCGCGGAACTCAAAACCGCCGGCATCCGCGTCAAAATGGATGACCGCGACAACGTCAGCAGTGGGTTCAAATTCAACGACTGGGAGTTGCGCGGCGTCCCTGTCCGCGTGGAGATCGGTCCCAAGGATGTGGAAAAGGGATCGGTCGCGCTTGCCCGTCGTGATAAACCCGGCAAGGAAGGGAAATCCTTTGTTTCGCAAACGGGTCTTTCCTCGACTGTGAGCCTGCTCCTCGATGAGATACAGGCTTCACTCCTCAAAAGGGCAACCGAGTATCGCGATGCGAACATCCACGAACCCAAGGATTACGAAGACCTCAAACGCATCGTCGCGGACGGATGGGCGTTTGCCTACTGGTGCGAATCCGCGGAATGTGAAGCGAAGGTGAAAGAGGATACCAAAGCCACCACGCGGAACATCCCCGTCAACCAGCCCGACGCAGAAGGCACTTGCATTGTGTGCGGCAAACCTTCCAAACGCAAGGTGTATTTCGCGAGAGCGTATTAAAGTGTCACGTTTTCAGGTGTCACGTGTCAGGTAAAATCTGCACGTGAGACCTGACACTTAACACTTGACACCGAATCATGCCTACCATTGACCTCGCCCGCCTTAAAAAACAAACCGCGCGCCTCGCGGACCTGTTCAACCAACCGCCCGATTTTTTGCACGAACTCAAAGAGCTTCTCGATTTCTACGTTAATCGCACATTGCGAAGTCAGGGCGTGGCTCCATCGTCTGTCCTCCCAACCTATCGAACTCCGTCCGTTGTTTTGAGTCAGATCGAAACAGAATTGAGTCCTGTTGCAGAAAATAATCCAATTCAAGCGTTGGAACTCGCCGACGCGCTCTGGGATGAGGGCTGGCTCGAAACGCGACTGCTCGCCGCGTTTTTGCTTGGGCGAATCCCCCCGCAGGAAGAACGTCTGCTCGCCCGCCTCACCGCGTGGACTCAAGCCGTGCGCGACCCGTCGGTCCGCGCCGCGTTACTGACGACCAGCCTCACCCGTCTGCGAAAAGAAACGCCCGACCTTTTTCTAGTCCTCGTCAAAGAGTGGCTGTATCCCACGCGCCAGCGTATGTGGTCGAATGGTCTCCAAGCCATCGTCCCATTGATCGCCTCGGAAGAGTTCGACAACCTGCCCCCCATTTTCGAGATCATTGATCCCATTTTCAAAGCGTCGCCTGCTGCGTTACAATTCGACCTCAAGGACTTGCTCGTCGCGCTGTACAAAGCTGCGCCGGATGAGACGTTGCACTTCCTCCAGCAAATCCTGAAAGAGACGAAGAGTCCGTTGCCGGCGGTTACACTGCGGCGTATGTCACCGGAACTGCCGCCTGAACTTCAATCGCAAACCCGAGAGCTGTTACGCAAGGCGAAAAAATAACCCGCACAGAAAGGACAAACGACATGCTGATCATACGAGGAATCATCGGTGGAATCATCTTATTTCTCGGGCGCGAACTCAACTTCCTGTTCGCGGGCGGCATGGCGGCGCTGGTCGCGTTCCGGCTTACTCCGAAACTCCCGTCCTCATTGCCCAGTTGGGCAGATTACGCCTTCATCATTGGGATGGCAGTGATTGTGGCGGCGGTCGTGATCGCCAATGAGCGAGCAGGCTACTTCATCTCCGGCTTTTTCGCCGGCGGCTACATCCTCATGGAGCGTTTTGAACCGGGCGTGCTCACTTTTCCTGTCCTCCCATTTCTCGTTGGGTCCGTGATCGGCGCGGTCGTGATCGGCTTTTTCACCGAATGGGCATTGATCGTCATCACCAGCCTGATCGGCGCGATCTACGCCACGTCGCTTTTCACTCTCGGCCAGACTGCCGAGACCCTCGTCGCGGGCGGGTTATTCGTCATCGGCGCGCTCACGCAGGTCATCCTCATGCGGATGCAAAAACAATAACATGGACAATTCCAAACTCATCTACCTGCACGGGCTTGAAAGCGACAGCAACAGCGGCAAAGCGCGCCAGTTCTGCCAGTGGTTTCCCGGTATGATCACACCCGACTTCAAAGGCTCCTTCGAGGAGCGGATGACTCAACTTGGACCCATCCTCAACGATCAAAAAGATTGGACCATCATCGGTTCATCCTTCGGCGGACTCATGGGGACGGTGTACACCTGCAAGAATCCAACTCGTGTGCGGAAATTGATCCTGCTCGCCCCGGCGCTTCTACGCGAACCCTTCGGTTCACATCTGGACCTTCAGCCTGTTTCTGTTCCTGTCACCGTGATCCACGGGACGCAGGACGACATCGTTCCACTTGAACCCGCGCGCGAGGTCGCGCAATCTATTTTCACGAACCTCACCTACCTCGTCGTGGACGACGACCACCGCCTGCACAAAACCATCCACGAGTTGGATTGGAATTCAATTTTAGATCTGCGGATATAAGTCCGCAATCCGGAGATAAATGAATCAACAAATCTACTGGCATACCACCGTCAACATGCCCGACGACTCGAACCTGACGCCACTTCCTGAGAAAGTGGATGTGGCGGTCATCGGCGGAGGGTTCACCGGCTTGTCCGCCGCGCGGACACTGGCGAAACGCGGCGTGACGGTTGCGGTTTTGGAAGCGAACACCATCGGCTGGGGCGCAAGTTCCCGCAATGGCGGCATGACGTTGACCGGACTCAAGCCTTCGATGCAAACGGTGTTCAAACGCTACGGGCGCGACCTGGCAAAGCAATTATTTCAAGTTTCAGTTGATTCCGTGGACACGGTTGAGCGGGTGGTGAAAGAGGAAAACATTGACTGTGGGTTCGCTCGCTACGGTCATTTGTACGTCGCCACCAAGCCTCATCACTTCGATGGGTTCAACGAAGAAGTGGAGTTCATGTCGAAGGAATTTAATTACAAGGTGCGAGTCGTGTCACCGGAGAATTTGAAAAGTGAGATCGGCTCGGAGAGGTATCACGGCGGCATCGTGGACGAGGTCAGCGGCGGATTGAACCCCGCGCAATACGTGACCGGTCTCGCGCGCGGGGCGGAAAACGCCGGGGCGTCGCTCCACGCGCGAGCGCAGGTCACCAGCCTCACTCGCAGCGGGACGCGGTTCGTCATCCAAACCGAGCGCGGGCAAGTCACCGCGGAAAACGTCCTTGTTGGCACGTCGGGCTACACGGGGAGCGTCACGAAAAAACTTCAGAGAAAGATCATCCCGATTGGCTCGTTCATCATTGCGACCGAGAAATTATCGGATGATCTTGCGCGTGAACTTAGTCCGAAGAACCGCATGATCTTCGATTCGATGCACTACCTGAATTATTTTCGGCTGTGGGATAACCGCATGATCTTCGGCGGGCGCGCGGCGTTCTTCCCTGAAAACAAGAATACGATTGCGCGCAGCGCGGAGATTTTGCGCCGTGAGATGATTCGGGTGTATCCGCAGTTGAAGGATGTGAAAGTGGATTACATGTGGAGCGGCACGCTCGACTTTACCTTCGACATGATGACGCACGTCGGCGAGGTGGACGGCGTGTATTATTCGCTCGGCTATGCGGGCCATGGTGTGGCGATGGCTTCACACTTGGGCAAAACCGTCGCGGAGGCGATGCTGACCGGGAATATCAAAGATCACCCGTTTGCAAAATTCGATTTCCCCGGCGCGCCGCTGGGACTCTACAATGGCTTTCCGTGGTTCCTGCCCTTCGCCGGCGCGTGGCAGAAGATTTTGGATTGGGTTGAATGATTCATGCACAACGAGAAATTCAACATGGCGTTGTCTGATGTGGTTTGGCGATTTCATGCCTACGAGCAGTATGGAAAAATCCCACAGAAAGCGATAAAGGCACCTGCCAGACGCGCACCGGGATATGAACGGGATTTTTATAAAAGGGCGTTTGAGCTTGATTTACGCTTGCTAATCTCCACAATCGAAGCTGTAAAGAAAGCGCCTAAACGTTTCAAACCAGAGAATATTTTCAGCAATCCCGCGGATGTAGACTCCAGATATGTGATGAATAAACTTCGCTCGGCGTTTCCCGATCAGACTGATGAGTATTTGAAAAGTCATTTGGGTATGGTCATTTATTGGTATTATTTGAGGTGAGTAGGGGCGGATCGCGATCCGCCCCTACGAAATGATAAAATTATCGCATTCTCAATTCGAGGAGAGCATCTCATGGCAACCAAAACACTCAAACGCAAATCCGCCGCGCAGGCAAAGCCTGTAAAAAAGACCGCACCTAAATCGAAAAAACTTTCGGGTGAAGTCTTTTACCCCTCCAAACAAGTGATCGAGCAGGCGCGCCTGAAGGATTGGGACAAACTTGCCAGATCAGCCGCGAAAGACATGCGCGGCTTTTGGGAAGCCGAAGCGAAGGAACTCGAATGGTACGGCAAGTGGAAGAAAGCGCTGGACGATTCCAAGAAGCCGTTCTTCAAATGGTTCACGGGGGCGAAGGTCAACATCGTCCACAATGCGATTGACCGGCATCTCAACTCGTATCGCAAGAACAAACTCGCGCTGATCTGGGAAAGCGAAGACGGCAAAGACCATCGTTCGTTTTCGTATTACGGCTTGAACCGCCAGGTGACGCGCATGGCGAACATTATCAAGAGCATGGGCGTGAAGAAAGGCGACCGCGTCACCATCTACATGGGACGCGTGCCGGAGATCGTCTTTGCCATGCTGGCGTGCGCCAAGATCGGCGCGATCCATTCCGTTGTCTTTGGCGGCTTCTCGGTGGATTCGCTCGCGGGGCGCATCGAAGACAGCCAGTCGAAACTCGTCATCACCTGTGACGGGTCATTCCAGAATGGGAAGGTCGTGCAACTCAAACAAATTGTGGACGACTCGCTCAAACGCTGTCCGTCTGTTGAAAATGTCGTCGTGGCGAAGCGCGTCGGCAATGAAGTCAACATGGAGACCGGGCGCGATCACTGGCTTCACGAACTCTACGAGCAACCCATCGCCGACGGCAAATGCGAAACGGAGGTGATGGACGCGGAAGACCCGCTCTTCATTTTGTACACCAGCGGCTCGACCGGCAAACCCAAAGCCATCCTGCACACGCACGGCGGCTACATGGTCGGCACGTACGCCACGCTGAAATATTGTTTCGACGTGCGCGATGACGACCGCTGGTGGTGCACCGCCGACCCGGGCTGGGTCACCGGTCACTCCTACATCGTATATGGTCCCATGCTTAACGGCGTCACATCCTTTCTCTTCGAGGGCGGACCATCCTACCCTGAACCAAATCGCTGGTGGCAGTGCGTCGAGCGCTATGGCATCACAATCTTCTACACCGCGCCCACAGCCATCCGCGGACTGATGCGATTCGGCGAATCGTGGCCCGAAAAGCACGATCTTTCCTCCTTGCGTCTGCTCGGCACCGTGGGAGAACCGATCAACCCCGAAGCATGGAAGTGGTATCACCGCGTCATCGGCAAGGGCAAACTCCCCATCATTGACACGTGGTGGCAGACCGAGACCGGCATGTTCATGATCACACCCACTCCGGTTGTCTCGCTCAAACCCGGCTCCGCGACGCGTCCATTCTTTGGGCAGGAGGCGGAGATCGTGGATGAGCAAGGCAAACCCGTCGCGGACGATACCGAAGGCTATCTCGTGTTGAAGAATCCGTGGCCCGCGATGTTACGCACCATTTACAAAGACGACGAACGTTACGTGAGTCAATATTGGAGCAAATATCCCGGCAAATACACCACCGGCGACTCAGCCAAGCGCGACCGCGACGGCTATTTCTGGATCATCGGCCGCGTGGATGATGTGATCAAAGTTTCTGGTCATCGCTTGGGTACAGCAGAAGTGGAATCGGCATTGGTGAGTCATCCCGCCGTCGCGGAAGCCGCGGCGATTGGTCTGCCGCACGAGATCAAAGGACAGGCGATCTTCACGTTCGTGTTATTGCGCGCCGGCAAGGTCGCCTCGGCTGAACTGGCGGAAGAACTTCGCCAGCACGTCGCCACGCACATGGGACCCATCGCCCGCCCGGAGGAAGTCCGCTTTGTGGATAAACTCCCCAAGACGCGCTCCGGCAAGATCATGCGCCGCGTGTTGAAAGCGCGCGCGCAGGGGTTGCCGGAGGGTGATGTGAGTACGCTGGAGGAATAAGCAAATGTCTTTGCGAGGGCGATGGGTTTTCGCCCGAAGCAATCTCCTTAAGCAGGGGATTGCTTCGGCGGGAAGAACAAATACCCGCCTCGCAATGACATATTGAAAAGTATTGCCTCGCGGCGGGACGAAAGTCCAGACCGCGCGGCTTTTTTATATTCGGCTCTCCTTGCGGAATAAGCCAGGGTTCTGCCCGCGCCATGTTACCCCCTCTGCCTTCGGCATCTCCCCCAAATACGAAAGAAGGATTTTGAATAATTATCCTAAGTTCTTCGTCCGTATTTGGGGGAGAACCCATCGTAAGTCGCGCAGGAGAGTCGTCAGAGGGGGTTTAAACGAAATTGCCGCGCGACGCATTCTGATAGGCAAGCGTCAAGTTATGCCATGTGGTCAAGTGTTCCTGCAAAGTCATGTTTTTCTCCTCTGAAAAATTCCCGCCTTACGGCGGGAGGAACGAACAAAGAATCAGATTATCAGATTGCAGATAACCAGATTTCAGATTTATGATGGGGAAGACGCACAAACACGAAAACCGATGTAGTTGTAACGAGAGTCGGGAGTGTCGACGTTGCGATCCGCACAGCGCGCGACGCTACGAGCGTTGTAGAACGACCCGCCGCGCAGGACGCGACTGGAACCTTTTTGCGGTCCTTTCGGGTCCGAAACCGTCGCGCTGCGGTTCTTATATTCCGAGTCGCTGAACCAGTCGTTGCACCATTCCCACACATTCCCCACCATATCGGCACAGCCATACGGTGAATCGCCGCCGAGGGAAGAGTATGCGCCGACCGGCGTTGTACCTCCTTTCTTTCCTTCACTTGAATTGCACTTGTTCGGGTCGAATTCGTTGCCCCAAGGCCACTCGTTGCCATACGCGCCGCGCGCGGCTTTCTCCCACTCCGCTTCGGTGGGCAGGCGCAAGAGTAGGGGCGAGTCATGACTCGCCCCTACTAATTCGCTTTTGAAGGTCTCGTTGAACCATTTGCAATAAGCGATGGCGTCGTTCCATGAAACGTTTACCACAGGATGATCTTTCTTTTTCTGCCAGTCAGAAACGGGATGTTTCTTTTTGTCCAGATACTCAGCATATTGCTCGTTGGTCAAGATAAATTTCGCCATCCAGTAATCGTAGGCGATCTCGACCGTGTGTTGAGGTTTTTCATCATCACTTGCCAGTTCGTTATCATCCTTGCTTCCCATCACGAACCTGCCTTTTGGCACGCGCACGAAGCGAATCCCGCCGATCTCGAGTTCGTTCTGGTCGCCATGTGGGGCAATCGCTCCTCGTTTCACAGAAATCAACTCGGGTTCCAGCGCGATCGAAATCTGATCGCCAACCTGAACCGATTCAACTGGTTTCTCCACTTGCTCGACCGGCGGTTTGATTGGCTCGGGCTTTGCTGGCGGGGCGGTCATGTAGATCATCGCATCGAGCGCCTCGGGCGTGAACTCCTCGCTGAACGAGACCTGCTTCAACACTTTTCGCAAGCGGCGCGAATCGTCGTCTTCGTAATCCGCGAAGAAGCCCTTGACCGCGTCCTTGTCCTCCTGAATCCCATTCTGCCACTTGAGCGCGTCCAGCACAAAATTATGACGCACAACCTTGTCGTCGAATTTCGTCACCTGCCCTACAAATTTCGTCGGCGCGGCGCGCAGGATCGCCTGCCAGCAGATAAAGTCGTCGCGGTTCACGCCTTTTGCCTGATCTGAATTCACCGCCATATACCATTGCAAATTCAAATCGTTGATCACGTTCTTCACGCGGCGCGGGTTGACTTCCGCCGCCGCGACCAGCGCCTGCCAGCGTTTGAGCATGGCTTCGTCCACCTTGGTTTTGTCCTGCGCCTTCAAGAAGTTTTCCATCGCCTTCTCGAAGATCGGCGGCAGGTCAAAGCGCAGTTGAATGATCTTTTCGAGATAGTCCTTAGCTCCTTCACCGACAATGCCCGCGTTCTTGTAATGTGTTTCCACGGCAGCGCGCACAATGCGCGTGTCCGCGCCCAGCACGAAGACGCATCCGCTTTTATCGAGGAACAACTTGATGGCTTCGAGGGTCTGCACGGTCTTGGCAGGCAGGCAGCGATCAAGGTCGTCAATGAAAATGACCAATGTGCCTTTGTCGCACCAGGTTTTCAAGAGCATGTCCAACGCTTCGTCGAAATAATCGAAGAAGGCGGTGTATTTCTCGAACGGGGAAATTTGCTCGTACTTTTTCGGGTCGAGTTGAAATTTGAATTCCGCGCCCAGCCCGCCGAAACTCACTTGAAAGGCGTTGATCAACATTCCGAAAACATCGTACGTTTTCTGCTTCGGGTCGTCGAGCCAGGCTTTGATCTTGTTGATGAACCCGTCCCTTTGCATGGCTTGCAGAATCACGCGCACGAGTGCGACCAGCAACTCATCCTCGTCGTTGTACTTCCACGCGTCGAACCACACCGTTTTGCACGCGCGGAATTTATTCTCTTCATCCTCGGCAAAACGATGCGCGCCATTGTCATCCAGCGGGTGATCCAGCATGTCCTTCACCCGCAACAGCAGGGAGGTTTTGCCTGATCCCCACGCGCCGTTGATCCCAATGGCAAGCGGGGTCTCGGTGTTCGGGCTGGCGACCAGCCGCGCAAAGGTCGCGGCGAAATCGTCGAAGTAAAAGTCCGCCCGCTTGTTTCCCGCCAGCGGCGCGTCGTGCAGAACTTCGGGGGTCTGGTATTTTCGTTTCGGCATGGAGATCCTTTTTGTCATTGCGAGCGACTGCCGGTTGAGTAGAGCGAGCGCTCTTCTCGCTCGTATCGAGACCGAGGGAGCGAAGCAATCTCCAACATTCTCAGGGGATTGCTTCGTCGGGTCTCCGACCCTCCTCGCAATGACATTTAACTCCATTTTATAACAAATCTGCGAAACCGCTTGAAATTGCATGCAGTATAATTCCCCCCGATGACAACCAAAAACACACATGAAGCGGAAGTCCTCCAATGGCGCGCGGAAAAATATGCCGCGCTGACCGGTGAAAACGGCTGGCTTGCGCTGGCGGGCCTCTTTGACCTCAACCCCGGCAGGAACCTGATCGGCTCGAACCCGATGTGCGAGGTGATCCTGCCCGAAAACGCGCCCACCTTTCTGGGCATCGCCGAAGTGAGCGGCAAGACTGTCCGCTTTCAGGCGGCGGAAGGTGTCAAGGTGAGGGTCAATGGCAGGGCGGTGCAGAAGGCAATCCTCAAAACCAGCCAGGATGCGAAGCCGAGTTTCATCACGTGGAATAATATCCGCATGGTCGTGCACAAGCACAACAACAAATTTTCCCTGCGTGTGTGGGATAACGACCGCCCGGACCGATTCAAACTCCCGCCGTTGAAATGGTTTCCGGTCAATAAAAAATTCAAGTTCAACGCCGCGTACACGCGTTACCCGAAACCCAAAGCCTCGCCGCAGGACGATTCTACCGGCGGCGTGGTGGAGGATCAACTCGACGGCTTTGTCACCTTCCGCTTCGAGGGCAAGACCTACAAACTCGATGTGAGCGAAACCAAAACGAAAAAGTTGTTCATCAAATTCCGCGATGGCACGAGCAGTAAAGAGTCCTACCCGCCGAGCCGCTACTACTACACCGAACCGCCGAAAAAAGGGGAGTTGATTCTCGATTTCAATTACGCGTACAGCCCGCCGTGCGCGTTCACACCATATGCCACATGCGTCTTCGCGCCGCCGCAAAACACCCTGCCCTTCCGCGTGGAAGCGGGAGAGGTTTATCGAGGGTGAGGCACGAAAAGAGCAATATTCTTTAAATTATGAAAGCCGCCCACATTAATTCGCAGGTGGCTTTCATATTTCATGGGTGGCCTATTTTTTAATGCCCAGTCCTGCGGACGAGGATATCTGGCTGACCGAACTTTTCTCGATCTCGATGCTCCCAAATTTCAACTTGGATATTTGCTGCAGGTACAACCCCGCCACCATGAAGATCAATGAGCCGAACGCGATCAATGCGAAATAGCCAACTTCAATGGGCTTCCATTGCAATTCGGGAGGCATTTCAAGAGGCTGGGCGAGCAAAACTTTTTCGAGCGTAGCGTATGCCTCCTCGCCAACAACCAATTCAACGGCAGCCAGCAGCCCCTCCTGCGTGGCAAACTCTTTTCCAATCATCAAATCCAATTTATCTACGACATCGGGCGGCAAGTCGGCGACGCTAATTACATCCAGAGATTGTTCGTTCAAGACAAAGCCCGGCGAGGCAATTTCCGGGCGGCCTTTGAAAAAGGCAAAAATACCCACTGCAAAAAGCAGGAATGCGAGAATTGAAACGACCAACGGACCCGTCCTGCCTTCGATGTTCTGCGGTGAGATTGGGCTTAACCTCTCGGAAATTTTAGCAATCGCGCGACGGGCTTTATGGTAATTTTCGTCGGCTTCATATTTCAATAATTTCGTGAAGTCACTTTTCGCCTGCTGGAGCAGGGGGTCATGCTTGCGCGGTTGTACGTCATACAACGAAACCCGCGCATAGCCTCGGGCGTAGTAGACCGCGTTCAATTCTTTCAACTTGAGCCTTTTCGAGGCATCGGAGGCGTCGTCAATCCTTCCGCCCGAGCGTTTTTCTTCAAACCCAATCACCCGCGAATAGTAATCAATGGCTTGGGTATACATCAGTTCGGCGTCTGCCGCGCGCGAGCCTTCCCGCGCCGCATCCCCGATTGCCGCATAGGTCTCCCCCAACCCAATCAGCGAATCAATATGTCCGGGGGCAATGCGCAGGATTTTCTGGTATTCCTTTTCCGCCTGATCCAGCATCTTGGCTTTTCGATATGCCTCCGCCAGGTTGCTGGCGTATCCGAAATCGTGGGGCTGTTTTTTTAACGCAGACTGGAAATGACGAATCGCGTCTTTGAACTCGTCCTGCTTCATTTTGATCGCACCCAGAGCGTTATAAGCACTTGCCAGATCAGGATCCATTAATGATTTATCAAAGTAATTTGCGGCTTCGTCCAAATCATCCATCGCACTGCACAGTTTCCCAAGTTCAAGGAACGTCGAGGAATTTTCGGCCTCCTTCAGCCGTTCTTCATGAACAACTTTTAGCTTACGATACGCGTCGTATATATCCCAATGCAGGAGGCTGACCGCCTCAAGGTTTTGAGGAGACTCGTAACTCCGCACGTCTTTTACTTCAAGGTTGATATCCACAGCCGCCCTGAGAAGATAACTATCGTCTGGAAATTTCTCAAGCCCTTCTTTCAAGGCAGTTATCGCCTTGTCGTAATCCTGAAAGGAATAGATTTGAATTTGCGCGATAAACGACCAGTCGTCGGCGGTTCTGGAGTCTTTATCTATTTTTTCGTACCGCTCCAATGCATTGCGCCAATTCGTTTGCGACTCTTTATACTTTCCGAGTCTTTCCTGCAAATAAGCAAGGCTGTGATAGCCATCCGGGAGATCGGGTTTTGCATCTCGCATTTTCTCGAAATGCTTCCCAGCCTCCTCGTAGCGACCCAGTTCCAATAACAAGTATCCGTAGTTCAATTGAGCGGAAAAATGATTTGGATCCAGATCTAATGTTATTTCATATTCTTTCAAAGCCGCGGCTTGGTCTTTTTTGCTCCTACTGGCAAGAATCCAACCCAAAATGTAATGAGAGTGGGCAATAGTTGGGTCCAACTGTATGGCTTGATTGACTTTAGTAACGGCATCATCGAATTGGGCAAGGCTGTGTAAAGATAACGCACACCCAACGATTGCATCAATATATCCCGAATCTAAATCAGCCGCTTTGTTGAATTGAAGTAGCCCTTCGTGATAACGCCCGGCGATAAGTAAAGCGTCTCCCCACCTATAAAACACTTCTTTGTATTTGGTATCTATCGCGACACTCTGATTTAATTCAACAAAAGCCTTTTCATCTTTCAACCGAATCAACATTGCCCCTAATTTTCCATAGGCAAGCCCATCCTCTGGATTAACCTTTACCGCCAAACGATAACGCTGCTCTGCCTGTTTATAGTCACCCATCCTCTCAAGGGACAAGCCCCAGTTGTAATATACATACTGCATATCTTTATCGCCTGGGTCACACTTGACTTCCGCCCGTTTGAATACATCAATTGCAGCTTGATATTGTTTCTCGTCAATTAACAGACCTCCCCAACTGTTATATCCCATAGCGTAATTTTCTTTTACGTTGACAGACTCTTCAAATAGTTTATAGGCTTTTTCAATTCGCTTCGGATCGTTCTCTTGCTTTTCCACCGCCAGCCCCCAATGGCGAAGATAAATATGCTTGTCATCCGTATCGGACTCGGAGGCAGTCTTGAACTTCTCCGCCGCCTGATCATATCGTTTCAATTGCAACAACAGACTTCCCATTGCGCTGTATGCCGACACATAACTAGAATTCTTTTCCACAGATTTCTGATAATGCTCCAACGCCTCCTCATTTTGTTCAAGCCCTTCCAATGCCC
>Ga0247727_10001309_pt1 | contig 59639 bp, 66 predicted proteins | sample WisWelCaveWW1625_FD_202498 | JGI IMG/M metagenome (GOLD analysis project Ga0247727, IMG submission 202498) | Biofilm microbial communities from Wishing Well Cave, Virginia, United States - WW16-25 | ecosystem: Environmental > Aquatic > Deep subsurface > Groundwater > Cave microbial mat | place...
GGACAAGCTCCTCACCATGATGGTGTATTTCATCAGGATGTTAAGAAGCTCGGACAAGCTGGAAAAAAAACCTTCTGTCCGCGCAACCTTGGGATTGTACGAGCGCTCGCAAGCCCATGCAATCCTCCAAAAGAAAAAACAGGTGGAATTTGAGGACATCCAGGCTGTCTTAATATCAGTTCTTGCGCACCGCATCAGGTTGAAACCATCCTCGCGTTATTTGATCTCTCCAACGGATTTCGTGAAGCAGGAGTTCGAGAAGCACGTCCAGGAAGCCCAGTTTGGAAATGATTCTCCGGAAAACGAAGGTGAGGGCCCCTGATATTGCCCTCCCAGAACAGGCAGAGTTAATAGAAGAGCTTGAAGGCAAGCTTTCTTCTGAAGACGCTGACGATAAATTAATGCATTCTGTCCTTGAAGGCGACAAGGAAACCATAGATGACGGCAAGCTCATAGAGGAATCCTTAAACCAGGGATTAGGCGCCTTCACTCCAGACATGATGTTCTCCCAGATGGTGAAAAACTATTCCCTTGCCAAGCAATTGTACGGCGAGACCCTCATGAAGCTTGCATCCGGCTACAATCCTGACTACATCAAGAAAAACATCGGCATACCTGAATTTCGCAAGGAGCTGCAACAAAGAATGCAGCAGAAAAAGCAGGACATGGAGCATAAAGGCATTGTGGGCTCTGATGGGGTGTTCGAGGAAAAAGGGCTCACTCTTGCCTCTTTGGTGCTCTACACAGAGGAGCTCGACCATTTGGTTGCGCAGGGATTGCTGGGAGAAAAGACAAGCAGGAAAAAATTCATTTACGGGGCAAGGGAAAACGTGAGGAATTTCAGGAAAGGTGACCGCTACAAGGACATTGCATTGCGCCCGTCCATCAAGAAAGCCATCAAGCGCTCTCGGCAGGAATTAGCTCCTGAAGATTTGCAATCTTTTGAAAAACAAAGCAAAGGAAAGGCGTGCATTGTGTATGCTTTAGATTCTTCAGGAAGCATGAAAGGCAAGAAGCTCGAGGCATGCAAGAAAGCAGGCATTGCATTGGCGTACAAGGCGCTTTCTGAGAAGGATAAAGTCGGTTTAATGGTGTTTGGCGCGGATGTGAAGGACGTCATCGAGCCAACCCAGGATTTCATGCGTTTGCTTCAAACCATCACCAGGGCAAAAGCCTCAAGGGAGACAGATATTGCTTCCACTTTGAAAAAATCTATCGAATTGTTCCCTCATGACGACTCCACCAAGCACCTTATTTTGATTACAGACGCGATGCCAACCAAAGGGGAAGATCCTGATAAGCTTACTCTGGAAGAAGCAGCAAAAGCGAGGAATGCAGGCATCACCATCTCTGTCATTGGCATCTCATTGGATGAAGCAGGAACAAAATTGGCAGAGAAAATGGCCACCATCGGCAACGGAAGATTCTATGTGGTGAGCGATTCAGAAAACTACGACACAATTGTGCTGCAGGAATATTCTGCCTTGACACAGTAAGCTACTTAAACCGTTCTTTACATCTTTCTTTCATGAAACTATTGGTATGCACGGACATCCACAGTTCAAGGAAAGCGCTCAAGAAAATAGAAGCGCTGGCAAAGCAACACAATCCGGATGCCATTGTATGTTGCGGCGACCTTTCCATGTTTGAAATCCATCTTAAAATGGTCATTCGTACTCTTGCTGCACTCAAAAGGCCATTAATTCTGGTGCATGGCAACCATGAAGAGCCATCCACCTTCAAAAAAATGTGCAGGCCATACAAGCATGCTCATTTTATTCATGGAAGCCATTTTGTTCTTGGAAATTATCTGTTCTTAGGCTACGGCGGGGATGGATTTTCTGTTGTTGACCCCCTGTTTATGCTGTATGCGAAGCAGTTTGAAAAAATCATTAAACAACACAAGGGCAAAAAAATCATTTTGGTAACACACGCTCCTCCGCAGAAGACAAAATTGGATAAAATCTACGGCTATTACTGCGGAAACAAATCAATCCGGCAATTCATCGAGAAATTTCAGCCAATATACGCATTCTCAGGCCACCTCCATGAGAACTTTGGAAAGCAGGACAAAATCAAGAAGACAACTGTGATGAATTCTGGGCCATTTGGGAAAATTCTTACAATTTAAGAAAGCAAAGAAAAATCAATCATTTTCTCAGGAGCACCTTTTCTCTTGAGCAGCACAACCCGTGAAGGAACGTGCTCATCAACCAGTTCATAGCCAGAAGCTTCAGCAAGCACCTTTGCAAACTCAACAACTTCCTCATGCAACGGCATTTGAGATTGCTCCATCCTCTCTTGGGAATGCCCGACCCACATATACGCCTTCACTTCCACAAACTGCGCCTTTGCCCGATTGAAGAGTTGCGCATAATCCTCTGGGCTACACATGTTCATTCCCTTGATGAGCGTCATGCGAAGCACGGTTCTTGTCTTCTCTCCTGCCGTTGAGAGGATGTCAAGCGTCTCCATGATGCGCTCCCATGCGTCATTAATCATAGGATTGTCGATTTTTTGGAATAATTCTTTTGTTGGAGCATCAAGTGATATGTATAATTGGGTAGGGGGAGCAGTTTCCACGATCTCCCGAATTTTTTCAGGCATCGAGCCGTTGCTCACAAGAAACGTGGTCATGCCGCGCTTGGTGTATTCAGTAATAAGCTGCGCAATCTTTGGATAAAGTGTTGGCTCCCCGTCAAGCGAGATTGCAACATGCTTTGGTGCCATAGCCTCTTTCACTTTTTGCTTGTTCGCGGTTGCATGACCGCCAAATCCGGACAGGAGCTTTCTTTGCGAGACAATACTCTTCTCAACAATATCCACAGGCTCGTCCATCCCGCCTTTCATCGCAGGAGCGGTATGATACGCATGATCCCTCCAGCAGAAATTGCACGCAAAATTGCACGTGAAGCTGGGAGTCATCTGCACGCACTGGTGGCTCTGGATGCCGTAGAACTTGTGCTTGTAGCAGCCGCCTTCATCCCGAAGCGAGCTTTTTGTCCAGTGACATATCTTTACCCTGCTGTGCTTTCCAATAAGTCCATACTGCTGCCTCTTCATGAGGAGTTGCAGCTCTGCGGTAACCGGGGTTTTCACAGCTTCTTCCTGGATTTGAACAGCCTCGCTTGCCATACTCATGTGTAGCCTCAAAAGGTATATAAATCTTCATTTCACAAAAACACCATGGACATCCAGGAAGCCCTTTCTGTCATTGAAACCTCTCCATCATTTAAGAAATGGAGATCAAAGCACAAAACATCCTATTTGTCGCATGCGTTCAAGATGTTCCAGGATGAGCACAAGGAATGGCAGCTTGGCTTTTATGAGCCGAAGACAGAAAAAATAACCACCTTCCTCGTTTCTCCAGATGGCGTTGAGCCGCGGGCAGCAGAAGAGACGTTCAAGAAGGAAGAGCATGTCGAAAAGCTGGAAATCCCAAGCAACCTTTTGCCCTTAAGGGAAGTCATGGTGAAAACAACCATGTTCCAGCAGCAAAACTACCCAAAAGACAAGAGCATGAAGACGATTGCCCTGCTTCAATCATTGCCGGAATACGGCAGCGTGTGGAATATTACTTTGGTTACGCAGGCTTTCAACACACTCAACATGAAACTCCACCCCTCAACAGGGGAAATTCTCGACCATAATATGTCATCTATATTTTCTTTCAAGCAATCAAATTAATTTTTCCGATTGTTGTTCTCCACCCTATATCTTGCATTTCAGAATAGTTTAAATATCACATGCATTCTGGAAGGATTCCTTTTTGGGTGTGTAAATGTTGAAAGTTCCGATTAAGCGCGTGAATGGTGCGAAAATCCCCACTTATGCGCATGCCAACGATTCTGGTGCAGACTTGTACGCATCCGAAGACTGCGTTCTTGAGCCAATGAAGATTGCTTTGATTGCATCAGGGGTCCATATAGCCATTCCAGAAGGCTATGAGGCCCAGGTGCGCCCAAAATCAGGCCTTGCACTGAAGCACGGCATCGCGTTTGTCAATTCCGTGGGGACAATAGACTCGGGCTATCGCGGCGAAGTCAAGGTCATCGCAATCAACCTTGGCCAGCAACCATACAAAGTTGAGAAAGGAACCAAAATTGGGCAATTGGTGTTCCAGAAAGTCGAGCACGCTGCCTTTGAGGAGGTTGTCGAACTCGATGCCACTGTAAGGAACCACAACGGCTTCGGCAGCACAGGATTGCATTGAGGTGTACGCATGCAAAAATCAGGAACGGGCTTTAAGACCGCGCAATTCAAGACAGTGCAAAAGAACACAAAACTAGCAGCATTCGTAACCGGGCCTGAAGAGCCAAAGGAAGAGCCTCAATAAATTACCTACTTCTAAGTGGTTAATTGAGAAAGCTTTATATACCCTTCTTCCGTTTCCCCGTCTATGCACAGCAAGAAAGCGCAATGGGTTGGGCCGACAATGGTCTTTATTGTCATCATCGCCTTACTCTTCATTGCATGGCTCATCATCTACTCTCAAAGGGAATGCCACAGCAACGCAGACTGCGATGCCGATGCCTATTGCGGCGCTGATTTTACTTGCAATAAGTATCCCCAGATAACCCAAACGATCCGAAGGTCTGATTTTACAGGGGCAGCCTTTTTAGTTGGTTTGGCAATAGTTGCTGCAGCAGTCATCTTGCGCAGGAAACAAAAAGTGCCTTCTGAAAACATCGCTCCGAAAGTCATCCATACAAAGGACGACCATGACGAGCACGCGCACACCCCCCACTCCCACCATCCTGAGGAGCATACTGATGCCAAAGTTGCTCTTGAGAAATTCGAGAAGAACTATTCAAAGGATTCCCAGTCAATGGAGAAATACGGCGAGGATGCCCACGTGCACACGCCTAAGCACCGCTAAGCAGCTTATCCATATCTTTCCTCACATCATCAAACACTTTTGGCAATGGCCTGTTTGAATCAACAATCATGATGTTTTCATTGTGCAGCTGGTTTTTCAGCGCCAAAAAGTTTCCCTGCAGCTCTTTCATGAATCCAAGATTCTCGAACTTTTCCTTCACATTCACCCGTCCTAATACTCTCTTTAAGGCGATTTCAGGCTTCACGTCTAGGATAAAGGCGGCATCAGGCTTTCTGAATTTTTCATTCAGCTTTCGTATGACCTCCAGCTCAATTCCCTGCGTTTGCTGGAACGCGAATGTCGAATAATAATACCTGTCGCACAGCACCACATTCCAACCGCTTTTCTCCTTCAAAAACGGCTCAACCGTTGTCCGCAGATGGTCTTCCCTGTCCTTGATGAAAAGCTCAAGCAGCCTGTGCGCATTGTCTTTTGGGTTTTTCTCTTCCGCAAGCATTTTCCTCAATTGCTGCCCATAGGGGCCTGTGCTTGGCTCCCGTGTTGTTAAGATCTTGAGGCGCTTATCTTTTGAGAATAGGTAGTTATGCAGCATCTTGATGAGCTCGGTTTTTCCAGAGCCGTCCATGCCATCCACCACGATGAAGAGGTTTTTCATTCTGAGAAGGGCAAGAAGTCGATTTATTAAATTTCCTATGGTTTAATTTCTGGGCAGCTTTTCTGCTGATTTCCTCTCTTCATACAGCTCTTGGATGATTTCATACACTTTTTCCTGCTCATCCTGTGTCATCATGCGATAGAGCTTCATAATCTCCACATAAGTCTCCTTGGCGCCATTGAGATCAAAGTTCTCCAATTTTTGCCTTGCCTTGTTGACGCTTTTCATGATGCCTTCAATCGGCGTTTGCGCTTTTTCCTCTGCTTGAGATATGTCCGGCATCATCATCTCTGGAGACATTTCAAGAGAAGGTGTTTGCTCAATCGGGCGTTTTCTTACCACAAACAGCTTTTCCCAAAAACTTGTCTTTTTTGGATTCTTCGCGTCGTTGATTGCATCATCAATCTCGCTGCCGTCCAGCAGCTCATCAACAGAAATATCCGCTTTCGGAGCATCCATGTCCAGAAAATTCTCCAGTTCCCCGCTTTCAGGCCGGGATGCCTCTGCAAGGATATCACTCACATTCTCCCTGTGCTTGAGAACAATCTTTGTCTTTTCCTGCTTTCCTTTTTTTTCTTTTGCCTTTGGTTTTGTTGGCTCAATATCCGGGAATGGTGGAGGAGGAGGAAGAAGCTCCAGATCAGAGTCCTGCCTCTTTGAGAATAATCCAAGAACTGCTAGCGCCTCTTTTTGCATATCCGACCCCTTTTCACTCTCTACCGATATTTTCCTTTAAATATATTGCTATCAAAGATGCTAAACAACAACCCGTATAGTTTTGATTTTGCTCGCACTTGCCTTAATCAGAACTCGAAATGTATCTTCGCTTATGGCATCTTCAGTTATAATCGCGCCACGTGTGCTCGCACTTCTCGCAGCGGAAGAATTTTGTTTCCGGTTCGTCTCCTGCCCTTGTTTGCAATGTCCAGAAAAACGCCTTGTCATGGCAGCACTTGTCACACTTCGCATCAAGCAAAGGCATGGCCTTGAAATCCTTGGGATCAACAACCTCCACATCCTTTTCAGGCTTTTGGACGGTTTCTTTGATTCTAGCTTGCTCCACATCATTTGATCTATAGCCGCAGCTGCATTGGAGCCATTTCTTGTTGGTATCCTTCTTCGGCACTAGTATAGAGCCGCACTTTGGGCAAAACATAGCTTTTGAGTCATCCCCGCTCTATATAAATTTAACCCAGAATGTTCAATTTTCTATATAGAAATTAAATACCTTCCATAATATTAATATAGAAGCAGAGCCACAAAAACCCTGAAAAGAGTGCCTTGGAGCATGGTTGAGTACGCAAATATCAACTGGACGAACATCCTCTTCACACTCTTCTATCATCTTGTCGCTTTAGTGGGCATGCCGTTATACATCATCTTCATAGATGAAAGTTGGCTGCTCATTCTTGTTTCAATGGTCATGGTTTTCCTGAGCGGGGTGTCTATAACCGCAGGCTATCATCGCCTCTATTCCCATCGCGCGTATAATGCCAACAAGGTTGTTGAAGCAGCTTTGTTATTCTTCGGCACCATGGCTTTTCAGGGCTCGGTCTTCCAATGGGCGCACAAGCATCGCTTGCACCACCAGCACACGGACAAGGAGGAAGACCCGCATTCCATTGCAGTTGGGTTTTGGCACGCGCACATAGGATGGCTGTTCAAGAAACAATATCCTGTTGATATGAAGCTCCTTCCGGATTTGTCGCAAAATCCATTGCTTCGATTTCAAAACAAGCATTACATCTTATTGGCAACCCTGTTGAATGTTTTTGTTTTCTTGGTGATGGGTTATGCGTTCAACGATTATGTTGGAGCATTCGTTGCCGGGTTTGGTCTTCGTATGGTGTTCCTCAACAACTGCACGTTTTTCATCAACTCTCTTGCTCATACGTGGGGATCAAAGAGCTATGCCCGGGAGTTGTCTGCTGTGGATAATTTCATCATGGCGTTTTTGACATTCGGAGAAGGCTACCATAATTACCACCACGCTTTTCCTTCAGATTACAGGAATGGTATTCGGTGGTATCATTTTGACCCGACCAAATGGCTTATTTCAATATTGAATAAACTGGGTATGGCGTACGAATTGCGGAAGATGGACCAATCCGCCATCCACAGGAAAATAATCATGGAAGACAAGAAAATGTTCCTAGAAACATTACGGGAGCGCATGGTCGAGAAACGCGAAGAGCTCGAGCAGAAAATCCATGTCCTTTCAGATCAATTATGTGCCAAATTCAATGAATTAAAGCAAAAGCGTGATGCGCTTAGGCAAGCCAAGTTCAATGCCGCAAAACAACAGATAAAGCCGTTGAAACAGGAAATTAAACACCTCAAAAAAAGAATACGGGATGATTGGAACTCCTGGCTTGAGTTGTCAAATCAAGTCATGGCCGGCTTAGGCAAAGGCCATCCGCACTAGGTTAATTAAATCAACAAACCAGATCTTGATATAACCTAAGAACGGAATTTTGAACAATGCTTTCCCGATAACTTGGTTTTCTGTGATTCTCGTTTCATCAATGATAGCATTTCTTATGGGGAGCTTATTTGTCTTGTAGTTATCTCCTTTTGTCATATAGAAGCGCTTGCCATCTTCGCTCCACCAAACGACAACACGGTGGATGATGGGATCCGGCTTTCCTGTTCTGAATACAATGACATCCCCCATTTCCGTGTTTTCAGGGGAAGATCCTTTCAGAACGATAATATCCCCCTTATTGAATCCATTCCTCATCGTAAATGTGGAAAACATCTCCTTGGTGATATCATGCTCCTCATACCATGGCTTTGAATTCTCCCACCACTCATCAAACGGCTCGTTGTGCTCCATGGATTCTGAGACAACAGCAACAACAGGATAGCCTGTGCCTAGCAACAAGCCTAAGCCGGGATAGACAATGAACTTGATGAGCACGAATGCCAGAATGATATTGAGCATCCAGCTCCAGATGGAATCATCCTCCCAGATGAACTTCCACACCTTCTTTGCGGTATCTTTATGCCCCATTAGCCAAAAAACCACCCAAATCAATAAAAAGCTTTCTTATTACAGGGGGATAGCGTCAATTCACGAGTGAAACAATCACAACAGAAAGCTAATCGACAAGGGGACGCTCCCTACGGGAACGTCGATTGATAGTACAGAAGCAAAGAACGAGTCGACGCTATCCTCTACCAGTATGAGACCGGAATACTACGAAGGGACACTGCAATTAAGGAATCCGACAGAGGAAGCCCTGAATTATGTGGAAAATGCCCTGAAGGAAGATGACAAAGTGTGGATCTCAAAGAGAACCAAGCTGCCTAATGGCTATGACTTACAGCTAAGCTCCCAGGCATTCTTGAAGCAAACAGCAAGAAAGCTCAAGATTATTTTTGGAGGAGAGCTGGTGCAAAGCATCAAGGAAACCGGCTACAACAAGCACGGAAAGGCGCAAGTGCGTTTAAATGTCCTCTTTCGGCAATACCCGTTCAAGAAAGGCTCCAAGGTAACATACAAAGGGGATCAATATGTGATTATAGAAACTGCCCACAAGGTTCGCATCAAAAGCTTGGAAACTGGAAAAAGCAGGACTGTTGGCTATGATGAAGTCAAGAAAGTCTAGTGTAACATCTTTCCTTTTGATAGTCTTCAACAATGCTCCTCAGTTGCCTCTTTGCACTCTTTAAATCGTCTAATTGTTTCTTTGGCACAATAGCAAAATTCTCATTTTCCTTTATTTGCAGCCTGTTTGCGTCAATGAAGATGAACGGCAGCATGGTTCTTACCCTTTCGCTTATGGGCATCTTATGGGCTATCACAGATACAGTTTTCCTCAATACATCAATAGTTGCCATGCTCATTGAATTAGGATCATTGACAAGTAAGATATCTTCCTTCACAATACCCAGAAACTGCTTCCTTCTAAACTCCTCAGAGCCAAGATTATTAAGTTTCTTAAGCACATAATGGGTAGTCGCTTTCCCCAAAAACTGCTCTAGCTGTTGAGCTTTTGACATCCATTTGGCCTTGTCCTGCTCTTTTTTATTTGTCAATGCGCGCAATTGCGATATCTGCTCCTGTTTCTTCCTCATTTCAGGGGAATTGTCCTTCTTCACGATGAGCGTTGGCTGATGCATCCTCTTGATTTTGTCCTGAAGCATCCCTGCATGCTGCCTAATGATATCCAACTGATGTTCCAAATCCCTGATGGTGATATCCCTTTTCTCTATAGTCTTTTGGCTCAGCGCATTGTCCTGAACAATAACTTCCTGCTCTGTTCTCATTGGCTTTGGCCTTTCAAGCTCAAGCGCCGATTCTCTAATGCTCATCCCCTTCTTTATGACCATTTCAATGATTTTTTCCTTCAGATACCGCTTATTTTCAGCTTCACAGAACCTCTCCACTTTGAGCAAGAGCGGCTTAAGCTCATGATAGGCATATAATGCAGCCGCCAATGCGTCCATCTCATGCGCATCATGGACATTAAACGATGAAGTAGCATCCTTCTTCTCCAAAACCCTCAAATCCTCCCTTGGAAAGAAGGCTTTTGAGCCCGTCTTGGCAGAAAACTCAGAAACAAGGTGAGGAGCCTTTGCCTTATCCGTCCCCACAGCTATTACTTTACCTTGGGCGTGTATTTCTGAGAGGAGCTGCTTAATATCCAGCTCCTTCGCAGACCTCGAGAGAATGAAATCGCCAGAAACATCCAGCAGAGCATACGCTGTCGTCATGCCTGGGTCAATGCCGACGATCAAGAGCTTCTTCCCCAACATGCATTTACCTTGGTTATCTTGATTTATATAGATTATGTTGGAAGATGAAAGACTTGTTTTGACAAAAAGGACTTTTACTTTGCCCCAATCTCCATTAAAAATCTAAATGATAAAATAAAAACGCAAAAAGAATATCAAATTAAGATAAAATATATTGAAGGGACTGAAAAAATAATCTACAACAAACATATTTTTAGTTATTTAGCAACTCTTGCTATGCACAATGAAAACAAAACGCTTGCGAGAAAAATATCAATCTTTATAGATAAATCGTTAGAAAAACTTGATAAATACCCCACTATTTTAACTATTATAATCTTAATGATACTTGCGTATTTCTTTCCTCAGTTATTTTCTAAAGTTTTAACACTTCTATCAACATTACACTTTTAACTTTAACATATCAAAACCCCCTTACCCCCATGCGGCATAATGAGGGCAATCCTTCTCCAAAAACCGCAACCTTTATAATCTAATGTTAAACTATTTTAACATATGTTAGAAATATTTAACAATCTTATGCCCTTCGCAGAGGATGCCTATAGGGAGCTCTCGGTGAGGGACTATGCCAAGGAAAGGGGTGTAAGCCCCCCAACGGCATCCACCCTCCTCAAGGAAATGGAGAAGGAAGGTATCCTCACCTATAGGGAGCAGGGCAACGCCATCTACTTCAAGGCATTAAGGGAAAGCTATCTTTACAAGCAGCTGGCAAAGCTCTACTGGCACATAAAGCTAAAGGAAGCCACGGCTGATCTCCATAAGGCATGCCTCTATAAGGAAATCATCCTCTTTGGGTCTTTGGCAAAAGCAGAGAACACCCTGGCATCAGATGCTGATTTGTTCATAAACATCCCAAAGCGGTCAATTTCAACGGAATCCATGGAAAAAAAGCTGGGAAGGCCAGTACAGCTTCATTTTAACGAAACTTTAAAAAATCCAAACCTTCAAAAAAACATTGAGCAGGGGATTCCAATACAATGACGTGGGAAGAGTGCAGGCAAAAGAGGATGGTGAAGGAGGTTTCCGTGGATAAAGCGCTTATTTCTTCGCTTGAAAAATCATCCCAAAAGAAGCTTGCCTCTTCAAGGCTGCTCGAATTGAATGACACCACCGCTTCTTCCATAATTACCCTGCTCTATGACTCCATGCGAGAGCTTTTGGGGGCGTTGGGAATAGTGCATGGCTATAAAATTTACAACCATGAGTGCTACACATCGTTCTTGTTAGTAATCATAAAGGAAGAAAAGCTTGCCGCACAATTTGACTCGGTAAGAAAAATACGAAATGGCATCAATTATTATGGGGAGGAGCTCTCTATAGAAGACGCAAAACTTATCTCACATGACCTTCTCTCTCTTCGCGCTTCTATTAGCCATCTTCTGAAATAAAAACCCTTTTAAAACTCCCCTCTACCCCAGTTCCTCTATGCTTAAGGGGGTTGTGAAGAGTGGAGTAGGTGAAGGCGCCTTCTTTATGTCCATGAAGCCATACAGCGAAGGCATGGAAGACGCGTTGGGATACCCTCCGTTCAAAGGAACGTTAAACCTTGAAGCAAAGAAGGATGAGGCAGAGCGTTTCATAGGCAATCTGCAAAAATACACCATCCCCGGCTTTCAAAAGGGAACGAAGAAATTCGGGGCAGTAAAATGCTACCCGTGCACCTTAAGCGATATTGATGTTGCCATCATTGTCCCAGAATTCACCAGATACGATTTAACAACAGTTGAAGTCATAGCAGAGCAGCACCTAAGGACGTTATTAAAGCTAAAAGACGGGGACAGCGTAACACTTAAGCCTTAAACACCTATGGTAAAACAATTAAGAATCGGCGTTGCGGACACCACCTTTGCGGTGGTTGACATGGCAAAATACATTCTCCCGCTATTGAAAGGCCATAAAGTATCAAGATACACCGTTCCCGGCTTCAAAGACCTTCCTGTAGCATGCTTAAAATTATTCAAGGAAGACAAATGCGATATAGTCATAGCATTTGGAATGGCCGGCCCCATGCCCATAGACAAGCAGTGCGCCCATGAAGCTTCTTTAGGGTTGCAAACTGTCCAATTGCAAACAGCAAAACACATCATCGAAGTTTTTGTCCACATGGACGAAGCCAAGAACGACAAGGAACTCAAATCCATAGCAATCAACCGCGCAACCAAGCACGCAAAAAACGCATTACTGTTATTACAAAGCAAAACTGCCTTAACACCGTTCGCAGGATCAGGACGAAGACAGGGAAAAGAAGACATAGGTGGAATACAATGAAGCTAGGCATTGTTATGTCCACATTCAATGAAAAAATAACTTCAAGAATGAAGAAGGCTGCATTGAAGAAAGCCAAGAAGCTAAAGATTACTGTTGTCTCTGTCGTTGAAGTTCCTGGTGCTTACGATATTCCGTTTGCATGCAAAATCATGTTAGAAAAAAAGAAAGTCGATGCAATCGCAGCCTTGGGCGCAATCATCAAGGGCGACACTGACCACGACCAACTCATAGCCTACACTGCAGCAAAAGCATTGACGAAACTCTCATTAAAATACCAAAAACCCGTCGCACTAGGCATCATCGGACCAAACGCAACAGGAGCACAGGCAAAAAAAAGAGCAGAAGAATATGCAGAGCGCGCAGTTGAGACTGCCCTGCAACTCAGTCACCTTAAGTAAGCCTCTTGAGTTTTTTCTTTCGACCTTACATTATTGAGCACAAGTTGCCATTCAATTGCAAGATGCTGTATTCCTTGCACGTGCATCGCTTTTGTTACTAGATTAGGATTATCATACCTCAAAGCTATAATTTCCCCGTTGTCTTTAGCACGGTAATAGAGGGGCTTATTATTCTGCCACATGCGCCTAAGAGACGTTTCCAAATCAGTAAAAAATCCGCTTGTCATCTGCCTAATGATCTTCCTTGAGATTTCATCGCCTAAAACTGGAAAAAAAACATCCAGCTCTCTTCTTGCAACTTCCTCCTCAAACCCTTTTCGAAAGGATGTATAGTTAAACCTCAGGTCCTTAAAAATTTCAGCATACTCTTCATGCCTTAGCCCACACCATCTTGAAAAACGTGACAGCAAAGAAACCAAGTGCCTATCGGCTAAGATAAGGCTTCTCAAATAAGGTGATTCAGGTTTTTTTTGGCGAAAAGCTGCCGCAACTTCATGAACAATGTCAGTTTTCACATAAGGCAACTGTCCCAACAATAACTCATCCATTCGGCATCCACTCCTTCCTTATGTATAGAACTCCCCTTTTTACAGATATTTGCGCAATGAAACTTCCTTTTTAACCTTTGCCCTCTTGTAGCCTTTCTGCTTCATTAAAGTATCAACAAACATTCCCTTGGTTTTGCTGTTCAGCACATTCTTGTGCAGTACATTGGCGAGCTTCTCAGGATTCTTCAGTTTGGAATTAAAGATAATCTCGCCCATCTTCTCTTCTCCCATCTTGCGGAAGCCCTTAACCATGGAAGAGTCATCCATAAGATGCACCATCAGTTCTTCCTTCAAAGCGGAATTAAGCAACCCACTTCCCATCATCTCAGCAAGCTTCCTTGGCTCACTAAGCAATAAATATTTCATCAATTGCATCGTCCTGATGACATCATTCCGATAATATTGCGTGTCAAGCTGCTTCATCACAGAAGACAAAACATCCTCAAACTCAATCACATAAACCTCCCTTTCGCGGAAAGCAGAAATAATGTCCTGCTTGCGAGACTTTGGTATTGAGCCAAGTACAATACATTTTCTAATATTATCTGAAGAAATAGGAACCTCATGGTGTCTTCCATCCAAAACACTCCTGATGGACGATTTCTCGAACTTCTCAACCACCATCTCGGAAACCATCGAAGAGATATTGGCAGTCTCAGACACATTACCAGATATTGAGCACGAAACATCCACATAGCATGCATCTAGAACCTTTTCACCGGAAAACTTCAGTGCAACAATGCCCACATCACGATTTTTAGATTTCAGATTGTTAAGCGTAAAGTAGCCTTGCTGGTTGTACCAGAAATTGACAATCTCTTTTTCAGCGCTCATAACCACTCCCAAGAAGGCTATCGTTTCCTGTTTTATAAAGCTTTCTTTGCCCTATTTTCTGGAGTCCATCTCCAGCGCTTTTGGGTCTGGTGTATAGGTGTCAATCCACTCGATAAGGTAGTAGTACAGCGGGAAAAACACCAAAACCCCAAGGAAGAAGCTCCAGGAAAGCACAATAATGCCATAGATGACAGGAGTAAAGCAAACCATCACATAAGTCACTTCCCGAACACGCCCAATCAATGGAGCAAGCTGGTTTCCGCGAACACCAAGGACAATAAGCACTACCCCATACGCAAAGAGCGCAACGCAGATGGCCAATTTGAAAAACACCTGTGTGGTAAGCTGGATAATCCCGTCAGAAAGCTGCCCGGTCAAAAGACGCAACCAATCAAGCGCGACCCACAAGGGAATGACTCCATTCGAAATCGCATTCCCCAGGTTCGTTCCGTGCTTCTCCTGGAAAAACTCTGTGAAGAACCACGATATCCACACAGGCACGATGATCCACAGCACTTTAGGATATTCGAAAGGAGAAATGAATATGTACAGCCAATCTACGAAAAAATTCCAAAACCACACAATCCCTGCCCATAGAGCCGAAAGTATTGCCATCACATGCTCCACACATTCAGCCCAAGCGATTCCTGGTGCTTCCTTTCAACTTTCTTGGAAACTTCAACAAGATACACTTCGCACACCGCATGCACTGTAGCCTCTTTCAGATGCCCGCCAACCAAGGTGAAATTCTCTTTTCCAAGCGTAATGTGGGCATGCACATAAGGCTCATTGTTCATCAACGAGACATTGCCCGTCATGTTGCATATCTCCATCGGCTCCTTGAACACCTTGGAAGAATACTTCTTGTTGTCAACAATGTAATGCGCAAGCTCCGCCTCATCCACCGCTCCAATGCCTGTAAAGAATCCCGCATAAATCTTCTCCTTCTTGCAGTACGAGAGGAGCTTCTCAATGATTTTCTCTCCCCTTTCAATGAGGAGAATATGCACATTGCTCTTTTTGGCGGATTTCATACCTGCCGTGGGTATCACAATAATATAAACCCATCGAAATTTTAAAAGGCCACTGGACATCCACCAGGATGCAGTTTATAAACTTCAATATTTGTTATTCCCTATTCAAATCCCCTTCACAAAGTATCAACCATCAAATTATGGTTTCATCTAAAGTGAAACTATTTACATGGTCTCAACGGATAAGAAATCGGTGATTTAAATGAACAATCAAAAAATTGAAAATGAGTTTAAAACTTACGGGGAAGAATGTCCAGAGGTCAAAACAGTAGTTCATTGGTACGATCTTTATGAAGGTCATACAGTTCAAGTAGAGCCGACTTTTTTCACAACACTTCTCGAAAGTTCTATCCAAAAGGCAGAAACGATGAGCGCTCTAGGTAGTTGTCTAGGAATCTCAAGAAAAACAGTCTCGGCTCTCTACCACAGAAAAGTAAATCCATCCATCAAAACTTTAAAAAAACTCGCACAATATGCCAATTACTCCATAAATGATGTTGAAAATAAAATCATCAGAGTGGCAAACCTTAAACCAAACCTTCCCTTCAAACTCAACAATTCAGAAGGTGCTGAGATAAGGGCAGCTTTCATTTCAGATGGCCATATTGATAAACAACCTTTCCGTTCAGCACAGTATTGTGCATTGGAAAAAGAACTGCATAAAAGACTTATTGTTCTATGTAAGAACGTTTTTGGAGAATTCATGACTAAAACACGTTTCAATTCAAAATCCCACATTACTCGTTTTCCTCCACCTATCGGAAATGCCTTGGAGCAAAGTGGAATTCCCAGAGGAAAGAAACTGTTCCATAATTTTTATCTTCCTAAGGATATACTTGAAAGTACTGTTTCAATCCAATCTGCTTATCTCAGAAGAGCATTTGATGATGAAGGGGATGTTTGTTTTGATAAGCATGGAAAAAGGGCAGTAAGGCTTACCAGAAGTGTAGATATAGGAAAACTTGGCATAGACATCCTTCCTGAAAGGTGGGTTCGCTATAAATTGTCTCCAGAAATCAGACACAACCTGATTAAAGGGGAACAGCTTCTTCTCTTGAAGTTAGGGATAGATGCTCGTTTATACCCTGAAGGGATATATTTAAGCAAAAACAACAATTTAACAGCTAAATGGAGAATTCAGGTTGCACAACAAGACCACCTGAAAACATTCTCAAACATCATCAACTTCAATCTCTCATCAAAAAGAAAGAAATTGGCAACAATGCTTAATTCTTACCAAATACGAAAGAGACCTAATGGCGAAGGGAAAAATGAAACCCTGCAAATAATAACGAACATTTTTAAGAATAAAGGATTCTTTACTTATGGAGATGTCGCAAAAGAAATGATTGAAAGGAAATTCTGCTACGATTCTGCAGGTCAGCATTTACACTCGCTTCTTCAAGATGGTACGATAAAGAAAATCAGAAGAGGAGTGTATACCCTTGATAGAACTTGATGGAAGCTATGGTGAAGGGGGAGGCGCCCTCATTCGAGTGGCATTAGCATTCTCCGTATTCACCCAGCAGCCATTCCGCATCAAGGACATCAGGAAAAACCGTCCGGAGCCAGGCCTCAAATCTCAACACGTGCACTGCATCAAAGCCCTCCAGAAATTATCGGGTTGCAGAGCAGAGGGCGCAGAGCTTGGCTCCACAGAACTCACATTCCACCCAGCCCCTCTGAAACCCTCAAGCATCACCATCAACATAGGAACAGCGGGCTCAACAACTTTGGTGCTCCAAGCTATCCTCCTGCCGTGCCTCTTCTCACATAAGCCCATAACCCTCACCATAAAAGGCGGCACGGATGCCAAATGGGCAACGCCAATTGACCACTTTCGCTACGTTCTTCTGCAGCATCTCCAAAAATTCGCAGAAATCAAAGTTAAGCTCAACAAACGAGGCTATTATCCGAAAGGCAACGGGGAAATTGAAATCTCCATCAAGCCAAAACTGGCATTAGGCGACGAGCACATTGACGTATTTTTGCAAAAACTAAGAAAACACATTGAGCCCTACGCATTAACGAAACAGGAAGAAACAGAAAAAATATCCGGAATATCACATTCCTCTGCTGACTTGGAGAAAAACCACGTGGCAGAGCGCATTGCGCAGGCAACCCACCAACTCCTCGCAAAACACTTCGAAAACATATCCATAAAAAAAGAATACAATGACACAGACTCAACAGGGTGCGGCATCACCTTGTGGACAGCAACAGAAAACACCTTCTTGGGAGCAGATGTGCTTGGTGAAAAAGCGCTGCGCGCAGAGGATATCGGAAAAAAAGCAGCTAAAAAGCTCCTGGATGAAATCCAGAGCGGAGCCGTTGTTGATGCGCACACCGCAGACTCCCTCATTCCTTTCCTTGCATTGGCAGGAGGAAGCATGAAAACATCCACGATTACGCCCCACATCGAAACAAACATCTACGCCGTTGAAGCCTTCCTGGGCAAGAAATTCTCCATCGACAGGGCAGCGAACACCATAACATGCTCGCAATAATCAAAAACAAACCTTTATAAACGAGCCCTAGTTCCTTCCGTCTATGAAAATCGTCGATTCCGCTTCGAGAAAACGCATTACCAACACTATTGGCACATCACGCTTCAAATGCCCATCATGCTCAAAGCATGAAATCGTAAGGACACGCCAGATGAGGCAAATCGCGGCAAAATACAAGTGCCCTGAGTGCGGCTTTGAAGGCCCTAATTAAACATGGCTTCTGTTGTCTGTACATTAAAAATAATGCCGGAATCCCCGGATGTCGATTTGCACGCTCTTGAAATAAAGGCAAAGCACACCATTGAGTCTTTCACCAAAATGAAAGAAACAAAGGTCGAAATCGAGCCTATTGCATTCGGCCTCAAGGCATTGAAAATCATCTTTCTCACGCCGGAAGACAAGGGCTCTCCTGACGAGATTGCAGAAAAAGTTGCCTTATTCGAAGGCGTGAACTCCGCAGAGATCATCGATGTCAGAAGGGCGATGGGCTAGTTCAGTTTCTTTATTATCTTAACCAGTTTTTCTTCAGAAATCGTGCTTCGAATACCCTCGCCCTTGAAATGCGTCTGGCTCGCAGGATAACCCGCTTTTTTAATGGCCACAATAAGCGCATCCCTTTTCGGAATTCCTAGTTTCATTTTGCCGCACAGCTCATGGATGTCGTAAAACCCGGCAGCAGGAATTGCAACCTCCTGCTCAACCGTTCCAAGCAGCTTTGCCGCATCCTCATAGTTACTTTTTCCTGTCAATTTCCTCATTGCTTTAGTCAGCTTGCCATCCCACAACGGGCCAAGCCAAAGCGGCCCGGCTCCATTTAGCACCCCATGTTGCTTCATGACCACATCAACGGCATGCTTCCCTTTTTCATTGGCAAAGAATATCCTAAAATAATGCTCAGTCGACATCGAAAACACGGGAACAAGGGCTTTGTCATACTGCGCACCAATCAGCTGCACCCGCCTGGCCAATATGCGTAGCCCCAATTCATGCATCATGCCGCATTTCCTTGGGGTTGACCAATATCGACGAACACAGGTCTTCGGATACGTTCCGCACAATGGCGCGGTATCGGTTGCTGTTACCGCAAGAATCCCCCCGCGAGACAATCGCCTACACGCAGCATCCAAGAATGGCACCGGAGAGCCAAAAGGATCGATGTCAATGTACTCAAACCCCTCTGACTCAAGAAGAAAAATGTTGGCATCCTTCTGCGTTACATGTATTTTTCTTTTTTTAATATTTATTTTATTTAGTGTAATGTTTTTTTTGATTAATGCAATTGCTTCCTTGCTTCCGTCGTTAATGTGCACCGAGCCTATTGCACCTTTTCGAACTTCCAGCGCAAAACGGATGCTCCGAACACCTGAGCCTGCCATGATGTCCGCTACCCGTATCTTTTTCAAACCTAATGCGGAGAGCAACAGCACAGAAATATCCCTATTGAGCTTCATCGCAGGGTTGTAGAACACCGGCAAGTCCTTTGACACGATTGTAGAAGTGTATTCAACGGCTTTCGTTTTGCCTTCAACAATAACCTGCTTTTTCATAATAGGCAGAATGAGAATCTCAATTAAAAACCTTTAGCCTATCCATGTCCACACGTGCTTCACTTCCCGCATCTCGTCGTTTTGCAAAACAACGCGAACGGGCTCGTAATCGCCTTCATTTAGAGCATCAATTAAAACAACTGCAGAGCCATACTCATTCTCATCAATATCCATCATCGTGCCCCCTACAATGCCGGAATCATACGTATACACCTTAATCCTTGCATCATCAACTTCCATGCTCCTGCTTGAAAGGATGTTCACCAAAACGACGTGCTCATCCTGGAGCAAAACGTCGCTGTCTAGGGACACAATAACCGTGAAAATCACCATCGAGAACACCATCCACATCACGTTTTTTGTCATGGGTTTTCCTATTGTGCTTTTTCTATAAAAACATTGTGCTCTTCATTGCAATAATGTTCCATTGTGCATAACGTTTAAAACCCCTCTTTAGCTTCTTTTCCCTATGCTCAGGCAACCAATCTTAGTGTTTATGGGAAACGTGGACGCGGGAAAAACCCAGCTCCAGGACACGATGAGAAATACCGCTATGGTTTCCAAAGAGGTTGGTGGCATCACGCAGGCCATCGGCGCATCAATTATCCCCATTGCGGCAGTCAAGAAGATCTGCGGCCCCCTATTAAATCCAAACATGCAGTTAACCATTCCCGGCATTCTCACGATTGACACTCCCGGTCACGCGGCCTTCACCAACCTAAGGAAGCGCGGCGGCAATCTTGCGGACATGGCCGTCCTTGTCATCGACATCCGCGAAGGTGTCAAGCCGCAGACCGTTGAATGCATCGACATCCTGAAAAATTACAAAATTCCGTTCGTCATCGCGCTGAACAAAATGGATTTGCTCATGGGATGGAAGCCCCACCTTTCTGAGCCATTGACCCAAAGCATCGCTTCCCAGCCGGAATCCACCAACATCGAGCTCGAGACCAAGCTGTACGATGTGGTGGCAAAGCTTGGCGAGCACAGCATCAATTCGGACCGTTACGACAGGGTTTCAGACTACACCAAGCAATTCGCCATTGTTCCCACATCCGCAAAGACCGGAGAAGGCATCCCAGAACTTCTTATGGTTTTAATCGGCCTATCCCAAAAATACATGGAGAAAAACCTCGAGATAGATCAAACACACCCTGCAAAAGGGACTATCCTTGAAGTCAAGGAAGAGAAAGGGCTGGGAAAAGCACTGGATGTCATTCTTTATGATGGTCATCTGAAAGTGGGAGACACCATCGTCATCGGAACATTATCAGAGCCCATAGTCACCAGAATAAAAGCCATGTTCGAGCCAGCGCCGATGTCGGAAATGCGCGACAAGAAGAGCAAATTTACTTCTGTTAAAGAGGTGTATGCAGCAACCGGGGTCAAGCTTACCGCTCCTGATATCGAGGATGTGGTTGCAGGAATGCCATTGCGCTCGTCTTCCCAGGAAAATCTTGAAAAAGTCAAGGAAGACATCAAACACGAAGTGGATGAAGTTCTCATGGAAACAGATGATCATGGCATTGTGGTCAAAGCGGATTCGTTGGGCAGCCTGGAAGCGGTTGTTAAGCTATTCCGGGATCACGGCATTCACATCAAGAAAGCATCCGTTGGTCCGATTACAAAAAAAGACTGCGCGGACGCCGAGGCAAACATAGAACATGACCATCTGGAATGCGCATTGGTAGGATTCAACGTGCCTATGCTCTCGCAGCCCGCGGAGCACGTCAAAGTTATCACTGGGGACATCATCTACCGCTTGATTGAGCAGTTCCAGGAATGGCAGCTTGCAGAGAAAAAGAAAGCAGAAGCACAAAAGCTTGAAGACCTCATCAAGCCGTGCAAAATAAAACTCCTCAAGGGATATGTGTTCCGCCAAAACAACCCTGCCGTGGCTGGCGTTGAGGTTCTAGCTGGTGTCTTAAAAAACGGCATGCCGCTCATGAAGAAGGACGGAAAACCATTGACAGAAGTCAAGGCCATCCAGGACAAGCAGGAAAACCTCCAAGAGGCAAAAAAAGAGCAGCAGGTCGCAATCTCATTACCCGGAGTCACCATCGGAAGGCAGCTACTGGAAGGGGACATCTTATGGTCAGCAATCCCCGAGCACCACTTCAAGCAATTCAGGGAAAACAAGAAGCTCCTCACCTCAGCAGACATCGAGCTCCTCAAGGAAATCGCGGACATCATGCGCACAGATAACCCAACCTGGGGAATTTAGCATGGCATTCCTTGAAGGCATGTCCATCCTCAACTCAAAAGAGAAAAAAGACTTCTACGCAAAACTCAAAGAGCAGTGGGATATAGAATTTCGCACCGAGCACGGCTTGTTAAAAAACAGCGAAGACAAGATGTATCTAATGAACAACTTCCTCTCCACAATCGATACTTCAAAGCTTCGCATCAACTCATTGGGATTGTACATTGCGGAATGGAAAAAGCATTCCTTAAGATTAAGCATTGAAGGCTCCCAGTTATTCGGGCCATTGGCATCAAAAAACATCATTGAAATCTCAAAGGAAGAAGTTGGAAAATGGCTCATGGGAGAAGACCTCAAAACATCGGAGGAAATCAAAGGCTACGCCATCATCAAATGCAGCAATGACTACCTCGGCTCAGGGCATGTGAAAGAAGGCACCATCACGAACTTCGTGGGGAAGAATAGGCGGACGAGTGCAGCGCACGAATAAGAATTTATTTCCCCCTAATAGGGATAATGTTTCTACCCTTATTCTCGTGTCCAAACACATGTTCTAAATAAGGGAGATAGAACCCCAAGAGGCCGTCAATTCTCGCAGGTCTATTCTGTTTTTCCTTGTATCTTGAATGATGGTAAGGGCTTCGGACATTAATTTCGCTTTGATGGTAAGCAACCCACGTGTAGAGTTGTAGCTCCCTGATATGGGAAACAAATCTTGGCCCTCCGCCACTCACACGAAGAATAAGCTTGTGATTTTGAAAACCGGATTTTTCCGGATCGGCAAAACGATTTTTCCCAAAAGGCAAAACTTCCACTTGGAATTTTCCCAGCATCTGAGAACATCCTGTCTCCCCACCACTCTCAAAAAAATCAGACAATTTCTTTACACGCTCTTCCTCCCCCACATATCGTGTCCCGACAAGATCAATGATGGACTCCCTTTCATTTCTTTTGAGCCTATCCATTATTTTTCCCTCTGGATACCCTTTATCCCTTCTAGACACCAAATCCGCATTAAATCCGGATGGATAATTAGACCATAAAGGCACAGGAGGAGACTCAAGCCCGCGAAGAAGTTCAGTTTCTGCAATGTACGGGACAAACGAAAAATCTCCCATTTCAGCAAGCCTCTCCAGCTCGCTTTCGCTCGCATAAAAAACCCGCGATCTCACAACCTCAAAACCGACATAGCCTCTCTTTCGAAGTGCACTGCCGCTATGGGCCAACGCAACCCTAGTTTTCTCAATAGTGATTTTATCATCCAAAGTTTCATTATCAGAAACTTGACGGTACAGAATTGGCTCCTCGCGTGTGATATCAATAGGGAAAGTTGCCCTCTCTTTGATGCCGTCTCTTTGAATAAGATTCCCTTCTATAAGAAAAACAGACATCATATCAGAAATGCCGCCAAAAATATGGTATGTTAAAGCCTTATTGAAAGGATACGTTGCCCTATCGATGGCCCGGATGACGTCCCACATTTCTTCTCTCGCATTTTCAACCAGTCTTTTCTTGAATCTGGGGTCCCGCCCCTCTTGAACATCGTCCCACAGTTGCTCAAAAAAACGGTATGCCGGGCCCCTTTCTGGAACGTAATATCCCATCAGGTTTGTTGGTTTTTCTTGCATGTTGTTGTCTCACTATTTTTTATAATATATTTTAGAAAACATCTTCATCAACCTTCAGATGGATTATCCGTAACCGAGTCTGGTTCTAAATGCCATCGCAGGAGTTTCCGCTCTTCCAGGCTCTGTTTTTCTGGCAAACAAGGAATCCACCATCTCCTGTATGGGGGATTTTGGCCTGAGTTCGGAAGGCAGGTTTGCGCACATTCTTTTGAAAACGGGAATCAGCACATCAGCAACCTCCGGTTCCATAGCAAGATGGTGGGGGGCATTCTCAAGCTTTTTTCCAAATTCCTTGAGGAACTCCCTGCCGAGCCTTTCAGAGGCGTATACAAACCTATCGCCAATCCACGCCCTTCTGTCCTTATAGTTTGTGTCTGCTTCACCGCTAAACCTGCTTGTATCCTGCACAATCCTGTACAAATATTGCTGCATCTGCCAAGCATGTGTTGCACTCGCATTGACATAATCGGGAGTTCCGCCTTCTTTTCTCAGCAGATGAGTTAAAACCTGCCCAATTCTTCTGTTTCTGATCTCTGCTTTGGTGTAATGCTTTTGCATCTCATCGGGGTCATCAGTCCCAATTATCCTAATGTTTCCGGCCCCATCTCCTGCCTTCACTTGAACAACATTAGATTTTGCATAGGACAGCGCGAGGCCACTTTGAACAAGTGTCGCTTCCATGTCTCCAAAATATCCATCGTCATATAATCGCATATTAATACCGCGAATAACATCTGCTCCCTTTAACCCCTGGAAAAAAGCATTGTTTTTATCACGCGGAGAAAGAACAATGCGGGTTTTTTCAACAAGCTCGTCGCTTTTCTTTCTAATGGATTCATAAGGCACAAGGCTTCTCTCTCCGCTTTCCGCCTTCTTAATCCAACCCTCCAGGCTTTTCATAAGCTCATTTTTTTCCTTATCTGGCAAGTCTTCCTGGCCCTGGATTCTGGCACCATAGCAATTCATTCTTAACATTTCATCACGCAAGAAGTTCTTTTGATATTGCCCGGGCCTATTTTTAGTGCTCAATGCCCCAAAAATCTTCTTATCGGAAATGTCCTTAAGGACAGTATCCAGTGTAATGTTTTCAATTCCAACCTTTCCTATTGTCGGGCCTTTAGTCTCAACGAGTTTGGAGAGTACTCTGTACCAATTCCACAGCAAATGAGCAACAACTCCGTGATCCTCACCATACACCCTTTCTACAAATTTTTGGGCCGCGAACATTCCTGCAACGGTATTTGTCCTATCTTCGCCTAAATCATGGTAGCTATCCATGATAAGAACTGAAGGCGATTGGGAGAACGGCAGACCCCAAACCCTGTCTCTGGTCATAAGATCCCCGTAATGCGTACCTACAGGATCCCCATTATCTCTTTTAGCCTCGTTTAGCTTAAGCGGCGCATTTGTCGCAAGAGCAAATGTAAGCGGAACAACTGCTTCACCGCCAATATCTTCAGAAATAGTCCTAATGCCCGGGTGTCTCCCATCTTTTATCGCATGTGGGACACGGGTACGTGGAAATTCTTCCTGTTTTCCTATTTTGTTTTGTTTGCTCATTGTTTTCAACGCGCAGTCTTTCATCTAAAATCTCAACATGTAAAACACTACCCACTCCCTCTTAACAATGGTTAAGGGTATTTTTCCCTTTATAAATATATCTCTTTTTGCCACTCAAAAAGGGCAATTATTTTCTATAGTGTCTCGAGCACAACCTCTATCTTTTGCCCAGAATTCCTCATCAGTTCAGCCATCCCCCTGTCCAGCTCACTAGCAGCTTTGTCCGCGTGCATACCCAAAGTCCTCCCAGAACGAAAATCAGTCTTGCGAACAACAAGCTCATGGTTATCATTGAACAGCGTGTTGGGCCTGGCCTCAATGGCTTCTTCAAGCATTTTCTTTCCGGCTTGTACGCGAATCACCATCCTGATGCGCTTCCCATCACTCACTTTCACAAACTCCCTCAGCTTCCCGGTGTCAAAATTCGCTTTCACCCCAATAATGCAGTCCCCTTCCAAAGAAAGCTCACTTTCTTTCGTGAACTCAAGCGTTGTCTTGTGGGCTGCCCGTATATTCGGATGCCCAAACGCGCTAAATCGGTATCCCATAGAAAAAGGGAACAACTGCCTTTACTTAATCTTTGCCTATTTCTTTTTCTCAGTTTTTTGAGCGGTCTGAGCCAAATCAACGCCCAATTCCTTCAGCGCCTTGATATGCATGTGCATGAGCCGCTCAACAACCCCTGCCATCCTTCCAAGCTCCTCGCCCTCCTTTGCCAATGTGGAAAGCGCCCCCTTATGAAACCCGACCTGCTCTTCCTTTGAAGGCTTCTTTTCCATTATGTTATTTTGGACTGCAGCATATTTAATGATTTTTATTGCGCTTTATGGTAATGCATGTGTGGGTGAGTGGAGGGCGAATAGTGCAAGTGTAAGCGCATCCAGTTGGTACCCTCCCTGAATAAGTTTAATAATAATTGAGTTCTCGCTAATGTCATGACTACTGTATTGGGCATCGTCAGGCAAGGCCATCTTGTCCCGGAAGAAACATGGAAGAAGTTCATTACATCCCTCACGACGCCATTCGACGATTTGGAAACCAACAAGGAGCGCGCAAAGCACCGTCTTGCAGAACTGCTCACTGAGTCAGTCAGGAAGCGCATGAAGCCGAACACAGGCATCCTGCTTTCTGGAGGGGTGGACAGCTCAACCATTGCATTCATAGCAAAAAAGCTCAATTACAATCCACAATGCTACACCGTCGGCCTGGAAAGCTCCGATGACGTGGAATGGGCAAAAAAAGCCGCCCAGGTGAACGGTTTTTCGTTGAAAACCCGCATCCTTTCCCTTGACGAATTGGAAGCCACAATAAAAAAAGTCATTGAAATAACAAAAAGCAATGACATCATCACTGTTGGAGTTGGATGTGTTACTTACACAGCGGCAAAAATGGCAAAAGAGGACAATTGCGAATCAATCATGTCCGGTCTTGGCTCAGAGGAATTGTTTGCGGGCTACGAGCGCCATCTTAAAGCAATGGAGCGGGATTATGAAAATGTACACGCAGAATGTATAGCAGGATTGCAAATGATGCGGAACAGAGATCTAACGCGGGATGTTGCCATTGCGCAGCATTTCAATCTCGAGCTCATGATACCTTTTCTCGACAAAGAATTCATGAAAGCAGCTTTGTCCATTCACCCCATGCTCAAAATTGATAAAATGGGAAACAAAATCATTTTAAGAGAGGCAGCACAGCAGCTTGGGCTGCAAAAAGAATTCTCGTGGAGAAAAAAGCAGGCCGCGCAGTACGGCAGCAGCGTCATCGCGGGGATAGAAAAGCTTCACAAAAGAAAAGGTTTCTTATCAAAAAGAGATTATTTGAATAGTTTAGTGTAGCGCCTCACTTTACTCAGAGCAGCAGCTTCTCGCTTTTGCTTTCGTAACAGATAGTCGACACCTCCGTAGGAGCCTTCCCTCCGTCTCATCGCTTTCCAAGCCAGAATAACGCTCGCCTGATGCTGCTGCTCTTCAAATTATCTCGTATGTATCTCCACCACATCCTCATCCTTCAGCTCATGCTCCAGCCTGCGGATAACCTGCCCATCGAACTTCACGCTTTTTCCCCACACCCGAGCGAAAGTAAATTTAGAGACAAAATCCTTGTGCAGCTTCTGGCACACATCCCTTAATGTGGCAGGGGATTTCATGATTAAGGGCTCACCCATGTCTGCCTTTTTGCCCTGCTCCTTGCAAAATACCCGAATAAAGCCAAGCCTCTGGAAAATAAGCTCTTTGAGATTTTCAATATTCATCTTCATCTCCGCAGAAATACAGATGTCAGGCTTCACAATCCTCTTCAGGTGCTCAAGCTCCTTCTCATCCATCAAGTCAATCTTATTCAGAATCGTAATCGCGGGCACATAGCGCTTGTTGCCTTCAATCACGTCAATCAGCTCATCCGCGTCAACATCATCCCTTAACACAATGCTCGCATTATTCAATCTGAACTCCTGCATGATATCCTTTATAGTGGCTTCATCCATCTTGGTCTGCCTCACCGTTGTCCCGATATCGATGCCACCTCTTTCCTTCTTGACAATCTTGATTGTCGGCTTCCTCTTATTCAGCCGCAGGTGGGAATCATAGACTTCTTTCTGCAAAATAGGCAAGTGCTCAGGATGAAAAACATCGATAATCAGCAGCACCAAATCAGCGCTCTGCGCACATGCCAAGACCTCTTTCCCGCGGCCCATGCCGGAAGCAGCCCCTGCGATGATGCCCGGGACATCAAGCACCTGGATTTTAGCGTGCTTGTACTCCAGCAAGCCAGGAATGCATGTCAAAGTGGTAAACGCATACGCAGCAGTTGCGGATTTTGCTTTGGTAATGGCGTTCAGCAGCGTGCTTTTACCCACGCTGGGATAGCCAACCATGATGACGGTTGCATCTCCGCTCCTTTTGACCGAGAACCCTGTTCCGCCGCCTCTTGACGCAACCCTTCTTTCCTGCTTCTCCTTGAGGAGGGCAATCTTTGCCTTCACCAAGCCTATATGCCCCTGCGATTTTTTGTTATACTTCGTGGTGGAGATCTCCTCCTCCATTTCCTTAATTCTCTGGAGGATGCTCTGTTTCTCTTCCACTTTTTGTGATTTGGCTGGCTTTTCCATGGTATGGTGAAAAATACTGTATTTTTGTGGATTATGCTGCTTTTTTCATGAATGGCATATAGGAAGATTTATAAATAATTGTCTGCAGAGACTCTATAATCTATTTGGCACTCTACAGGGAAACAAAGATGGTGAAAGTTCGCATCAAGAAGGCACAAGCCGGCTTGGAATTCTTAGCCACCTACGCCTGGGCGTTCGTTGTCATCCTTATTATCATCGGCGCTTTGGCGTATTTTGGCGTCACCAACCCTTCCCGCATCCTGCCGGACAGGTGCAGCATCGGCTCAGAATTTTCATGCCAAAACTACATTCTTGATGACACCAATAACAAGGTGTTTATCCTCCTGAAGAACAATTTGGGTGAAGTGGTCAACATCACCTCATTTGTCATCAACACAGAAGATGGAAGGATTCCGGTAGGAACATGCACCAATGATAATCCCCTTTACCACACCGCTATAGCAAACAACTACTGGCGACCAGGAACTGTGGTCACATTAAACGCCACCTGCGACCTTTCCTCAATCGGATTTATCTCCGGCCAAAAGGAAAAAATCACCTTCACCTTCAACTACTACGACCTCAAGAGCGGGCCAGCATACTCCAAGCAGATCTCCGGGGAAGTCTTCTCAACAGTAAGGTAGTGCATCTTTCTACAATAAAAATTTACAGCAGAAAATACAGCATGACCGGTAGTAATAAGGCGCCCATGGCATGGTTTCTTCCCACGTTGAGCAGCACAGGCAACATTCCCACAACAGTCGCAACTCCAAGGACAAGTATCCCCATCCATCCTTCCAGCAGCAACACCAAACAAGCAATAAACACAATGATGCCCATAGACACCTTCGCATAATCCACCTTGTTGAGGATTGAAGAGCATTCTTTTGCGAGCCACAGCGTAATCAAGGCCGCAACTCCCCCACTGACAAGCGCAACCCCAACGCTTGCAACAAACAGCCCCATTGTAAAGTTTCCAAGCAATTCTTGCACAACCACAATTGAGCCATTCCTCGCCTTTTCAATGGTAAGCAGGGTAATCAAAGACATCACCATGCCAACGGTGTTGATTCCTCCAACCACAACAAGATAGATGGGGGCTGTCATGCTTTTGTAGAACTGCCCTGCCAGGATTGCAGCCTGCGCAGGTCCAAGCCCTGGAAAGATCGACAGCAAGCCCCCAGATGCCACCCCGGCAGCCGTCGCTTTTCCCAATTCCCCTTTTCCAACCAAGATTTCTTCGGTGATGCGCTGCTCCGGAATCTTGACTTTCGATGACAGCCCGAGCAGCAGAGTGCTCACGCCAAATAATCCAGAGAGCAAGGGAAACAGCGGCTGCTCAACTTTGGGGAGAGTAAATGTAAAAAGTCCGAGCACGCCGCAAAGGATAAACACCATCAAAGCCAGGAATTTTTTCTCAAGTCCTTGTTCCCTACATATCATAAACACCGAAATGCACAAAAGCCCAATGCCGATAAACTGCACTGTTGCCTCATAAATCCTCGGCACAAGGAAAATGAGCAATGGGGACACAAGCACCATAACAACCAAGCACAGCACTCCTCCAATAGTTGCAAGCTTCACCGCTTCATACCCCCTTCCCTCAAGCAAAAGCTTATGCCCCGGCAGAATGGCCATCACCATGTCGCTGTCCGGAGCGCCAAGGTAAATCGAAGCAATCGCATCGGTGAATGTATGGGTGATTGATATCGCAACGATAAACGCCGCAATAGAGAACACGGGAAAGAAGCCCAACAGCAATGGTGATATGCCCAACAAAACCGTCGCCACAAGATTGATGTGCAGTCCCGGCGTGATGCCGGTGATAACTCCACAAAAAATTCCAAGAACGACTGCAACAAGAATTTCAAGAATCATCTCCTGCTCCCCTCACAACCCTGATGCGCTCTGCAATCATTTGGGCATCCCCCTCATATTGCTCCGCCCGTCCAATCACTTCGACAACATCTCCTCTCTGCACAGCAGTCGGCGATGATGCAAACACATCAATAGAAGAAGGCTGTAAAATAACAATAACCTGTCCTTCTCCAGCGCTTCTTACAGACTCCACCGTTCCATACACTTTGAGGGCATAAGGCTCTGTGCCGTCAATTTTCCCAATGTCAATGGAGTCAATTGAGCTAAAAGAAGAAATCAGGAAGAGGGCAAAGAGCCCAACAACAGAGCACAGGAGGGAAATTCTTAGTAATGTACGCTCATCCATCCTTCCCCATGCCCCATTTCAATTTCATCCAGAGAAGGGAAACAACAAGCACCAAAGAAAACGTGTTTGCAAAAATGAGGGGCATATCCTTGATGAGCCACCCATACGCCAGCCAGGAAGAAAATCCCCCGATAAGGCAGACAATCCATCCCAAAGAGAGATCATGCGTTTTCTTTGTTGTCCATGATTGGTGGACTTGCGGGATAAATGCAGCAGTCGTTAATAGTGCGCCAATAAAGCCCAGCGCAGATGCAATCTCCATAAGCTAATAGTGAGAAGGAGAAATATAAACTTACCGAAAGGTATTTATAGCAATTTTCCAGTATTCTGGAAACACGCATTGTGTAAAAGAGGTGAAGGGTATGCGGCATAGCCATAGGCATTCTTCTCTTGCTTTCGCGCTTTTCGGGGGCTAATGGCAGAGGACAACCAGCCCGTGCTTCATAAGCACAAGCACCGCATCCGCACGCCGCTGATAGCGTTCATAGCCATACTGTGCATCATTCTCCTTGCCGGCGGCAGCCTGTTTTACATCCAGAACAAATCCTATCTGGGGCAAAAAATAATTGAGGCAGAAGAGCAGACATTCCAGGTTGACCATCTTCTTTTGAAAGTTCTTCTTAAGGAACGCGAATTTGCGCAGCAGGAAGTCCGCATCCTCAACACCGCCCAAAAAAAGCAGGAATTCTCTATTTCCATTGAAGGGGTGGGGGACATCGTTTCCATTGATGAGCCTTCATTTTCATTGCCATCAGAGCTGACAAAAGTTGTTGCCGCACGCTTCAATGCCGCAGATGCTGCCACGGGGGTGGAGCACCCGCCTGGAGTGTATGCAGGCATGTTTTCTGTTGAATCCTCCTCAAAGCAGGAAATCCCGCTTATTGTTGAAATCGAATCATCCCAAGTGATGTTTGACACCAATCTCAATCCTGTCACCTTAGAGAACAAAGTTGAGCGGGGCAAGGATTTCGTCATTGAGGTCCGCTTATTCAACCTTCAGAGCATTGACGCGGAAAATGTGGACATGAGGTATGCCGTCAAGGACATGCGCGGCAACACCCTCTTAACAGAGCATGAAACTGTTGTGGTGAAAACCCAGGCTTCGTTCTTCAAGACCGTCTCCATCCCTTCTTCTGTGGCTCCCGGCACCTACATCTTTATCGCAGAGTCCCGCGTGGGAAGCTCTGTCGGCACATCCTCCTATCTTTTTGAGGCGGTTGACCCCAACATCGAGCAATCAGCCACATTGCGGAACTTCTGCTCGAATGATCCGCTTTGCGCAGGCTTGTCCATAGCCATGCTCGTCCTTCTTCTTTCCATTGCAGCCTATTTCTACCTGTTTATGGGCGCATATTTCTACCAAAAAGTGAGCAAGATATTTTCCCCGCAAACTGCCTTGGGAAAACAGCAGCAGGAAGCAACACAAAGGCTAGAGGAGCAGAAGCTCTCGCAGGAGCGGGAAGCAGGCCGCGCGCAGGAGCATCTTGAAGGGGAAAGGCTTGCCATCGAGAAGCGCAAGCAACGCATGAATTTCCTGAAAATGGTGCTTTTTGGCAAGAAGCAGGAAGGCATCATCAAAGCAATCACAAAAACAAAGGCCATTCTTGATATCAACACCCTCTTGGAGCAGGGCATTTCAGAGCTCAAGCAGAACAAGCTGAAGCAGGCGCGCTCCACGTATGAAAAAACGCTCAAAAAATACAGCGCGATGTCCATCGGGGAGAAGAAAGGAGTTTATCCTTCAGTCACTTCATTCTACAACAAGCTGGTGGAAGCTGAAAACAAGTACCACACGCACGAGAAGCTTCTCAAGCAACCACCCCTCCTAGTGCGCCTTGGAGTGATAAAGTCCGTGCAAGAGCGAGAAAAGCAGCGCAAGATCGAGGAAGCCAACAAAAAGGAGCAGGAGGCAGAGGCTGCAAAAGCTGAAAAGCAGCGGCAACAGGAAGCCGAGAGGCAGAAAAAACTCGACACCCAGCAGAAGCTAAAACAGGAAGCCGAGCAGCGTGAGCAAGAACAATTGCAGCAAGAGGCAGCAACAAAAGAGGAACAAAAACGCCAAGCAGAGCAAAAAAAACAGCAAAAAGAGGCAGAGAACCAGGAAAGATCAAGAGTATTGGAGCAGAAAAGGCAGGAAGCCGAGCAGCGGGAACAGGAGCAATTGCAGCAAGAAGCCGCAGAAAAAGAAGAGCGGAAACGCCAAGCAGGATTAAGAAGGCAAGAGCTTGCAGCCAAAAAGGAAGAAGCAGAAAAGCAAAAGAAGGAAGAAGCAAGACGAAAACTCATCGAGGACGAGCAAAAAAAGCGCCAAGCAGAGATTGAGGAACACGAACAGCTGCGCCAGAGCCAGATAAGGGAAAAGGAAGGGGCATACAGGAAACGGCAAGCGGACATCAAAGAGGTGGAAAAAAACATCACCCATCTCCAGCAGCACTCTCTCGAAACTGCCCAGCAAAAAGGCAAGGCGATGCAGGACATCTCAGTAATCGCTGAAGCCCTTTCAGTATTGAAGGGAAAAAAGCGCCAACAGCTTGAAAAAAAATACGAAAGCACCCAGCAACGCATCAACAAGTTAGAGCAAAGGCAAACTGCCATTGAAAACAGCCTCCTCAAGGCGCGCAAAACTCTCCTCAAAATGGAAGGCGGGATGGTCAACAGCATCAAACTGCTTTTCCTCCCAACAGAGTACAAGCTCAAGCCACAAAAGCTGCCTCCCCTTTACCACTCTGGACAAGAACCCCACACACAGCGAGAGCAAATCACAGAAAAAGAAGAGTCTCAAGCGCAAGAACCAGCACTTTCTGAGCAAATATCCATTGTCCAGCGCCTTTCACCGGACGAGCTTGTGAAAAAATCCCCTTTCTTCAAGAAATATAAGAAAGCAATCGCAGAGGCTGAAGACGCGGCCAACAAAAACGACATGCAGCACGCAAAATCAGCCTATCTCAAGTCCCGCGAGCTCTACCTCAAATTGGAGTATGGGGAACGGACAGAAGTCTATGACGAGCTCAATGCCGTGTACTCCCGCCTTTCTCAGTAGGCTTGCTCTTAACCGATACAAAACACTTATATACTCCTTTTCTTGCCCATATATCGGTGATACGATATGAGCTTCAAGGACATAGTCATGGGCAGGTATGCCACGAAAAAATTCGATGGTAAAAAGATAGAGCAAAAGAAAGTTGACGAATTGTTAGAGATTATCAGATATGCAGCCTCTTCCTTTGGCTTACAGCCGTGGAAAATCAAAGTGGTTGCTGACATGGAAACCAAGGAAAAGCTGGCTCCTGCATCATGGAACCAACCGCAGATAACCACCTGCTCTCACCTGCTCGTATTCTGCGCCAACACAGACATTGACAGCCTCATTGACAATTACGAAAAATACATGAAAAAGTCCGGCGCTCCAGAGGACGCAATCAAGGGATACATCGGCACGATGCGTGGCTGGGCTCAGGGATTGGATGACGCGAAAAGGCTTTCATGGTCGCAGCGCCAAACCTACCTCGCTTTAGGAAACGCAATCAACGGCGCAAAGGCATCGGGATTTGACTCTTGCCCCATGGAAGGCTTCTCCCCTGAAGAGTATGCAAAAATCCTTCATCTGCCAAAGAACATCGTGCCAACCGCACTCTGCCCCATTGGCTTTGCTGCAGATACCCCGCGGCCAAAATTGAGGTTTGCAAAGGAAGAGATATTCTTCTAACTCCTTTTATTTTTTAATTCCTTTTTTCTATTGTTTATTTTGCTTAAACAGTAAGCTTTTTAAACGAACTTCTTCTCCCTTCGACTATGGAAGGACAAATTACCAGCTTCAGAAGGGGAATGCGCACCATCTCCCACAATCAGATGATTGTGAAGGTCGCAGGCGTTGATTCCAAGGAAAAGGCGCAGTCATTGGTAGGAAAGGCAGCATCCTGGAAGTCCCCTGCAGGCAAGGAAATCAAGGGCACCATAACCAATGTCCATGGCGGAAAAGGTTGCGTTCGCGCTGCTTTTGAGATGGGGATGCCAGGCCAGAGTGTTGGGACAAAAATTGCTATCCAATAACTATATTATTTTCTATCTCTTCATGTAAGCCATCTTGCTTTATTGCGCCATTGAGTAGCTGCTCCTCCATCCTCTTCGCGCACACATCTGCTATCTTCTTCAAATTGATGACATCCTCCTCATTGTACTCCACCAACAGCTTAAGGTAATGCTCATCTCCAGAGCCGTAATACATCCTCCACAGCAGCTTTGCATCGCCGCCATGCATTCTCTCCACAAGCTGCCTCCTTGAGATACCAAATTCTTTCTCAATTGCCTTGAGCCCTCCTGTATAGCCAAGCCTTCCGGTAATGGTCCGTAAATCAACATGCGGCACCATCGGAAGCAATTGAGGATACCGTCTCCTCAAAAAAGGAACATCGAAAGTCGCTCCATTGAACGTCACCACCAATTTGTATTTTGAAAGTTCATCCTTCAATGCACGATAATTCAGATTAATGCCTCTAATCATTGTCTTCGTGTCTTTGCCGTCATACAAACCAATGACTGTGATGTCATCCTGCGCTCCTATCCCTGTCGTCTCAATGTCAAGAAACACCGCCTCTTCCCTGAAAAAGCCATACAAGCGCCATGTCTCAGCTTGCGGCAGCAGAGGAACAAAATGAGAAGAATTCAGCGCATACAGCTCTTTTCTTGCCTGCTTGAGGATTCTGTCGTAATAATGTTTCCTTTTGGATGATATGCCCTCAATGAACTTGTTTTCAACAAATTGGTGCCAGTTAGTAATGCCCTGCCCCCAGAGCGCTTTTTCCCTCTGCAAACCAATACCATCAAGAAACATGAAACTCTTGGTTATCATGGGCACCTACGGAAAGAACTTGCTTAAAAGCGCTGCGCTGGTGGTTGTCCAGTGCTATAAAAACAGAGGAACGAAAATAATCGCAACTATGGACATGAGCTTCATCAGGATATTCAGAGAAGGCCCGGCAGTATCCTTGAAGGGGTCGCCAACAGTATCACCAACCACAGCCGCCTTGTGCGCATCGCTCCCCTTGCCGCCGAAATTACCTGCCTCAATGTATTTCTTCGCATTATCCCATGCTCCGCCGGCATTTGCCATGAACAGAGCCAGCATAAATCCCGTTACGGTAGAGCCAACCAAGACCCCTCCCAGCGCCTCCGGGCCAAGGGTAAGGCCAACCACTATAGGAACGGTGACAATCAGTACCCCAGGCAATGCCATATTGTACAAAGCAGCTTTTGTTGAAATCGCAATGCACTTCTCCACATCCGGCTTTGCCTTGCCTTGCATCAACCCTTTAATGGTACGAAACTGTCGTCTTGCCTCTTCCACCATTTCCTGCGCAGCTTTCCCCACAGAGGTCATAAGCAATGAAGAAAACACAAACGGCAACAATCCTCCAATGAACAGCCCCATAATGACTTCCGGCTGCGAAATATCTATAGCCTCGATTCCGGTAGAATGCACATAATCAATGAACAGCACAACGGATGTTAATGCAGCGCTTCCAATCGCAAAACCTTTCCCGATGGCTGATGTCGTGTTGCCAATGGCATCCAGCTCTCCTGTCCGCTCAAGGACTTTCTTCCCCATTTTACCCATCTCAGCCAATCCCTGCGCGTTGTCCGCCACAGCCCCATACGTTTCTGCTGCAAGCGTGATGCCAAGCGTTGAGAGCATGCCAACAGCCGCAATCGCAACCCCATACATTCCGGCTACATTATAAGAAAACATCATGGTAAATCCAATTGCCAAGACCGGAATAATCGTGGATTCCATCCCAATGGCAAGGCCCGCAATTAAATTAGTACCTGCTCCAGTAGTGGACGCTTTTGCAATCCCTTGAGTGGGCTTCTGGTTTTTTGAAGTGTAATATTCCGTTGAAAGCCCAATTACCAATCCGGATATCAATCCGACAATAGTAGCCCAGAACAAATTCATATCTCCCAGCACGCCGTTGATGACGAAATAAGAGCCTGCAACCATAATGAGGGAGGCAGCAAACATCCCCTTATTCAAGGCATGAAACACGCTTTTCCCCTCAACAACCTTGACAAAAAATGTCCCAATAATCGAGCATAAAATACCAATCGCGGAAAGCATGAGTGGAAGAAGCACGGCCATTTGCGGGTTTGCAGGATAAAAAGTAGCGCCAATCACCATCGCAGCAACGATAGAGGCAACATAGCTCTCAAACAAGTCTGCGCCCATGCCTGCGACATCCCCGACATTATCCCCGACATTGTCCGCAATGACAACCGGGTTCCTAGGGTCATCCTCTGGAATGCCTTTCTCAACCTTGCCAACTAAATCCGCACCAACATCAGCAGCTTTGGTATAAATACCGCCACCGACACGCGCGAACAGCGCAATAAAAGATGCTCCAAACGCAAACCCAAAGAGGATTTGAGGATCTTGGTACAAATAATAGAAAAACGCCACTCCCAGCAGACCAATCGAGACGACAAACATCCCCATCACCACGCCGGAAGAGAACGCTATCTTAAGGCCGTCACCGAGGCTTTTCTCAGCAGCAACCGCTGTCCTGCTGTTCGCCCTTGTGGAAACATGCATGCCTACTCTCCCCGAGATTGCGGAACAGATGCTTCCAAATATGAACAACACTGCCATGAGGGGGCTCTTGAGAAGGAAGAAGAGAACCGCGGCAACGATAATCATGAACGCAAACATCACTTCATATTCCTTGTTAAGGAACGATAAAGCCCCCTTATGTATCATATCGGCAATTTCCCTGACTTTTGGAGAGGCATCCTGCTGCTTGAGGATAAAACGAATAAGCTCAAATGCAAATCCAAGCCCAATGATGCAGCACAAAAACACGAACGCAAGGATAGTTCTTTCATCTGCAGCGTACATATGCCCATTCTCCCTTAGAGCATATAAAAGCATTTGGAGTAATCAGGGAGTAACGACTACTAAGGCAGCATCAATCCGTGAGCGATACAACCCGGAGCAGAAGCACATCGACAGGGGGAAGCCCCCTACGGGGATGTGTCGATTGATAAAACAGAAGAAAAGAGCGAGCCGATGCTGCCTTCTATGTAGTTTTCTTTGCCTTCTTCTGCTTATAATACTCTACGACAAACGGAATGAAAGAAGTCAAAATCACCAGTACGATGATAAGGTGCAGATATTTTTCAACATCAGGAATCACCGAGCCAAGGAAATACCCCCCCAGCACAGTGAGAAAAACCCACAATAGCCCTCCAAATATGTTGTAGGAAACAAAGGTCTTGTAGCTCATCCTCGCAGCGCCAGCCACTGCAGGGGCGAATGTGCGAACAATAGGGACAAACCGGGCAAGGACAATTGTTTTAGCACCATATTTTCCATAAAACTCATGCGCCCTGAGAAGATGCTTTTTCTTGAAGAACATACTGTCCGGCCTTTGGTAGAGGTAATCCCCCGCCTTTCTCCCCATATAATAATTCAATTGATCGCCTGCAATAGCGCAGATGGGAACAAGTACAAGAAGCTGCCATAAGCTCAACACATCAGCAGCAGCCAATATCCCGGCAGTCACCAGCAAGGAATCTCCTGGAAGAAAGAAGCCAAACAACAATCCAGTCTCGACAAACACGATGGTGCAGATGAGCAGCAGCCCGCCCCATGCAATAAGGGACTCCACATCATAAATCTTGTGCAGCAGTTCAAGGAAAAAATCAATCATGACTCATCAAACCCTTTTTCTTTTAAATAGGTTCCCTTCAATGCGGCTCTGTCCCAAATCTCGCCATTCGGCTCGGGTTAGCAGCTGTTCGCTCTTGCAACCGCAACGAAATGTGCTGACTTTCCCGTAGGGAGCGTCCCCTTGTCAGCATTGCATTTAGCAAGATTAAGCCGCTCACCTGATGCTGCTAACCACTTTCGGGACAGAGCCCTTCAATGCTCAACACCTTATCAAAGAAGCTTGATAATCACTATCACAATGACAATAACGACAATGCTGCCATTGAGCCAAAGAAAAAACTTCCTGCTGTTCCTGACAATGTCCTTTTTCTGCTCTGGAGTAAAATCGACCATCTGGTGACCAAAACTATGGCTGTAACTTTAAGCAGCCTTGATGCGCTTCATCCTGAAGGTATTCTCGCGCTCCATCTCTTCCAATCGGAGCTGGATGAATGATTTGGTCTTGTCCAATGAAGGGATGACCTTGAACTCGAGCGCATTCACCCTTCTTTTTGTTTTTTCTATCTCATTGAGCAGTTTGCGCATTGACGTTTCAACCTCGGCAGCAAGGAGCACTTTCTCAACTACTTTCTCATAGGCAGCGGCAGCCTCGGTTATGGACGCAGCCGTATACACGCCATACCCGCGCTGCATGAGCGCTTTTTTTATTTCAGAGGACCCGACTTTCGGCACCCTCACACCCATGATGTTCCTTGTTTCCAAAGTTACGCTTTGGATTGGGGGAATGGCCATTGCCGTGGATCTCACCTTAAGGTCGGTCTCCAGTGTTCTGGCAACGTTTATCCTCTCCAGAGCCCTGATATATTCCTCAACAAGTTCTTGCCGCAGGGTTTTCGCCCTCTTCATAATCTCGAAGAACTCAAGAATTAACCCATCGCGCTTCTTCTTGAGCAAACTATACCCGGACTTCGCGAGCTTAATCTGTTTCTTTATCTTCAGCAGCTCGCTTCTTGTTGGTTTGATATCCTGTGCCATTTAAAAAATAAACGCAGCTTTACTGCGTTCCTTTGTAGTACTTTTTCTTGAGTTCAGGGGAGATTCTCGTCAGCTCGTTTTCTGGCAATGCGCTCAAAAGCTTCCATCCGAGCTCAAGCGTTTCCGCGATGCTCCTGTCCTCATCTCTTCGCTGCCTAACGAACTTGTCTTCGAACTCGGCTGCAAAATACAATAGCCTCTTGTCGCGCTCGCTCAACGATTCCTCACCGACAATCGCAACCAACCCTCTCAAATCCCTTCCTTCGGCATATGCCGCATACATCTGGTCCGAAACTTGCTTGTGATCTTCCCTTGTCTTCTCTTTTCCAATGCCCAAATTCATTAATCTGGAAAGCGAAGGCAGCACGTCAATATTGGGGTAGATGCCTCTGCGCTGCAATTCCCTTGAGAGAACAATCTGCCCTTCGGTGATATATCCTGTTAAGTCAGGAATCGGGTGCGTGATATCATCACCGACCATGGTTAAAATAGGAAGCTGGGTTACGCTGCCTTTCTTTCCTTTGATGACGCCCGCACGCTCATACAACATGGCAAGATCGGTGTACATGTAGCCCGGATAGCCTCTTCTTCCGGGAATCTCTTCCCGCGCAGCGCCAATTTCCCTCAAGCTCTCGCAATAGTTCGTCATGTCTGTCAAAATGACAAGCACGTGTGCGTCATGCTCATAGGCAAAATACTCTGCCGCAGTCAAGGCCATTCTTGGCGTGACTAATCGTTCAACTGCAGGATCATTCGCCAGGTTGAGGAACACAACGCTCCTCTCCAATGCGCCTGTCTGCTTGAAGTCATCAATGAAATACTGCGCTTCCTCATGGGTGATGCCCATAGCCGCAAATACCACGACGAAATTCTCCTTTTTCCCAATAACTTTCGCCTGTCGCGCAATTTGAAGGGCAATCTCGTTGTGCGGCAATCCTGAGCCTGAAAAAATCGGCAGCTTCTGGCCTCGCACGAGTGTATTCATCGCATCGATGGTCGATACGCCAGTTTGAATAAAGTCATGCGGAGGCGCTCGCGAGAACGGGTTGATCGCTGCTCCAATAATGTCAAGCCTTTTCTCCGCAACAATTTCAGGGCCATCATCACGGGACTTGCCGCTTCCGGTTAAGATGCGCCCAAGCATGTCCTTGGAAACATTCAATTTTAAGCTATCCCCCAGAAACTTGACCCTGCTATCAACGTCAATCCCTGAAGTGCCTTCAAACACCTGCACCACGACAATATCGTCAGAAGTGTCAAGCACCTGGCCGTTCTTTATCTCCCCGTTTGAGAGTGCTATCTTCACAATGTCCGCATACCCGATGGGCTCAGTCTTCTCGACGAAAACCAGCGGTCCTGCAATCCGTGTTATTGTTTTGTACTCCTTCATGAAAACCACCTTAAGTTTTCATGAAGCTCAAAAATCTCTGATTTTTGTTGTTTCATTTGACCATCAACTCCTGCTCCATTTGTTTGGTGATTTCACCAAGCAATCTCTCATACTCTTTGGTGAACTTCACTTCCCCAAGCCGATCCTTTGACTTCATCGCCAAGATCTGGTGGAACTTCACTCCCTTATCCAAGGCGATGTTCGCGCGCTTGGAAAATGCCACAATCGTGCGCATGATGCTGTATGTCTTTTTCAAGTCGCAGAACGTGTCAATGTCGTGGAACGCATTTTGCTGTAGTAAGACTTCTCTAATAAGGCGAGCGACTTGCAATGTAAGCTGCTGCCTCTCCGGAAGCGCGTCACTTCCAACGAGCTGCACAATTTCCATCAGCCTTTCCTCTTCCTGAAGTATGCCCATCATCTCTCCGACAAGGGCGCTCCAGTCCCCTGCGACATTCTGCGCATACCATGGCTTCAAAGTCTCCTGATACAGGGAATACGATGTCAGCCAATTGATAGATGGAAAGTGCCTTCTCTGCGCCAATTTTGCGTCCAATGCCCAAAAGCACTTTGTGACTCTCAGGGTGTTTTGCGTCACCGGCTCTGAGAAATCCCCCCCTGGAGGCGAGACTGCTCCGATAATGCTCACGCTTCCTTCTTTTTTTACTCCCAGTGGAGTAACCCTGCCAGCCCTCTCGTAAAACTGTGCCAATCTTGTGGAAAGGTATGCTGGATAGCCTTCCTCTCCCGGCATCTCTTCCAATCGGGATGAAATCTCCCTCATGGCTTCTGCCCATCTGCTTGTTGAGTCTGCCATCAATGCCACAGAATACCCCATATCACGGTAATATTCTGCGATGGTAACTCCTGTATAAACGCTCGCCTCTCTCGCAGCAACCGGCATGTTGCTCGTGTTTGCAATCAACACCGTACGGTTCATTAATGGCTTTCCGCTTTTTGGATCAGTAAGCTGGGGAAATTCCGTAAGAACTTCAGTCATCTCATTGCCGCGCTCGCCGCAGCCAACATACACGATGATATCCGCATCGCTCCATTTCGCAAGCTGCTGCTGCGAGACTGTCTTGCCAGCTCCAAATGGACCTGGAATCGCTGCAACTCCCCCTTTTGCTAAGGGAAAGAGCGCGTCAAAAATCCTCTGCCCAGTGATGAGCGGAGCAATGGGCTTCAGCTTCGTCGAAACTGGTCGAGCAACTCTCACCGGCCAATTGTGCTTGAGTCGCAGCTCAAAACCATTATCTAACGTTCCAATAACATCATTTACCGTGAATTTTCCTGATTGTATATCTTTGATTGCGCCTTCCTGATTTGGCGGCAGCATGACGGTGTGGATGATACCTGGGTTCTCCTCAACTTCTCCAAGGCTCTGCCCTCCTTTCACTTTGTCGCCTTTTTTCACAGACGCTTTGAAGTCCCACTTCTTTGCCGGGTCAATGCCAGGAGCATCAACCCCTCGCTTGATGAAATCGCCCATCTGCTTGATAAGGACAGGTAGTGGTCGTTGAATACCGTCGTAAATATTGCCGAGCATTCCAGGACCGAGCTCGACTTTCAATGGCTCTCCTGTATTGGTGACAGGCTCTCCTGGCTTCATTCCGGAAGTGTCCTCATAAACCTGAATGATGACCTTATCCCCTTCGATTTGGATGACTTCTCCCATCAATCTCTCATTGCCCACCCTGCAGACATCATACATCCTGGGCTTGATGCCTTTTGCCACGACCACCGGGCCCGCTATCCTGAAAATAACTCCTTCGTTCATCGTCTCAACTCCATAGCTCTATTCCAATAGATTTTTTGATTAGTCTCTTGAGGCTCTCCTGCTCAACACTCGTTGAGAGCGGGATAAACACGGGTTCAACCGAGTTTTCTATTTCCTGCCGATCCTGCGCATCGAGCGATCTCAATATTTCTTCCTCCAAAACGACAATGCCAATCTCTTTTTTCTGCTTCACGGCGCGTATCTCGTTCATGGGATTCTGGCTCGCTTCAATCGTTTCCTTTATTCCCGCCAGTCGAAATCCGACGACAAATTCGCTTCTTCCAATGACCGCTATCGAAACCATCACACCACCACTATGCTTTCAATGAACTGCTCTGACAACCCCAATTGTTTTGCTTTGGTGATTCTCGACAAATTCTTCATCTCAATATCCTTGAGGAACATATAGCCAAGGATGACATCCACGCTCATGGGGTGCTGCCGAACAAGTTTTTTCGACTGCTGCAGCAAAAATCTGTCAAGTTCCATTTCCAACGTAGCCAGGTTGAGCTTCTCAGGCTCTTTTGAGTATTTCTCCACAACCTCTTTGAAATCTGTGCTTTCCAACTCCTTCAGCACGCCAGCAGCATCCGCCTTGAGCAATTTATCCACAGAATCTTTCTTTATCGTGCCATAAGCGAACAAAAGCTCCTTCACAGCCTGCTCTGCCATCTTCTCTTCTTTCAATCTCAGGATGATTTTGATGTTCAGGACATCAATCTCATTCAACAGGAACTTCTTGTACAGCCTGCCTTCCATTGTCAAATATCGCAACTGGGAAAACACATACGAATAATAGTGCCTGTCCAGCGCGTTCTCCATGAACACGAGGGTATTGGTGCTCTTATAATGCTCGATTCCTGCCCGCTTGTCCTTTTCCTCGAGGAACTCAATGCCGGAAAAAACCTCCTCAACGGATTTTTGCGTGAGCAGCTTGTCAAAGAACAAAGGTTTCTCCACAGCCAATGGGCTGAGGTATGATTTTATCTCTTCCAAGGAAAGCATGCTGAATTTTCCCCTCAGGATGGTCTTGATGTTGTACATGTCATACCTTCTCATGTAGACTGTAATTAACAGCCTCAAATCATGCGGCGACATCTTGCGCAGCTTCTCGAACTTGTTTCCAAGATTCAATTGCAAGGTTCGCTCAATAAGCTCCACCCCCTTGTAATGGAGCGCAAGCTCATCAACTTCCTTCTTGTACTCAAAATCCTCGAGATATTTCCCGATTTCCTGCGGCGACATCTTGATGAGCTTGTCATAATCCCCCTTTCCAAGGAGATTCTTCTTCATAATGATGGTGCGCAAATAGGTATACGGATACTTTTCCAGTAATACAGGCCTTCCCATTATCCAAACAGCGTCTTTGACGCCTCCTTGACTGTTTTTTCTTTTATATCCGCGAATAAAGTGGAGAAGGTGTAATCCACCCTCACCCTTCCGTCTTTTGTCTCGCAGATGATGCCGCCATCAGTTGCCAAGGACTTTATTTCAAAAGAGGAGCCAATAAATGCCCTGTCTGTGTCATTCACATACACTGTATGGACATCAATCTCCTTCTTCGCGCGCTCGAGTAGCTTAGCTATCACCTGTTCGCGCTCTTTTTTAGACATCTTTTTTATCCTCACAAGCGCTCCTTGATACACCGCATCCAGCGCTTCCTTTTTTGCCTGAAAGAGCATTTTTTGGGATTCCATGCTCGCCAGCGAGTTTTCCCTGCTCTCCAGCGCGGCAATTTCCAAATTTAATTTTCGGGATGCATCCTGCTCAAGCTGTCCTATTTGGCGTACGGCATCTTTCTTCACAGCCTCAACTTTCAGGGATGCATCTGCGATGATTTCCTTCTCCGCAGCGGTTGCTTTCTGCAGGATCTCTTCTCTTATTTTTTCAAGTCCCATCTACATCCTGCCCATAAGCATAAACGCTATCACCATTCCAAAAATCACCAGAGTTTCCGGAAGCACAATGAAGAACAACCCTCTTCCGAACTGCTTTGGGTCCTCAACAATAGCGCCAAACACTGCAGCGATGATCTGCTGCTGCGCAAGCCCTGTGCCAATAGCGCCAAGGCCAATAGCCAGGCCTGCACCCACGCCCAATAATCCGCTTCCAACTTCAACTGCCATTTTTTTCATCCTCCTACAATAAGCTTTTTTGTTTCTCTGCTCCGAATGGAACATATTCTTTTCCGCCGCCTTTGTAGAATTTAGTGAAAAATTCCACATAGTGGAGGCGTATGGAATGCAATGACGGGCTTAAGATACCCAAAGCGATATTGAATGTATGTCCGATAACAAGAGCCACAATTGCCAATGGTACCCAGAATGCACCCTTGTGCCATAGGAACGTTGTCAAATCATTCACCATGACTGCGATGAACACAGAAGCAAGGCCAACAGCCATAAGTCTTGCATAGGAAACAATGTGGCTAAATAGGCTCAGTGTCTCTGGAAGAAACATAAGTCCCTCCCCCTTGTAGAGCATAAAAAAAGCTACCCCAAGTAATGCCCATCCAGGAACCATCCCTACTGAAAAGAAATTATGGTATATTGCAAATAACCTATACAACACAAAAGCAGCCACCTGCAGTACCATCCAGCCGACTTTTGCATTTAGTGCGTGCATAAAACCATGATGCCTGCGCTCGAGTATGAATCCAAGGATTAGTCCGAAATTCACCTGAATAAGCCCGGCAATGCCGGAAATAATCATAAGTGTGGTGGTGTCTTCTGTTCGGATAATAATTCCATGCCACGGCTCATAGCCGAACACTTCCCCATAGAGAAATCCAAAAAGGATTGCGGAAACAGATGAAACCATCAGAATATTGAAAAAATCCTTGCCAGCAGGGACTTTTCTTCTGAGGGCATAAAAAAACAGCAAAGTGATGAGCCCATACCCGACATCCCCCAGCATGAAACCAAAGAACAGAGGAAAAGTGAATGCCATCAGCATCGTAGGATCAAACTCATTATATTTTGGCAAGCTATACAGGTTGGTAAAGAATTCAAACGATTTCAGTGCTTTCGGATTCCTGAGCTTTATGGGGGTTTCTTCCTCCTCACCAAGCTCCTCTTCTGCAATATGGATGGCCCCTCCAGCAGCTTTCGACAATTCTGCATTTACACTATCAACATCTGATGAGGGAACATAGCATCTCACGAAAAACGCTTCCCGGGTGGAGCCAAAGCTCAACGGAGCCTGCCCTTTTTCCGCCTCTGTGGAAAGGAATTTCTCAACCTCTGCCAAAAACACGCCATATTTTTCTGCCAATTCTTTCCACTTCGTATTCTTTTCAACAAGTTGGGGAGTGAGTTTTTGCTCCTTTTTGGATAGCTGCTCAGTCAATCCCGAAGGCTCTCCGGAAAGGCTTCTCACGGCAGAAACATCCATCTCCGTAAACGATGCCTCGGCAAGAACTTTTCCAATCTCTGCTGCAACCGTAGAATCGGCAAACAGCGCCAGTAGCGCAACCTTTTTTTGCTCAACAGTGATAAGCTCAAACTTATCTGTTATTTTTGCCAACTTTTCTTTTAATTGTGAAACATTTGCGACAGCAACAGAGCCGACATACGAAACAACATAAGACGACTTACGGAAACTCTCAGGGTTCACCTTCAACAACGCAAGATTCCCCAGAATTTTCTTCTGCTCTACAATCTCTGCCTGCGCATCCTCGAGCTTCTTTCTCTCTTCGATGATGCCGCTTACATCTCTCTTGATGGGCGAAATCTGCTTTTCCACTTCCTGTAGCTTGAAATTTTTCCGCACGGCTGCTTCATTGGAAATCTGCAGGGCGCTGAGCAATGAGCGCACCTGCACCAATAAACTGCTGACTTTCTCAAGCGACTGCAATGGCGAGCAAAGGTCAAACTCATCCTTCTTGTGCTCGATGATGTGCGCCACCTGAAGCTCGTGGAGCTTTGCCACCACTTTGCCCATCCTTGACTTTGGGCCGACAACAAGCACTTTTGACATTCTCTGCGGCTTAATCATGTTCCAGTATCCCGTCTAAGAATTCCTTGTAGACTCGCTCGACAGCTTTTTCCTGGTTTTTCTGCGAGCTTTTCTCTATGTTGGCAACTGCTTTCTTCGTCTCCTCAATCTTCTTTTTTCCTCTTTCCTCAAGCTGCTTCTTGGTTGCATCCACTTTTTCCTTGTGGCTCGCCTCAAGCTGCGCTTTCCTTTTTTCCGTGGATTCCCGTGAGAAAGTTTCAGCATCTCGCACCATGCGCTCGGCTTTTTTCCTTGCTTGTTCTATGGTGCTATCTATTTTCCTTTCCGCTTCCAGGATATCCTGCAAAATGGCTGTATTCATGGTGTGTTGGGATAATTGACCCCTTAATAAGGCACTGTATATGTTCTATGAAACCTATTTAGTTTTCAAGCTTTAACGTGACCATCCAGTCCATGATCACTTCTGAAACCGTAACGAGGTTCTGTCGTATCTGCTCCATTTCATATGTTCTAACATCCACCACATCTCGCTTCTTTATTCTCGAGACAGCCTTCGCGAACCCCATTGCATTCTCCAATACCAGGGTTTCCGGCTGCTCCACAATCGCACTCAGTAGCTCGATGGGTTTGTTGATTTCGGAAAGGAACTTCACATCCTTCTTCTCAAGGTTAATGAGCCCGTCCACTACTCGCTCCAGCTCCTTTGAAATAAGCGAGATATAATACAATTCAATCGTGCGTGTTTTTGTTGCTCCTTGGAACATCAGCGCGCTGATAACGGCCTTGTCGATGAGCATCTTGCTTCGGTCAATCTCGTCCTCATACCTTTCAATAAGCTCCTTGTCGTAATTCTTCTCCATCACAATCATCATGTTCTTGATCTTCTTCACCATTGTCTTCAGCAATGATTCAGGGTGAACAACGCTGACAGGGCCCTCGCACGTTATGCGCTTCTGGTCAATCTCGACGGACTCCAGGGAAATAAGTCTTTTCTGATTAAGTAATTTTGTGAAATCCATTTCCTTTTGCAAAGTAATCTCGAACGAGCTTGCAGGATTGATATACGATGCGACAACAAGCTTATGGATGATGTCCTGGTCATCCTCAGTAATGGAGAATTTGAGATGCTTGGGTTTCTTCTCCGTCACTTGAGGAGAAATGATAATGCTTCCATCCCCTCCGTAGCTGATGCTGACCTTGGAGCTCGCCCCGATTTTCCTGTCGCGGCACCACGACGTAGGCAAGTACAAATAATGCATGTCCCCTGTCTTCTGGATGTTACGCGTTTCCATTATCACATCATGCCTATTTAGTACCTAAATAGTAACCATTTATAAAATTTTTGAGACCCTTATGCATCAACAAGCAACCTTTTTAAGAGCCCAATCTTCCCAGCGCCCATGCGCCAGTAGCTCAGCTTGGATACCTCGCCAAGAGGTCTTGGCTACGCCAAAGAGAGCACCACACTCCTATTCATCGGGAAGACATGTGGGGGCCGGGGGTTCAAATCCTCCCTGGCGCGTCATTTTTTCTATCGCTAAGAACTCAATCGTTCGCCACCACGACAACCATCTTCACCTGCTGGCCGTTGTAAAGTACAGGAGTGCTGGTTTTTGTGCAAATCTCCGAGGAGCACTGGACAACTGCCCGCTCAGATTGTGCGGTTTCAGGGGTGCCGTTGGGGCACACCACCGTGCTCACATCATCATACTCCCTTGTCCATCCTGGCTGCGCATTGTCGCACACTAATGCAGCCTGCGTGTCATAAAACTCGCACCCGTTCCTCCCGCTGCAGGACTCATGGATGATGCTGCTTCCAGGGAAAGTGCAATCGCTTTCGCAAGAATCCACCTTCGCCAGCGCACCCGTTCCTTCAAAATTCACTATGGTCTGCTGTCCCGGAACCACTACAACACCTATCCTCGTCACTGTGGCATATTCCACATGCTCAAGCACCAAGTTGAACGTTCCACAGCGGATATTCATGGCATAATTCCCCTCATTATCCGTCGTGTCTGTTCCAATAATCATTGTCCCTGTGAGGGTTTTGGCAACCACGTCAAAAATACCATTGTCATCCGCATCTTTGATTACTCCCCCAAGGCTTCCCGTGCAATCCGTATCATCACAGTCTATCGCGCCATCCCCATCATTATCCTTCCCATCGGTGCAGGAATATTGGTTTTCCCCCAATACATTCGCATGAACCGTCCATGCCCTTGTGCCAACAACACCTGCGCACGTGACACCTCCAACTTTTGTGCCAATTGCATTATCAGCGCACTCATTCCATTCATGAATATAGCACCACCATTCCACATTCCCTGTATTGGATGACGTTGCATTCCCATCACTCCAAACACAATCATTTACACTTGAGGTGCACTCTGCACCGTAGTAATTTGACTTATAGTACTCATTAGCATCATCGCCGCAACACGCCCCGCTTGTAAGAGCTGTTTTGTGACTCACGGCGTTGTTGTTTGCATCAAAACAGTTGCCCCCTAATGATAAGGTGCACGCGCCATCTCCATCAAAGTATGTGGCACCATACCCCTTTCCTGCATCCTGGTGATTCCCAACTGTCCAGGAAAGCCCTGCGGTTTGATCAGCCGCGCAGCTTAGGCACACGTCGCTCGACTCGTCAGGCGCTTTGCACAATCCAGTAGACGTTTCGCAGTACTTGCCAGCGGTGCATTCAGTTGCATCGCATAATGGCCTTGAAGTTGCACTGCACACATTGCTACTGCAGCTCTCAATGCCGCATTCCTGCTGAATGCAGTTGCCAACATTTTGGCAGCACCTCACTCCTCCAGGGCCGGTTTGGCCTGCGCAATTAGGATCTGCGCAGTCAATTGTGCCGTCACAATCATCATCCACTCCGTCGTTGCATGTGGTTTCTGGGCTCCACGTGAGAGGCGTAATTCCTACATAGCCTCCTGCCCCATTTCCTCCGTCATTATGGGCTGATATGAACGAGTATCCTCCACCGTAGCCGTCAGGAACGAACTCCAAGGTGGGATATCCTGCCGCTCCTCCCGCTCCCAACCAGCCGCCTGCTCCTCCATATCCTGGGTGTCCTCCAAGAGAATACGGAGAAAGATAACCGCCAGCATATCCTGAGCCGGCATTGTATCCGCCAAGCCCCCCATAGCCTCCGCTTGCAATGACAGTCCCTCCACTGCCAGAAACAGCGCTAGAGCCGCCACCACCTCCGCCCCAACCGCCAGTGGCAGTATGCGACCAATAGCAGCCTATCCCATATCCTTGTACGCCTCCAGCATATCCATAAGGAGAACCCCTTCCTAGATGGTCGTAGCCCCACCAATTATTTACCCAAAGGGTCCCGGGACAATAATCTCCGCACCCTCCACAGCTTGTCAATCCTCCGCTCCCTCTTTCTCCGCCACCACCAACCCATACGTTGAGCGCTCCGGGCGTAACTCCTAGATTTTGGTTAGTATACCTTCCGCTTTGGCCTGCTGTAGCTCCTCCTTGCCCGCTGCCTCCTCCTCCGCCACCGCCGCCAATGGCCCTCACATTCACTGAAGTAAGGCCATTTGGCACTGACCAGGTTGTAGGTCCTGGATTGCTAAATGAAACAGGACTGCAATGGCTCTGTGCCTCAGTAAGGTAGGGGAAGCCAGCAAGAATGATCACAATCAAGACTATGACCTTTAGTTTACCCATGCACGCCTCTTTTTAAACAATCTTTGCTTTCTACTATAAAAACATTATCAGGAATCTCTGCACCCGACAAATAAATTCAGCATTCTGTAGGCTTGATCATTCATAACAATTTTTCCGTCCATTTCTTTACCGGAATGCGGGAGAAAAATATATGCGCTTGGGAGGACATCCCAGGTAAACCCAAGCGGGGCTGGAAAATCGGAATAAGGGAACACATCCAAGCGGGAAGCTTGCATTCCCCGGTTAAGGACTTCTTTGGCGGCATCAAACTCCTTTTCCTTAATCAGGATAAAAGATGCATATGCATAATACCTAAAGTATTCAGGAAATCTTTTCATCCCTTCGCCAGAAAGCTCTCGTGCGCCTTCAAGGTCACACTCTCCTAGATGAATTGCAATAAGCGCGGCTAACGTGTCCTTTGCATATAACGGCCGTTCTTTCTCAATGAGGGTGGAAAGAGCCTGCTTGGCTTTTTCTGCCTCCCCGTTTCGGTTGAAAGTCAATGCGCGTAGGATTATCGCTTTACGGTTGTTGGGATCAATAAAAAGGGACTCCTCGGTTAAGACAAGGACTTTATCCTTATCAAAGGAGAATTCCTTCAACGCGTGCTGGGCATACCACTCGCTTCGGTCAGAAAAATACGTTGGAAAATCCAGCTCGTGCAGGAGAATCAGAGCAGCTGTAACCAGAGCAACTCCCCAGAAAAAATAATTTGTATTTCTCGCATTAATTGGCCAAGCATTATCCCGGGTTCCTCCAGCGCTGCGATGCGTCATTCAACTACCCCCGTAATCCTGTAAAGCGCCATGCTCTTATTCCCATAGGAGAGCTCGTTAGTCTTTTGCATGATAAACTCATTCATCATTCTCCTGCATTTGAGTATTGAATTCCCTTCGAAATTACGAATGCAGGACTGCTCATAAAAGAAATAGACGCAATTTCCATTCCTTACCATGCTTTTTGCAGCTCCGGGAGTCAGGAACGATTGGGTCGTAGCCATGCCTTTTGCCTGTGTTGAGGCATGAATAGTGGCTGGCAAGTGGGACACTATGGTGCAATTTGAGGACACGGCATCTCTTATCCCTTCAAGGGACGAGATCTCAAGGATACCTAGGACATTCTCTTCATTTGAGGTCGCATTTTGATAATAATTTAGGAGAAAAAAAGACGATAGCGCGAACACAGCTAAAATAGCACACATTCTTACAACTCTTTTTTCCTTTGCATGGAAGATCGCTCTCTCCAACCCAAATGCTGCAATAAGAGAGAAAAAAAAATAAGGGATAAGAATCATGCGCATTTGCTGGAGGAGAGGGATAAACACGACGGAAGACACCATGAGAGGAGCGGCAAGAAAAGAGATCAAGACGTGATTGTTTCTAAGCCAGAATATTCCAAAGAGAAAAAAAGGCAGCAGGAAATAATTCATGCTAATCCCCTGTATGAACGGGGGAAGATTGGAAAGATAAAGATAAGGCAGGAGTTTTGAGTGATGCACCCTAAACATATTAATGGAAAAATAGAGGAGAACCATGGCTCCCAGGGTTATGAGAAGCAGCACGGAAGGAAAAAATTTCTCAAGGAATTTCTTCATCTTCCCGCGCAGCGGAACGATTGTTACCAATGCGCCCAAAAGAAGAGCGGGCAAAAAAATAATGTTCTCATACCGTATAAGCACGGCAAAGGCATACACGCACAAGGATAATACCCCCACGAATTTATCTTTTGTAGAGGTAAACAGGATAAAAAGAAAAAACACGAGCATGACAAAAAATGCGGAAGGGACGGCGTTCATTGCAGAACTTGACCATTCCACATGGTAGGGGTATGCCATCACCAAAAACCCGCACCAAAGCCCTATGCGCTCATCCTTAAAAAGCAGGTATCCCAAAAGGAAGAGAAGGACAATGCTCAGAATACCAAGTAGCCTTACAGCCATAAACGCTGTGTTGGGGGAATCCCCAAATAAGCGGAACGAAAAGGAAAGCAAGAACGGCCATCCTGGGCTCATGGTCACCTTGGTCCAGCATCCCTTCATAGTCTCATCAATGAACCTGCAGTTTTCTATCCTGCCATCAAGAGTTATGTGCTTTGCCTGCTCGATAAACATGGGCTCGTCAATCTGCATATGATAAAACGCTGGAAAAACCGCAATGCGGAGAATTGACCCTGCCACGATAAAAACCCCCAACAGAAGCCACGTCTTTTTTTTAATGCTCTCGAACACCTTTGCGGCCTTCCCCCAATCCACAAAAAAAAGCAACGTGCACGCGGTTATCGTGAGAAAATAGAGAAAGAAAACTGAGTAAGACGGGTATAATTCGGCAAAGCCCATGCGTGTATTTTTGGAAACTAGTTATTTAAAGGTTTGGAACAGGAAACCTTAAAAGTTTCCACTCTATTTCGTAACCCATGCCGGAGCTTGAAGACCTTCCCATTGACTCTCCCCCAGTTTTATCCTTAATTGCAGACACCCTGCAAAAAAACAAGCAGGCATTAGTCTTTCTTGGCACCAAGCGCTCTGCAGAAAAGACCGCTGAAGACATCTCAAAAACCATCAGGCAAAAGAACATTGAGCAAGAAAATCTGGCAGAAGATGTTCTCTCTGTGCTTTCAAAGCCAACCAAGCAATGCGAGCGCTTGGCATTTTGCCTCAAAAAAGGGATTGCGTTCCATCACGCAGGATTAGCACAGAAACAGCGCGACCTTATCGAGGAGAATTTCAAGAAAGGCGTCATAAAAATAATCTGTTGCACTCCAACACTTGCGTATGGCGTGGACACTCCGGCATATCGCTCCATCATCAAGGATGCTCGCCGCTTTTCAAAGCACGGCTTGTCATGGATTCCCGTGCTGGATTACCTGCAGATGGCCGGAAGGGCAGGAAGGCCGAACTATGATTCTGTCGGGGAAGCAATCCTCGTTGCATCGACAGAAGAGGAAAAGGAAACGCTCATCGAGCGGTATGTCAGAGGCGAGCCTGAAGAGATCTATTCCAAGCTTGCGGTCGAGCCCATCATGCGCACCTATGTGCTCTCGCTTATTGCTGCTAACTTTACCACAACCTCAAAACAGCTCACAGAATTCTTTTCCCAGACATTCTACGCCTACCAGTTCCAGGATGCGTTGAAATTAGGGCTCATCATCGAAAAAATGCTCCGCCAGCTGGAAGATTGGGAGTTCATCATTACTTCCGGAAGGGAGGAGTTTGCAAGCGCATCCGATATCAGGGAGCAGAAGCTCAGACCAACTTTATTGGGAAAAAGGGTTGCGGAGCTCTATATCGATCCCCTTACTGCGCACACATTTATCAGCAGAATGCAGGACGCTTCCGATAGGAAAACAAGCGCATTCTCATTCCTCCATCTCATTTCCCGCTCTCAGGAGATGCGACCTTTGTTGAAAGTGCGCACGAAAGAGTATGAATCCATTCAGGAAAAATTCCTTTCAGTCCATCAATACGCCCTTGAGCCGGAGCCTTCGCTCTATGATCCGGAATATGATGAATATCTTAATTCTGTCAAAACTGCATTGATGTTCCTTGATTGGATAGCCGAGAAAACAGAAGAGCAGCTGCTTGAGATTTATGACGTTCGTCCTGGAGAATTGCAGGCGAAGATTGACACCGCTGACTGGCTGCTGTATTCTGCTGAAGAGCTGGGAAAAATTTTGCAGTTCTCTCCGTTGGTGAAGGAGATATCCAAACTGCGCTTTTGCATGAAATATGGCGCAAAAGAAGAACTCTTGCCATTATTGCGCTTTGAAGGCATTGGTCGCGTGCGCGCAAGGATATTGTTCAACAATAGGATTCGCGATGTCGGCGGCGTGAAATCGGCAAACATTGCAACGCTTAAACATCTGCTTGGAGAAAAAATAGCCGTCTCATTGAAGAAGCAGGTTGGGGAGGATATTGCAGAAGTTTCTCCCACTAAAAGAAAAGGGCAAGTCTCTCTCAAGAAATTCGAGTAATTATCTGTTTAACCACTTTATTCATCAAAACCGCCTCTTCGGGCGGCTACAGTTACGCGGCGCCCATTGCGTTGGCGCCGCATTCACGCGGAGAACAAGGTTCTCCGGTGTCCCGGAGGCACACCGCCTCCGGGAGATGCGCGGCAACATTGGCCGCGCCTAACTTCCCCCGCGAAGCGGGTAATTAGTTTTAAAAAGGCTCTTCGTATTCTCTTATCCATGCCCTCGTAGTATAGCTTGGATAGAATGCGGGCTTGCGGCATCACTGCATGCAAACAGCCTGTGGCCGGGGTTCAAATCCCCGCGGGGGCATTTTATTTTTGGGAACCATGAATAGTGCTCTTCACTGGTGGAACAAATGGCGCCATTGGGAAGAGAAATCATCAAATTATATCCTCGCTAGTTTCCTGCTGCTACGCGTTCTTGGTTTTGTCTATTTTTTTGCATTCCTTTCATTGGCAGTGCAAGTTGTTCCATTGATCGGAGAAAATGGTCTTCTCCCGGCAAGCAATTTCCTTGACTTTTACAGCTCAAGATCCTCTAATGAGTTTTGGAACCTGCCGACCATTTTTTGGCTCCATCTTTCAGACCACGCACTACTCTATCTCACATGGTTTGGCGTCATTCTTTCTCTTGTTGTCCTGATAGGATATGCAAACATGCCCCTCATGTTTCTCCTCTGGCTGTTCTACCTCTCCTATGTCAACATTTCCCAGATATGGCTGAGCTATGGGTGGGAAATCATGCTCTTGGAAACTGGCTTCCTAGCAATCTTCCTCTGCCCGTTATGGAATCCAAGGCCGTTTGCCAAGCCTCCTGCCACAGTCATCTGGCTCTTTAGGTGGTTCGCATTTAGGATATTCTTCGGCGCAGGACTCATCAAAATAAGGGCAGACGAATGCTGGCGCAACCTCACCTGCTTATACTACCATTACGAAACGCAGCCCATCCCAAACCCTCTCAGCAGGCTACTTCATTTTGCGCCAGGATGGTTCCAGAAGCTCAGCGTGCTGTGGAACCATTTCATCGAGCTCATCGTCCCGTTTTTTGTCTTCCATCCAAGGAAGCTCCGTATCATTGCGGGAATCCTTCTCATTTCATTCCAGCTTATCCTCATGGCCTCAGGCAATTTTTCCTTCCTCAATTGGCTCGCAATTGTCCCGTGCATCGCGTGCTTTGACGACCAATTCTTGAGAAAATTTTTCCCAAAAAGAATGTTGCAGAATATTGGCCACGTCCAACAGGGCTCCCAAAAAACTCATCATGGCTACGCCATAGCTGCAACATTTCTTCTTATTTTGGTAGCATGGCTGAGCATCCCCGTCATTGCCAACATGCTCTCCTCCCATCAGATCATGAACACTTCTTTCAACAACCTCCACTTGGTAAACACTTATGGCATGTTCGGCTCTGTTGGAAAAGAGAGGTACGAACTCATCCTTGAGGGGACTACAGATACAGCCATCACCCAACAAACACAATGGAAAGAGTTCGAATTCAAGGCAAAGCCAAGCAATCCCTATAAAAATCCGCCTTTCATTGCGCCCTACCAGCCAAGGATAGACTGGCAGATATGGTTTGCGGCAATGCAGACTCCGCAGCAGAACCCTTGGCTCATTCATCTCATTTGGAAATTGCTGCACAATGATGAAAGTGCACTCAGCCTGCTGGCAAACAACCCTTTCCCTGATGCCCCGCCGACCTTTATCCGCGTGCAGTTCTACCGGTACACATTTGCCCCGCTCGGTAATGACCAAAGTTTGGTCTGGCAGCGGGAGCTCAAAGGGACGTGGCTCCCTCCGCTCTCGGTGCAAACACCAGAATTGAAATCTTACATCCAATCATATGGGTGGGACAATTAACTTCAACCCAACTCAAACCCATGAAAGCACATATAAATAACCCCCATCAACAGTCAATAGGTGAAATCATGAACAAGGCACTCTTCACAATCTCAATGCTCGCCATGCTTCTCATGACAGCTTGCGCGCAGCAATCAGAAACTCCATCAACGGAGCCAAATGGCTGCACCCCTGAGCAAAAGGCAACTCAGGCATGCACCAAGGAATACATCCCGGTCTGCGGATGGTCCGACCCTGCAAAGATCCAATGCATCAAGTACCCCTGTGCATCAACTTTTGGCAACAAGTGCGAGGCATGCGCAGCAGAAAACGTCATCTCCTGGTCAGAAGGGGAATGCCCACAATAACCATTTAAGGATATTTTGTCAGAGAAGTTCCCACAACAATTGTTTCCAGGCAGCTTACAAGAAATCCGCCCCCTACGCGAAAAACACAGTCAATTCCAGAAACTTCTCCAGTATTCATCGAGGCAACATATAATCGGTGCCCCTCATAATAGCCGCGCCAAATTGCAGGCAACAGAATCATTGCAGAACCAACATCATCCCCTATGCTCAGGCCATATCTGCCAGTTAATCCTAATACAACTCCAGAAGCAACTGAAAGCGCGTCCAGCGCAAGCCTTCCTTTCCCATAGTTGCTTATCCGCTCAGCAAGGTTCAATCCTTTCATTTTTCCCAAATCTCCACTCCGTAACAATAATACAAAGAACCTCTTTTGATGAAGAAACCTTTCCACGCTATAAAAATCATTTGCTTCCAAGCATGGCAGAAAAATAAGGATATATCACTTTCTTCCACTCCGCATATCCGGTAGCAGAAGGATGCAACCCGTCCTCTGAAATAAATTCAGGGTGCTGCTCCATCGCTTTGCTTGGCTTGAACAGGTCAATAACTGTAAGATTCCTTTTCCGCGACTCTCTCACAATAACGCGGTTATACTCTATAATTTCCTCTTCAATGTTTTCCTCTCCCGTATGGGCCTTGCCAGCCGGCGTTACTGAAAAATCGGGGATGGTAATAACGATAAGGTTTTTCTTATCCGGCAAAATCAATCATTGAATCAAGAAGAAGGGAAAACCTCTCCTCAAAGTCTTCCAATGGAACTTTTTGCACCACATCATTCGCCCCAATCATGAGCGTTGCAACATTGGGCCTTGCCATTTTGAATTCAGGCATCTCCAATTCAAGGGCTTCCTGCGTTGTCCAACCGGATTCAGAAGGATTTGTAACAAGCGTAATATTCATGCCATCTCCCTGCAAATGCTTCACAAGGACAGAAGGCCAGGAATTCTCTGAAGTCGTGCCTTCTCCTTTGGTGTAGGAATCGCCAACAGGCACAAAGCGCCATTCCTTCACTTCTTTTTTTGGCATCTCACGCATCCTCTTTTTTATATCCATACGGGCAGTGCCTGCATTCTGATTCGCAGCACGGCCTTTCCAATAAGTACAATCTGGTAAACACCACCAAGCCCGTCTGAGGGTCAAGATAGGACATCTCTCCTTTAGCGCAGGCTTCATCGTGGAGTTTTGAGCATTGTGCTGAATAATCTTCATCCATATGCATGGGATACCCCATAAATTTATAAATTGTTTTCACCTAGGAAGAGTTGCCACTGGTGCCGTATGTCCTCACTGGAACATCGAGTCCGCGCTTTTCTGTTAACCGGGGCTGCTGCTCTGTCATTGGCTTTCCCTTCCCAGATGGTCATCTCCCAGACAACTGAAAAAAAATATGAGGGCAAGTTACTTTCAGAGCAACTGCCATCAGAAAACAAGGTCATAGCTAGCAAGACTGTTAACGCATATGCAGTGTTTATGGAGCTGGAAAATTTGTCCGGCCTCTACAACCTTCAACAAGAATTCAGGCACCCCCATAATTCCCAAATGCATGTTGTTCAGTACTCTCCGGAATCCGCCCCCAGTAAACGAGGTTGCTCAACGCTAGAGCTCGTGTATAACACCTCTCAACAAGAATTGGATATGCTTGATCTTCGCAATAGGGGACTTCAATTTCCAACACTAAATCAGCCTTACCTCGCCAAAGTCACTTCCACTGCTTTCACCGACACGGGTTCAATGACCATCGTTTCCGAGCGGCTCAACCCTTATCAATTTGTGACAACCATAGCAATATCGTCCTTACCTACAAAAAAGAACTGCAGCCTAGAGCCTGCTATTTCTGCTTCCTATAAAGCCCTTCGACCATCGAGAGGGTAGAAATATCATCTATTCCGCGGTCCTCCCGTAGCCCTTTCACGCGCGGAAACCGCAAAGCGTAGCCGGAAGAATACGTCGGCGATTTCTGGATTTCCTCATAATCAACTTCAATAACTAAATGAGGTTTGACAGAAACTCCCTTGCCGTTCTCCCTAATAATAAGCGGCTGCAATAATCTGGTCATCTCCCTGAACGTCAACCCTTCCTCTTTCTCTTTCAGACCCGTGCTTACCCTTCCAACTTCAAGCAGATTTCCGTCGTCATCTGCACACGCGACAACATAGGAGCTTAGCCATTCAGACCTTTTGCCCTCGCCCCATTCAGCTCCAACAATAACTAAATCAAGCGTTTCCATCACCGGTTTGAGCTTCACCATATACCCAACGCGTGCCCCGGGCTTGTACGGCGAGGAAAGCGATTTTAGCATGATGCCTTCATTCCCTGCCTTAAGCGACTTCTTGTAAAACTTTTCAATATCTTCCTTAGATGAAGAGATGATATGCTCCGCCACAATGATTTTTTTCGGCATTGGCTTGACAATGCGATCAATCAGCTCCCTCCTTTCTGAGAACGGCTTCTCAAGCAGCAATTCCCCCTCATAATACAGCACGTCAAACACATTCGCCTCAACCGGGATGTCAACAGCGGTCTCCTTGATGTCATACTTCCTCCTGATGCGCTGAGACACGCTCTGAAACGCCAAATATTTCCCCGTCTTGTTATCAAATCCAACCGCTTCGGAATCCAGGATAAAGCTCTTGCCTGTAATATGCTTCTTCACCGCTTCAACAATGTCCGGGAATTGTAAAGTGACATCCTCCAACTTCCGGGTAAAAAGTGTAATCTTTCCATCTTCATCCTTGTGAATCTGCACCCGAAAGCCATCGTACTTAAACTCAGCCTCTGCAGGGGTTCCAACAGTCTCCATCCCTTCCTCTATCGTGTCTGCTTTGATTGCGAGCATCACCTTGATGGGGGTTCCAATCTTCAACGAGATTTTCTTCAGCGCATCCAATCCTTTGCGCGCGGCTTCTGCCACCGTGCCAAAATCATTAGTTAAATCGTAAGCAAACTGAACAGCAGCAACATATTTGACATACTCTTCCCTGTTTTCAATGGATATCTTATTGTCCTCCGCATCAACGGAAATGCCAACTTTCTCTCCAAAATTTGCCCATACAATTGCATCCCTAAGCGACCCTTCCCCAACCCCCACGCGAAGCTCCTGCAAAACAGTCTTTACGATATATTTCGCCTCTGCAGAGCTTGCTGATGTCAAAAGCTCTGCAATGAGCTGGACTTTCTTGTCCACGCTCCCCAACCCCCCAACACCGGGCAGCTTTCTGAGATTCTCCATCACTTTCTTGACTGTGAGCTCATGTGAAAACAGCGTATGCTGTTTCTTCTTGCCAAGCAGATTCTCCGCGGCCTTGCCCAAATCGCCTATCTTTTTCCATTCTTGCTCTGTGCGCTCCTTACTCTCGCCAGATGCAACGGAAATCGCCTTCAAAATGAGCCTTGCAGCAACCCCTGCCTCATTCTCATCCCAGTTCGCAAAGATTTTGCCTTCAAGCAGCAGGACAAGGATGTGCAATTCCTGAGTTGGGGCTTTTCTTAAGAAGTCAGAGATAATCTTGGTCTTCTGCAGTCTTTTTGTGGTGCCCTCTAACTGGGCGTACACATCAACTAATTCTTGGTATTTCATGAAGTTCCCCAACGAGCTTTCGCTACTTTTATAAACACCCTTTGCTTTAAATAGTTTGTTCATACCATGGACGTTTTTGATGCAATTCTAAAGAGGCGCACGGTTCGCAAGTACAAGCAGCGCGATATTCCTTTTGATAACGTGGCAACATGCATTCACGCAGGAAGGTTTGCCCCTGTTGCAGGAAACATCTTCAACCTCAGATTCATTGTTGTCAAGGCAGAAGCTCAAAGAAAGGCCATCGCTGAAGCGT
>Ga0247727_10001310_pt1 | contig 59633 bp, 57 predicted proteins | sample WisWelCaveWW1625_FD_202498 | JGI IMG/M metagenome (GOLD analysis project Ga0247727, IMG submission 202498) | Biofilm microbial communities from Wishing Well Cave, Virginia, United States - WW16-25 | ecosystem: Environmental > Aquatic > Deep subsurface > Groundwater > Cave microbial mat | place...
GGCACTCCACGATTACTGGCGCAACGGTCGCTGGCGGCGTCTGTTCCCCCACGTGGGCTGTGCGAACTTTTCCCGCAATTGAGCAAGACTGGATGAACACCCCCCGAAAAGCTGAGATGCGCCCTTCGGGGTAGTTATGGATACCACCTGTCACAGATTATAGACGGGTGAGTGACAAACTGGTGACAAGCGATTTGTTGATTTGGTTTGAGCGGTCGCGACTCAATGGCTACACTCATGCCCCATGTACGGGTCTGTTCAGGTGCTTGACCATCCTCTGGCCCAGAGCTTTATCGCGGATGTCCGCCGGCGGGAGGCCGACCGGGCCACGGTGCGCCAACGGGTCCGGGCGCTGGCGACGCTGCTGTTCTACGAGGCGACACGCGATCTGCCGGTCAAGCGCGTGAAGGTTACCACGCCGCTCACGGAAACCAACGGGGCGCGGATTGCCGGCAGCGTCGGCTTGGTGCCGATTCTGCGGGCGGGGCTGGGGATGGTGGAGGGGATTTTGGAGATGCTGCCGGATGCGCGGGTGTTTCACCTTGGCTTGTTCCGGGACGAGAAGACGCTGGAGGCGGTCGAGTATTACAACAAACTTTCGCACCACCACCCGGTGGACATCGCGTTCGTGCTCGATCCGATGCTGGCCACGGGCGGCAGTGCGTGCGCGGCCTGTGCGCGGCTGAAGTCGTGGGGCGTGAAGCGCATCAAGTTTCTCGGCATCATCGCCGCGCCGGAGGGCGTGAAGGCGTTGACCGCGGGTCATCCCGATGTGGAGATTTACGTCTGCGCCGTGGACTCACATCTCAACGACCGCGGCTACATCGTGCCCGGCATGGGCGACGCGGGCGACCGGCAGTTTAGCGGGGAATAGTAGGACAGGCATCCTGCCTGTCCATCCGTTTGCAGAAGGAGACAGGCAGGATGCCTGTCCTACTTTGCGGAAACAACTGTGTACGGCAGGGGTGGCGGCAACGGTCGGATTTGGATTTCCGCGAAGCCGGCCGTTTTCAACCAGGTGGCGCAGTTCTCTGTTGAAAACACCGCGCCGTCCCGGGTCGTCAGCAACATCTGCAGCGAGAACAACGTGGAAAACACCGGCTGCGTCTGGCCGGCCTCCAGCATCATGTCGGAGATGATGACCCGACCGCCGGGCACGAGCGCACGGTGCGCGCCGGCCAGCATCCGTTGAATCGTTGGCGAGTCCATCTGGTGGAGCACGCCGCTGAACAGCACGGCGTCGTATTGCGCGGTGCCGTAATCGCCCGTCGTGGCGTCGCCGGACTGGATGGTGACCGACGGCAGGTTGATCAACTCCTTCGCGGTGGCGACGATGCCGGGCAGATCAAGAACGGTCGCTCGAAGGCCGGGGTATTTCTGGGCGAGGAGCACGGAATAGGTGCCGGGTCCGCCGCCAACATCGAGCAGTGTCCGGCATCCCTCGAGGTTGATGAACGGCACAACGCCACGGGCAACGCCCTGGGCGCGCTCGTGCATTCCGAGGACGAAGGCCCGGGTTTGCCGCGGGTCAGCGCCGAGGTGTTGCGCGGGATCGACGACGGGACGGCCGGTGCGCATTGCGTCAGCGAGTTTGCCCCACGCGGAGTACTGGTCGGCGCTCCAGCGCAACGCGCTGCCGAGGTAGCCGGGGCGGCCGGGGACGAGAAACGCGGCAGCGGTGGGAGTGAGTTGGTACTGGTCGTGTTGCTTGGTCAACAGGTTCAGCCCGCAGCAGGCGTCGAGCAACATTGCGGTCGCGCGCGCGTCCGTGCCGAGCTGGCTAGCCACGGCGGCGGCGGTTTTTTCGCCACCGGCGAGTGCCGTGAACAGGCCGAGTTCGTTGGCTGCGAGCAGGGTGGCGGACGGCCAGTAGCCGGTGGCGAGTGCGAATATCTTACCGGGGTCCGGCGGCCCGGTCGCGACAGGAATGTCGCTCCCACCTTTCATGCGCCGAATTTGTCGAGGCGGCGGGCGTTGGCTTGCATGAGGCGGATGAGATATTTCGCCTCGAGGATGCCGAGCGAGCCGTGGTTGGCGTGGCGTTCGGTGAAGCGATCCAGGCCGTCCCAGCCGGCCAGATCGCTGTGGAGGAGGACCGGTTGCGGGTGCCACGAGTGGCCTTTGACCGGCACGGGAGTCGAGTGGTCGCCGGTGACGGCGAGGACAGTGGGCATTTGTTGCATGAGGATGGACAGACCGGCATCGGCTTCTTCGATTGCTTTGACCTTGGCGTCGAATTTGCCGTCCTCGCCGGCCATGTCGGTGGCTTTAATGTGGACGAAGGCGAAGTCGAACGCCTTGAGCGCGTCCACCGCGGCTTCGAATTCCTCCTTCACCGTCTGCGGGCCTTCAATTTTCTTCATCCCGACGAGTTGGGCGAGACCTTTGTACATCGGATAGACGGTGATGGCGGCGGCTTTCAGCCCGTAGCGTTCCGTGAACGTGGGAATGGCCGGCTGATGAGCGATGCCGCGCAGGAGGAAGCCGTTGGCCGGTTGGCAGTTTTTCAGCAGCGGCATGGCCTGCCGGTAGAACTCGGCCACGACCTTGGCGGTCTTGGCGCTCTGGGCGGTCTTCTTCACCGGCCTTGCGGCTGCAATCGGCAAACCATCCCGATGGGGATCGGAATCGGTGAGCGGGCCGGCCAGTCCTTTGCCGCGGAAGACGACGACGAAGCGGTGACCTTTGCCGGGTTTGATGATGACCTCGACATCCCCGATCTTGCGGACCTTGCCGGCCAGCAGTGCGCATTGTTGCTGGCAGACTTTGGTGTCGATACGGCCGGCGCGACGGTCGGTGACGATGCCTTTGGCGTCGAGCGAGCAGAAGTTGGCACGGGCGGCAACGTCGCCCGGCTTGAGGTCGATGCCCAGACCGAGCGCTTCGATGACGCCGCGTCCGACTTCGTACACGAGCGGGTCGTAGCCGAACAGTCCCAGATGGCCGGGGCCGCTGCCGGGCGTGATCCCAGGCGCGACGGGGATCAGCCGGCCTTGGGCAGCGCGTTTGGCGAGGGAGTCGAGGTTGGGGGTGCGGGCGGCTTCCAGCGGGGTGCGGAAGCCGGTGGCGGCGGTGGCGATGTCACCAATCCCGTCCAACACGACGAGGGCCAACTTGGTGTCGTTGGCGACTTCGAGGTTTTTGTACACGTCGTCGAGATTCATGGTGAAGTTCCTGACTTTGGCCTTGAAACCGGGATTGCTCCGGGTCATGTTGGCACACGCTGCGCCGGGTTGTCAAAGGTGAAAAGCGGCGGCGGCGTGACGGAATTACACAGGCATGATCCGCTCCTTCGTGTTTAATCAGGGCAAGCTCGTCGGTCAAGACCTCGACTTGGACAGCTTGCGACTGGTGCTGTTCGACAAGGGGTTGCACGTGTGGGTGGACATGGAGAAATCCACCGACGAGGAGGCGAAGATGGTGTTGGAGGGTGTGTTTGGGTTCCACCCGCTGGCCATCGAGGATTGCTTGACGTTGAGCGAGCGACCGAAAGCGGACGAGTACGACAACTATCTGTTCCTCGTGATTCATGCCGTGGACTACACGCGCGGCGCGGAGGAATTTCGGACGACCGAGCTGAATATCTTCGTGGGAAAAGATTTCGTCGTGACCTTTCACCGTGATCTGTTGCGGAGCGTGGCGGCCACCATCGAACGGGTGATGAAGAACGCCCCGGCGGTGGCGCGCGCACCGGACCGGCTGACGCATACGCTGTTGGATTTTCTGTTTGAGAATTACCGGCCCGTGTTGGAGGAAATTTCGGCGGAGATCACCGAACTCGAAGAGTCGGTGCTGACGGTCAGGTCCACCGACATCCTGAAGGCGGTGCTGCGCGTGAAGGGCGAGGTGCAGCGGTTGCGGCAGATCATCGCGCCGCAGCGCGAGGTGATCGCGCGGTTTGCGCATGGCGAGTTCAAGTTCGTCCGGGCGCATCTGGTCCCGTACTACCGCGATTTGCACGATCAACTCGTCCGCATCAGCGACTCGGCGGACAACTACCGCGACGCGTTGACCGGCATCCTCCAGGTCCACCTCAACCTCCAGCAGACGCAGGTGAACGAAGTCATCAAGGTCCTGACCGTGCTGGCGACGCTGGCGCTGCCGATGTTCATCATCACGAGTTTCTACGGGATGAACTTCCCGCATTTCCCGCCGTCCGAGACGAACCTGTTCACGGCCTATGGCTGGGTGTTTGCCGTCACGCTGGTGTGCACGGGGTTGTTATTCTGGTTCTTGAAACGCAAGAAGTGGTTTTAGGCGACCGTGAAGACGTCGTTTCTCGACAAGCTCATCGGGCGGATCGACCGGGTGGACCCGCAAAGCCTGCAAAGTTTCGTGCTGAAGCTGGCGCGGGAACGCGGGTTCCTCGAAACCCTGTTCAACACCATCCAGGAAGGCATCCTCGTCACCGATGCCGACGGGCGGATCACCTATTTCAATCACGCCGCCGGCGAACTGCTCGGCATCCATCCCGAACGCGGCACGGGTGAGCCGTTGTCCCGTTACCTGCGCGAACTGGACTGGGACAAAATTTGGTCGGCCGATGGTCACGAATGGCAGAAAGTGGTGTCGCGCGAGCTGGAGGTGTTTTACCCGCGCCATCGGTTCCTGAGTTTCTACATCGTGCCGTTCGCCGATGAAGAACGCGATCTCGTGACCGGCATGGCGATCATCCTGCGAGACATCACCGAGACTCACCAGCACACGGCCAGCGCCATCGAGTCGGAGAAGCTCTCCGCGTTGACCCTGCTCGCGGCCGGCGTGGCGCACGAAATCGGCAATCCGCTCAACTCCCTCAACATCCACCTCCAACTCCTGGAGCGCGACCTCAAGCACCTGCCGGAAAAACAAGCCCGGCCGCTCCGCGAGAATCTGCGGGTGGCCCGCGAGGAAATCGCCCGGCTGGACGGCATCATCAACCAGTTCCTGCGCGCGGTCCGCCCGACCCGGCCCGACCTCCAGCGGGCCGACATCAACGACGTGATCCGTGACACGCTGGCGTTGCTCGACGGCGAGATCAACGACCGACAAATTCTGGTCGAGCGGGAACTGGCCGATCATCTGCCGAAGCTGTTGTTGGACAGCGCCCAGATGAAACAGGCGTTCTACAACGTCTTCCGCAACGCGCTGCAGGCGATGAGCGCGGGCGGCATTTTACGCATCCGCACCGAGGCCGGCGACTCCGCGGTGGTGGTGACCTTCAGTGATACCGGCCACGGCATCGCCCCCGAACAAATCGGCCGGATTTTCGAGCCGTACTACACCACAAAGAAGCAGGGCAGCGGCCTCGGCCTGATGATCGTCCAGCGCATCGTCCGCGAACACGGCGGCACGCTGGAGATCGACAGCCATGTCGATAAGGGGACGACCTTGCGCATCCGGCTGCCGGTTCATGAAAAACGGATGCGGTTGTTGGAAGCCGGGAAATGAGCGACGCCAAACGACCGACAGTGTTGATCGCGGACGACGAGCGCAATACGCGCGAGGGGTTGGAGCGCGCGTTGCGGGAGCGGTATGACGTGGCGCTTGCCGAGGACGCGGCGGCGGCGAACAAGCTGCTGGAGTCGCAGTCGGTGGACGTGTTGTTGACGGATTTGCGGATGCCGGGCGATGACGGGATGAAACTGTTGCGCCGCGCGCTGACGCTGATGCCGCCGCCCGTGTGCATCATGATGACGGCGTACGGGTCGATCGAGAGCGCGGTCGAGGCGATGCAGGCGGGCGCGTACCATTACATCACCAAACCGGTCAATCTCGACGAGTTGGAATTGGTCTTGCAACGGGCGTTGAACAGCCGGCGGATCGAGGCCGAGAACGTCAATCTTCATGAGCAACTCGACAAGAAGTACGGGCTGGAGGGAATCATCGGGGAATCGCCCGCAATGTTGGCGGTGTTCGAGACGGTGCGGCAGGTCGCGCCGTCGCGGGCCACGGTGCTGATCGCCGGCCAGACCGGCACCGGCAAGGAACTGATCGCGCACGCGATCCACAATCTCAGCCCGCGCAAGACCGGGCGGTTCATCGCGGTGCACGCCGCGGCGTTGCCGACCGCGTTGTTGGAGAGCGAAATGTTCGGCCACGAGAAAGGCGCGTTCACCGGCGCGGTCGAGCGCCGGATCGGCCGGTTCGAACTGGCCGACGGCGGGACGCTGTTTCTGGACGAAGTGGGCGAACTTGAGCCACAGATGCAGGTGAAACTGCTGCGGGCGCTGGAGGAGCGGGCGTTTGAGCGCGTCGGCGGGCAGAAGACCGTCACGGTGGACGTGCGGTTGGTGGCGGCGTCGAACAAAGATCTGCGGCAGATGGTCGAACAGGGCAAGTTTCGCGACGATCTGTTTTACCGGTTGAGCGTGGTGACGATCGGGTTGCCGCCGTTGCGCGAGCGGCGGGACGACATCCCGCGGCTGGTGCGGTCGTTTCTGGACGAGTTCAACCGGGAGAACAACAAGCAGGTGACCGAGTTGACCAACGACGCGCTGAACGTGTTGATGGCTTACGACTGGCCGGGCAACGTCCGCGAGTTGCGCAACGCAGTCGAGCAGATGGTCGTGCTGGCCCGCGGCAACCGGCTGACGTTGCGCGACGTGCCGGCTCCGATCCGCGGCGGGGCAGACCTGACGAAGATTTCGGTGGTGCGCACCGGCATGACCGTGGAAGAAGCGGAGAAACAATTGATCCGGCAGGCATTGAAAGAGACCGAGGGAAATCGTACTCTCGCCGCGCGCAAGATCGGCATCAGCCGCCGCACGCTGCACCGCAAACTGAAACAGTATCAACTGGAAGACTTGTAGCTGCCGCTCGCCGGCACCCCCTCTCAATTGTCAAACACCCGTATCTGACACTGCACTCTATTTTGAACGATCGTTCACTTTATCGTGCACTGTTGAAAAGGCGACTTTGAGTGCCCGGTCGGGGCCGGCGGAGCGGCGGGAAGTTTGGGACGGGTTGACAAGGCGCGGCATTTCGTGTGTAGTCCCGCTCAATGTCCGGACCGGGAAAACTGACGGAGAGCGCGATTCAAGCGGCGGTGTGGCACGTGGAACTGGGACGGGGCAAAATCGTGGTCTATTGGATTCTGCTCGTGCTGCTGGCGTTGAGCCTGAGCCTGGTCTATACGGCCAGCGAGTTTCGCGGCTTGGAAAAACGCGAGGCGATGGACCAGGCGCAACTGGCCCGCAACCTCGCGACGGGCCGGGGCTTCACCACCTATTTCATCCGGCCCTTGAGTTTCTGGAAACTGTCGCGGAAATCCGGCTGGGACATCCGCGAGCGCGCCGTGCGCGAACGGCTGGCGTTCAACCACCCGGACCTGATCAACCCGCCGTTGTACCCGGCCGCGCTGGCGGGGTTGTTCCGGTTGTTGCCCGAGACGGTCTTCAACTCCAGTATCTCCGACCGGATCTACGCGCCGGAACGCTGGGTGATTCTGCCGTTCAACCAGGTTTGCCTGCTGGTGACGCTGGTGCTGGTGTACGTGTGGGCGCGCCAGTTGTTCGATCACCGGGTGGCGGTCACGGCGGGCTTGCTGCTGTTGTTATCGGACATTCTCTGGCAGCATGCCGTGTCGGGCTTGCCCACCAATCTGTTGATGCTGCTGTTGCTGGCGTCGGTGTACTGCCTGTTTTGTCTGGATGGCCGCCTCAACCCGGCCAGCGCGGAGGAGGAGGCGCCGGGTGCCGGGCGCGCGCCTGACGGGCCGGCGATCGCCCTGTTGGTGGCCAGCGCGGTGTTGCTGGGGTTGTGCTTTCTCACGCGCTACATGACGGCGTTCTTGCTGGTGCCGATCCTGTTTTACCTCTGGCGCATCGTGCGGGGCCGCGCGACCGGCTTGTGGCTGGTGATCTACACCGTGGCGTATCTGGCGGTGGTCGCACCGTGGTTGGTCCGCAATTATGCGGCGTCCGGCAGCCTGCTCGGCATCGCCCAGTACGCGCTCATTGAAACCGGCGGACCGTTTACCGGCGACTCGTTGCAACGGTCGTTCGCTCCGGAGGCCAATGGCCTGCTCGGCGCGGCGTATGCGATCAAACCGATCATGGCCAAGTTCGTCACCGGCCTGCGCCAGCACGTGTTCGGCTCGCTCGCGGCGACGGGGTCGGTGTTTCTGGCGCCGTTTTTCATCGTCGGCGTGATGTACGGTTTCCGGCGGCGCGACGTCGCCCGGTTGCGCGGGGCGCTGGTGGGGCTGCTGGCGCTGGCCGTCCTCGCGATGGCGTTCATCGGCGTGCGCGGCGAACGGTTGGGCCAAACCGTGCTGGGCGACGATTTGCTCGTGCTGCTGTATCCGCTGGTGGCCGTTTTCGGTGTGGCATTTTTCTACCTGCTGCTGGACCGCATCCCGTTTCGCATCCGGCTGACCCGCGGCGCGGCCATTGGCGCGTTTGCGTTTCTCAACGTCTGGCCGCTGTTGTTCACGCTGCTGCCGCCGACCCGGCCGCCGTTCTCCTATCCGCCGTACTCGCCGCCCGTCACCCGCGCGGTCTCGGTCATGTTTGAGGAAAAGGACATCGGCTGCTCGGACATGCCGTGGGCGACGGCTTGGTACGGCGACCGGCGCACCCTGTGGTTGCCGACGTCGATCGAGGAATTCACCGAGTTGCACGATTTCGTGGTGCCGGCGCCGGGTTTTTCCTTTCTGTTCCTGACGCCGTACATGCTGGATCGGCCGGCCACCACGGTCTTGTTTCGCGGCGAATACAGCGGGTGGGCGCCGATCATTCGCGGCCGGCTGCCGGACCGATTCCCCTTGCGAGCGGTCAAACAGTTGCCCCCCTTCGGCGATCAGTACCTGTTGGCTGATCGCGCCCGCTGGAAGGACGAGCGGTTCGCCGGCCTGTTTGGCGAACCGGATGATGAATCCGACAAGCGTGAAACCCCCGCCGCGCCGCCGGCGCCGACGAAGTAATCCGTCGCCCGTCATATAGACGCCGGCTCGCCCATCATGAAAAACCTGAAACCATCCGCGGCCTTCGCGGCGGGGTTGTGGGTGGGCGCCATCGTGGCCGGCGCGGCCGGCTGGCTGTGGTGGGAGTCCGCTCACACATCCGCCACGACGGACCACGCCGTCGCCACAGCGGACGCGGAACAGCATCGCCAGCAGTTGCGCGCGGACAACGCCCGGCTGGCTGCCGAGAACGAGCGGTTGCGGCAAACGCTCAGTTTCTACCAGGGAGAATCCGAAGAATCATCCGGGCCGGCCACTTCTCCGTCGCCCGGCCCGGCGACCGGTGACAAGAAGTCCACCGACGAAAGCGCTGCGAGTCTGGTCCAGTGGGAAGCTCGCGCGATGCAAAACGATCTGGCGGCGGTCACCGCGTTGGGCGATGCGATACCGCAGGACCAGGGTGAAGCGCTCTTGCGGGTGTGGGATTCCGGCCAGTTGGACCTGCCTGGTCAACGCACCGCCGCGTGGTATTTGGGAACAACGCTGGAAGCCAACCCGAAAATCGCGGCGGCGGTCCGCGCCTTGTTCGCCGACGCGGAAGCCGATCCCGAGTTGTGGTTATCAGCGCTGGACGGGCTGGCGACCCGCTCGCCGATCACGACCGATTATCATTCCCGCGTCGATCTGCTGGTGGAACTGGAGGAAACCGCCGCGCCCTCGTTGCGTCCCCAGATTGAGGCGACCCGCAAACAACTGTTACGCTCCTGGGCTGACGCTGAACGCGCGCCCGTCCGCTAGGCTGAGGTGGGCGAGTGACCGGTCCCCCGGACCCTCACGGGTACCGGCGCTGCTGGAGGATTTCGAGAGCGAGCAGACTGTAGGTCGTGACCAGCACGGGATCGTTTTCCCAAAAGCGGTTGTTCTCGTTCTGCCAATAGCCGTCGGCTTTCTGAGTCTGCACGAACTTCTTCAGCATCTCGTACCGCCAATCGCGCTCCTTGCCATCGGCGGTGGTGAACGTGTCCGCGCCGTACGCCGTCATCGCCTTCGCCATCATTTGCAGATAGTAGAACAACCCCTGTGTTCCCATGCCGGGATTCTCATCGAGCGTGTAATTGCGTTTCAGCCAGTTGATCACCGCCACCACGCGCGGGTCGTTCTTCTTCAGGTCCGCGTAGATATAACTCTTCAACCCCGCGTAGCTCATGCTGCCCTGACTCAGCAACCGGGCGTTGGCGTCATCCGGCAGCTTCTGCTCCTCGTTGACGAAACTGAAGCCCGGCATGTAGATGAACCCGCCCAAATCCGCATCGGTCGCCTGCTTCGCCCACGGTTGATCGTTGTGCGACGGCAGATTCTGGCACCGCTGCAAAAACTGAACCGCCCGTTCCCAGTGCAACTTCGTGGCCGGCTGCGGCGCTTCGGGGTCTTGGATGTCGAACTGCTCGGTCAGCTTCAACGCCTCCAGCGCCCAACTCATGTTCGACAGGTCCGGCCGCTGCCGGCGACCGTACCCCACCCCGCCCCAGCTCGGATCGCTCTCGGCGACGTTCTCCGTCTCATCGAACTGCGAGTCCAACAGAAAAACCCGCGCCCGGCGAATCACCTCATGATGCTTCGGGTCGCCCGTCGCGACTAATGCCATCGTGCAGATCGCGGTTGAATAGTTCGGGTATTTATCGGTCTCCCCGCCGCCGTAAATGGCGCTGTTCGGTTTGACGTTGGTGAGGATGAACTTCACCCCGCGCTCCACCGCGGCCTTCTGCTCCTCCGTCAGCGACTTGCCCGAACGCGCAATGGAAGTGACCGCCAGCCCCGTGATGGCCGGGTGGTTATTCCACGACCCATCTTCCTTCTGCTGTTGCACCAACCAATCCAACCCGCGCGCCTGCGCCCGCGCCACCTCCTGCAGCAGGGAAATGTCCGTCTTGCTGGGCAACTCCGCCGCCCGCGCCGATAGCGCGACCAACAGTCCGATTACAATTGACCCTAATGCTTTCATTGTTTCCTCCGCACACTAGGTGAAACTTCACCGCTTTGTCAACCGCCTCACCCGCGCTCCAACCGAAACCGCACCGGCACCTCCACGTGTGACCGTATCCGTTCATCTCCGCGTCGGGCCGGCCAAAACTTCCATTCCCGCACCGCCGTCATCGCCGCTTCATCAAGCTCGGGAAAGCCAGAACCGACTGACACTTCCACGTCCCCAACTGTTCCATCCGCCAACACCTCCACGCGCAGCAATGTCGTGCCCTCCCAACCCCGCTCCCGCGCCGCGCGCGGGTACTCAGGTGCGGGCGTCTTCCAATAGCGCGCGGGAGTGGTGGCCTCTGCCACCACCTCTCCGCCTCTTCCCGACGATCCTGCCAAACCGCCCTCGCCCCAAGCCAAGCTACCGGCCGCGGCGATCGTCACTGCTGACTGTCCACCCCAACCCACCACACCCGCGGCTGCGGGGAATTGCCAGCGGTCTGTCATCTCCCGCAGCGGCGGCCGGGCCGGCATCCCCCAGCCGTCAACCACCCCGCCCACGACCCCGCACGCAACAACATCGTTGCCGGCTGCGCCTTGAATGCTCACCCGATAACCGCTCCGGCTGTCTGAGCCTGAGCCGCCGCTCCACGTCCAAGCCGCCAGTCCGACCGCGGCGACCGTGTGCGCGGCGATTGACAAAGCTGCTGGCCGGACCAGTTTCATGCGTCTCACTCAGGCAGCCTAAAACCGTAAATCACCGGCGACAACGACATTTCTGCCCGGCTCATTCAACCCCGAACCGTGCACCCGGTAATTCTTGTCCGCCACGTTCTCCAAGGCGGCTGTGACTGTCAGGTATTCAGTCACACGCCAACCACCGCGCACCGTCACCACACCGTAGCCCGGCGTTCCGCCCGGCGGAATCCGTTGCGTGTCCCGTTTGTCGCCCGACGAAAGCTTGTCCTGGTGATCGGCCAGCAACGTCACCACCTCCACCCAAAACTTCCGCGTTGGCGCATCCCATCGCAATCCCACCTCGCCGCTCAACGGCATGAGCTTGCTCAAATACTCCTTCTGCGACACGGGTGCCGACGTGGGAAAGCCGTCCACCTCGCCCTCCATCCACGTCACCCACCCAAACACCGCCACTTGCGGATGAAACTGCCACCGCGCGCTCGCCTCCACGCCGTGCACGAACCCATCGCCCGCGTTGCGCTTCGTCACCTCGGTCGCGCCGTTGACAATCGCGCCCGTCGGCTGCCGCACGATCATGTCCTCGATGAACGTGTAGAAATACGCCACCTCCGCACGCACCTGCTTGAAGTGCGTTTTCACGCCGCTTTCCAAAGCGATAAACTCCTCCGGCTTCAGCCCCGGTGCCGCCGTCTCGATCTCCCCGCTCTGCGCAATGTCCAACCGCGTCAGGTCCGACAGATTCGGCGCACGAAAACCTTGCGACACGCCGGCAAACAGCCGCCAGTGATCCTCCTGATCCACGCGCCACAACAGCCGCCCGCTCCCCACCACGCTGTGCCAATCATCCTCCACCGTGGTGGGTAGCCCGGTGACCGGATCGCGCACCCGGTTCGCCTCCGCCCGCGCGTACGTGTACCGGCCCCCGAAAATCACATCCACCCGCTCGCCCAGCGGAATCTCATCCTGCACGTACACGCCGGCCAAATCATACGTCGCATCGTCTCCGACCGGCCCCTGGATCGCCGTTGTGACCGCTCCATTCGTGGCGATGGAGACCTGTCCAGAACCCACCCAATCCCGGTAGTATTCCGCCCCGTACGTCCACCGCCCCACCGCACTCGGCGACACCAATTGCACCCACAGCCCGCCCGTATGCACGTCCACTTCCGACCCGTCGCGCACCCCGTTGCTGCGCACGCGCAGCATTTCCTCACCCTGGAAATGATAGGACCCGCTCACTCGCACCGACTCCACCGCTCCCTCCAAATCCGTCGCGTGAAATTGCAGATACGCCAAATCGCGGTCCTGATCGAACGAGTGCACCCGGTCCGTGCCGACGGTCGTACCATGGAAACTTTTTGCAAAAACAGTCCGGTGCGTCCGCCACGCGTCATTCTGATCCACGTGCTGGAACGCCGCCACCAGCTTCCGGTTCTTGGCTGCGTCCAGAAAATACTCAACCTTCGTGTCCGCGTCCCACTCGTCGTACCCGGTCTTCGGCTGCTCATTCGTGGGATCGCCCGCCCGCAAGTTGCCGTAAGACTTCACCGTCCCGCCCACGACGACGCCCACGTTTCGCCCCGCGTTCGCGGCCACCTCCGCCCGGCCCGTGTGCGAATCCTCCGCGCTGGCGAGCCGGTAATAGAGCCGGCGATCCCAATCGAATTCTTCGCTGAACTCCTCGCGTCGTTTCGTGAGCGCGTTCACCGTCCCGCCAATCGCATCGCTGCCGTACAACACCGAGCTTGGCCCTTTCACCACCTCAAGCCGTTCGACACTCAGCGCATCGACCGTGTTCCAATACTGGTTCGGCCCGTCCCGGAAGGTCGAGTTGTTCAGCCGGATCCCATCAATCAGAAACAGCGTCCGAAACCCCGTGAACCCGCGGATGAACGGCGACCCTTGCCCGTGCCCCGTCTTCTGCACCATCACCGCCGGCGTCTCCTTCAACGCCTCCGGCACCGTCCGCACCATCTGCTCCTCCGTCAGCCGCACCGCTTCCAGCGTGCTCAACGTGAACGGCACATCAAACGCCGCCTCTGCCGACCCCGTCGGCGTCACCACCACCTCCGGCAACCGCGTGATCTCTTCTGCCAGACCCACGCCACACGCCAATACCAACGCCATCATCAATCTCCGCATGGATTCTCCTATCCTTCGAAGCTTCGACGCCATGTTTCCCAAAATGTTCCCCGCACGTCAAACCCTGCTCGCACTCCACAAGGAATCCTGATAAACAGAACCCCATGGCACGAGTGCGCCGGAGATACTCGATCGGTGAATGGTATGGAGTCGGACTGGAAAGGCTCTCACCGCAAGAGCGACGGGAACGAGGTGCAACCGAAGCCGCTGCGCACACGATCACAGGGCAGCCCTGTCCATTCCAGCAAAATACGACCTGCAGCAAGAAGGGTGGCGTCTGTTCCCTCAGGCTTTACGAACAGGCCCAAGATCTTGTAACCGGGGTTGGGCCGCTGATTACCACGTGTCCGAACCGGTTTCTCGAGAAGCAAACGGTGGCGCAATGGGTCGGTGAAACGATCCTCCAAACGGCTGAGCCGATTGTGCTGGGCCAAGTCCCATTTCTTGATCGCCTCCAAGCCGAGCCGGACTTGGAAGTCGCCGACGAAGAGGGCGGCGACTTCATTGGACGCATTGACGACGTGCTGCTGCATCCGTCGCGCGAGCCGATCGATTGGTGCGCGCTTGAGTTTCAAGCCGTCTACTTTTCAGGCAAAGCGATGCAACATGAATTTGTGCTGTTGCGCCAGTGGGAACATCAAGCGTTGCCCTTTCCCGCCGTGCATCGTCGCCCAGACTGGCGCAGTTCGGGACCCAAACGGCTTCTGCCGCAGTTGCAGACCAAGGTGCCGACGATTCGCACATGGGGCAAGAAAATGGCCGTCGTCATTGATGAGGCGTTTTTCGGTTCACTCGTCGGGTTGGAGCGCGAACGCCATTTGTCGAATGCCGAGATCGCCTGGTTCGTGGTGGGCTACGACGCATCCGGCCGGGGCTGGACGCTCGCGCCGCGTGAGGTCGTCTTCACGCGTCTGGACGCTTCGGTAAAGGCGTTGACCGGCGGCGTACCACTCTCACGCGAGCGTTTCGAAAGGCAGTTGCGGGTCAAGCTCGCGGGACTGAATCCTTCGCACCCGCTGGCGATCAGGCCTCAGTAGCGCGAAGCCACGCGAGATCTTTGCTGATCAGCAACTCGGTCATCCGTGCGTGATGCGTGTTCTTCATCGTGATGGGCCGCGTTTCGAAGCCGTGGTGCTTCGCAAGTTCGACGATCTCAGCGGTATTGTCATAGCTCATCAAAAAGTCGCCCCGGCAGCCTCTCAGCAGCGCGAACAGACGTGCATGATCCACCTGCCACTTCGTGTACAGCCGCCGCGCCGCGAGAGTGTATGGGGGATCAATGTAGAAGACGGTCTCGGCATCCGCTTTGTGCTCCTCAATGAGCGCGAAGCCATCGCCTTCCACAAAGGTCATGCGGTCTTTCAACCGGTTAATTTCACGAATGCGCCGCGCCAGAGTTTCGGGATACCAACGCGAATTCAAACCGCGTCCCTTTTCGCCCGTTTTGACGAGGCCCGCGCCTGCGGCCATGATTCCACCACGTTGGACACGATTGCGCAGAATTGTTTGGAAGGCTCGCTCGCGAAGGTCCTGTGCAGGATGCTCCAACGTGCCGCGCACTTTCTCCGGACTGAGTTCAAAACTCAGAATCTTCTTCGCCAGCCACTCTGCTTGGCCGTTCAGGACGACGCGCCACACGGCCGCCACGCCCTCGTCCAATTCGCCAAAGATCACGTGTTTGGCGAGGCGCTCGAACGCCACCGTCAAACTCACGATCCCTCCTCCAGCGAACGGCTCAATGTGGCGTGTCGGCGGGTGCGGCTTGCTGCGCAACCAATCCCGCACATACGGCACAAGCCAGGTCTTGCCGCCGGGATAACGAAACGGACTGCGCTGCGGCACACTCGACACATTCACAGGCCTGGTGGATGAATAACTGACCCGCCTTGACTCGGTGAATTCGAGCACCAGCGCGCCGTTTTCTTCGCGCACCCGAAAACCCCGAGCCGCATCAAGGCGACGCGCAATCACGAGCAACTGCTCGGCGAGTGCCTCCGGCACCCGGATGACAGTGGTCTGACCAGACGCCCACTTCCGCGGGTAGGTAGTCGAAGAACGTGCCATCACTGGCCTTTCTATCCTAACCTGTGCTTCGTCGTCAACCCTGTAACAGGGAATTGCGGCCCTGTTACAAAACACACTCAGCGGTGCAGCTTGATGCGCTGTCCAATCTCGCGTGTTGGGGAACCATTCGCGGCGGATCAAACGGGCTTGGTGGGGGTTGGCGGCGCTGGCAGTTGCCGGCTTCATCCTGCGGGTTGCGGTCGCTGATCGCGTTGGCGTGTTGCCGGAAGAGGCCTACTACTGGAACTACGCCCAGCATCCGAGCTGGGGTTACCTCGATCATCCACCGGCCATCGCCGCCATCATCGGCTTCGTCAGCTCCTGGTTGGGACACACCAATTTCGCGCTGCGGCTCGGTCCGCTGATTTGCGGCGCACTCGCGAGCCTCTTTCTGTTTGCGGTGGCGCAGGAGCGGTACGGCTCGCGCACGGCCGGGTGGCGGACGGTAACGTTGCTGAATCTGCTGCCGATTTTTCTTGGGCTGGGATTCTTCGCGTTTCCCGATGCGCCGCTGCTGGTGGGTTGGACCGGAGCATTGTGGTTCGGCTTGCGCGCGCTGCGCACCGGTCATCCGCTCGACTGGCTGGGTTGGGGCCTGGCCGCGGGCCTGGCTTTGTTGTCGAAATACTACGGCGGAGTGTTGTTGGTGGGGATGGGCCTGTTCGCGGTGTCCACGCCCGAAGGCCGGCGGGCGCTGCGCCAGCCGTGGATCTATCTCGGCATCCTCGTGGCCCTCGCCGTGTTCGCGCCCGTGATCTGGTGGAACGCGCAACACGACTGGGTCTCATTCCGATTTCAATTCCTGAGTCGCGCCGAAACCGCCACGCGGTTTCGCACGCCGGAGTTTCTCCTGCTCCAACTGATGGCGGTGGGCCCCTGGGTGCTCGTGACGCTCGTCTGGCTGGCGTGGCGCGCGCGGCGCGGCGCGGACTGGCGCGACCGGTTTCTGGCCTGGCAATTTTGGCCGATGTTCGGCTTGTTCGCCCTCTACTCACTGAAAGGACCGGTCCACTTGAACTGGGTTGCGCCCGCGTACCTCGCATTGCTACCGTTGACGCAGCAGTTCATCTCCGAACATTGGAACTGGCCGCAGCGCGCCACGGTGTGGTCGGTCACTGCTTTCGCCGCCATCGTGTTGGGGGTGTTGGGACATCTGGGCGGCGCGTGGGGCGGTTGGCTGCCGCCGGCGGCCCACGCGGCGCTCGACCGGCGTTTCAAATGGCACGGCGTCTCCGATGCGCTCGAACGCGTGGAGCAGGATGTCGAGCAGCACCGCGGTCGCGAACCGTTTTTCCTGGCGACCGACAAGTATTACCTCGCCAGCCTGATCGCCTATTACGACGATGATCAGGATTGGTGGGATGTCGCGTCCCGCAATCTGCTCGGCCAGTTCGCGCTGGCGTGGGACGACTGGCAGCGGCCCGAACGCTTCGCCGGCCGCGACGCGATCATTGTGGCGCAAAACCCCAACCAACTCACCGACGAACTTTTGCGCCCGCATTTTCAGGAACTCAGTTCGACGGCGATTTTACCGGCGCAAGACGAGCGCGTGGTCTATTACCGGATCGGCTATCGCTACCACCGTTAGCCGGGATTGCGTCCCGGCGCGAATGCCGGTAGAATTGCCTCCGCGATGAACGCACCGCCCCGGGTCGCGCAACTGCTCGCCGCCGAGCCTGCCGTCGCCAAACGCGAACTCGACCGGCTTGCTCCCGAGGAATTGCTCGCCCCGTCCAAGATCGTCTCATCCGACGATGCGCTCCTCGTGAAAGCCGCCCTGTATCTCCACCACGGTTTCCTCGGCGAGAGCCACACGATTTCCCAACAGGTCGCCACACCGAGCGGCAGTTACTGGCACGGCATCATGCATCGCGCCGAGGGCGACCTCGACAACTCGCGGTACTGGTACCACCGCGTCGGCCCGCACCCGGTCCTGCAACAAATCGGCGGCTATCCGCAGGACAAGCCGGCGGAGCGACGCGAGTTCGACTTGCTGCTCGAACACACCATCCACACCGCCACGACTGGAGGAACGACCACATGAATCAATCACCCGTGCGCCCCCGGCTGTTGCTCTGGGCTTGTTTCGCCGCGCTGACCGCCACTTCGTTCGGCTTCATCATCCGCGCGTTGATCATGGATGAATGGGCAACCCAGTTCATGCTCAGTGAAACTCAGAAGGGCGAGATTTTGGGAGTGGGACTTTGGCCATTTGCCATCAGTATCGTACTGTTCAGCTTGGTGATCGACCACATCGGGTACGGTCGAGCAATGGTGTTTGCGTTTGTTTGTCACGTCACTTCAGCTATCATCACGATCTTCGCGCCTCGCCATTTCGATCCGTACTGGAGCCTGTGGCTGGGTAATTTCACCGTGGCTTTGGCCAACGGGACGGTCGAAGCGGTGATCAATCCGGTCGTGGCCACGATGTTCCCAAGGGAAAAGACCAAGTGGCTCAACATCCTTCACGCCGGTTGGCCGGGCGGCTTTGTTCTCGGCGGCCTTCTCACATTGGGCATGGGCGACCGTTTTGGATGGGAGTGGAAGGTCGGCCTGTTGCTGCTCCCGACTTTGGCTTACGGCTTGATGATGCTTGGCCACAAGTTTCCGATCCACGAACGCGTCGCCGCTGGCGTTTCCTATAAGTCCATGTTGCAGGAAGCCGGCACCCTCGGCTGCTTAATTGTCGTCGCGCTGATCGTGCGTGAACTCGGCCGCGTCTTTGCTTGGACGCTGCCGGTGCAGTTGGTCATCGGCGCGGTGCTCGTAGTTGGCTACGGCGCGTACGTGCGGGCGCTGGGACGACCGCTATTCATCCTGCTGGTGCTGGTGATGATCCCGTTGGCGACTACGGAGCTGGGTGTGGATAGCTGGGTCACGTCATTGATGGCTCCGGAAATGGCCAGCTTGGGAATCCGCGCGGGGTGGATTTTGGTATACACGGCTTTCATCATGAACGTGCTGCGTTTTTGTGCCGGGCCAATCATCCATCGATTGTCCCCGCTGGGCTTGCTCGCAATTTGCTCGGCAGTTGCGGCAGTCGGTCTGGTGTGGTTGTCGACCTCGACCGGCGTGGCCATACTTTTGGCCGCGACGGCCTACGGGATCGGCAAGACGTTCTTCTGGCCGACAACCCTCGGAATCGTCGCCGAGCGCTTCCCCAAAGGTGGCGCGTTAACGCTAAACACGATTAGCGGTGTGGGCATGTTGGGCGTCGGCATTATCGGGACGGTGTTGCTCGGCAACATTCAGGACAAAGAGATCGACCATGGGCTCGCTGACTCGAATCCCGCGTTGCACGCGCAGGTGGTCGGCGACGAAAAGCGGAGCGTGTTTGGCGCGTATCGTCCCGTGGATGAAGCCCGACTGAAGGCGTTGCCGGCTGAGGAACAGGCCAGTGTGGTCGCGATTCAGGCCGCCGCGAAGAAGAGCGCGCTCAAGACCGTCACCATTTTCCCGCTGGTCATGTTCGTGTGCTACGTCGCGCTGATCATCTACTTTCGCGCGACCGGCGGTTATAAACAGGTGGAGCTCACCGCCGGAGCACCGTCATGAAACAGACACGATGGGACGTGATCGCCCTGTTGAGTTTCACGGGCGTCGCAGCCGGCGGCTACGTCTTGTGGTTCGCGACCGGCTACCGCGACTGGATTTGTTATTCGACGGCGGTCCTTGCCGTAGCTGGCTTGGGCTTTTGGCTCCGCTGGCTGTGGCCGCGGCTGACGCTGTGGCTGACGAAATTCTTCTGTCTCGCCGCGATGGTTGATCTGCTGATGGAGGGATTCATCCACCCATTCCACCCGGAAACCCTCCTCGCCAAGTTGGCCTGCCAACTCATGCTGTTCGGCACCTACGCGATCTACCTCGCCTTCCTCCGCCCGATTGATGCGCGTTATCCCTGTCATATAAAACTGCCCTTCCGGCAACCAATGCGGTGAACCAAGAAACGCGATGGTTGCGGAACGAAGCGATGGACGAGGCGGCATTACGCCACCAACTCGCCGAGCAGCATCGCGCCAGCTTCGGCTGGGCCTTGCACTGCTGCGCCCGCGACCACACACAGGCGGAAGACGTGTTGCAGACCGTGTACCTGAAAATCCTGCAAGGCAAGGCGCGCTTCGACGGACGGTCGAGCTTCAAGACGTGGCTGTTCGCCGTGATTCGTCTGACCGCCGCGCAAGAGCGACGCCGCGATTGGCTGCGACGACTGCGGCTGCTCCGTTACGAGCCGGAGTCCGCGGCGACTGAATCCGTCGAAGACGTGCGTCCACTCCAAGAGGCACTCGCCACCCTGCCCCGCCGGCAACGCGAGGTTTTGCATCTGGTGTTCTACCAGGAAATGACCATCGAAGAGGCCGGCGCGGTGATGGGCGTCTCCCTCGGCTCCGCCCGCACCCACTACGAACGCGGCAAACACCGCCTGCGCGAACTGCTCTCAAAAACCGACGTGCTCCATGAAACAGGAATCGGACGATCCACAACTCCGGCGACTCTTCGCTGACCAGCGCCGAACCGACGCTCCACGTGCCCCGGCGTTTGAGGCCGTGACCGCGCGCGACGACGCGCGCCCGGCATTCTCGTGGCTGCGTCCGGCGGTTGCCCTCGCGGTGGTCGCCGTCATGCTGGCCGTATTCGCATGGGACCGTCAGCCGCAGGAGCAACTCGTCGCCTCCGTCCTCGACTGGGAATCGCCGACCGACTTCCTCCTCGAATCCCCGACCGCCGAACTGTCGGATGCCACCTCGTCCATCGCCCAAATCGTTCCGCACCTCGCCACTGAAAAGGAGACACCATGAAGCTATCCTCACTCGTTGTCCTCGCCTTCGCCGCATCCGCTCTTCACGCCCAGCAACCGCCCCCCGGCGGCGGTCCGGGCGGTCCGCCGCCGGGCGGTGACCCACTCGCGGGCCAAATCTTCCCGCCCGAAATGGTCATGAAACATCAACGCGCCCTCGGCCTGACCGACGACCAGCAGAAATCGCTGCGCGCGGCCGTCAAAGAAGCCCAGGGCGAATTCACCGACTTGCAATGGCAACAACACTCTGAGGTCGAAGACTTGCGTGATCTCGTCCAGCAAGAACGCCCTGACGAGAAGGCCGCGCTCGCCCAGTTGGACAAACTCCTGAAGATCGAAAACCAGATCAAGCGCGCCCAGCTCTCACTCGCGCTGCGCATCAAACACGTCCTCTCTCCCGAGCAACAACAGAAACTCCGCACCCTGCGCCGCCCAATGCGCGGTCCAGGAGGACCCGGCAGTGGCCCCGGCGGGACGGGTGGTCCGCCGCCGCAAGATGGTCCGCCACCCGAAGGCGGTCCGCGCGAATAACCCGCGCTGAATTATCTTGCCCCGGGCTGCGATGCGGGAACAATGCCGCGCGTGAGCGCAGCCTCCTCATCGCGGCCCGGCCTGGCTTTCCGGTTCCTGCAGCGTTGCCTCCGCCGGTTTTTCCGTACCTTCTACCTGCTCGAAGTCCACGGGGTTGAGAACATCCCCGCGACCGGCCCCGTCATCATCGCCGCCAACCACGTCAATCCGTTCGACGCGATCATCCTCGGCGCGTGCGCGCCGCGTCAGGTCCGGTTTATCGTGTGGAATCGCACCTTCAACCAGCCCGCGTTCCGCTGGATCATGAACTCCGTCGGCTGCATCCCCATCAACCGCGACCGGCCCGACACCGTCGCCTTCAAGGAATCCCTCCGTTGGCTTTCCGCCGGCAACATCCTCGGCATCTTCCCCGAAGGCCGCTACACCGAGACCGGCCATCTCCACGAACTCAAACCCGGCACCATGCGCATCGCGCTGGCCGCCAACGCCGCCGTCGTTCCCGCCACGCTCACCGGCGCGTACAAAGCCTGGCCGCTCCGCGGCGCCAACGCGAAGGCCTTCCCCAAACCGTGGAAGATTTCGATCAAATTTCACCCGGCAATCCCGCCGCGCTCACCGCGCGCGGCTACAACGGATTCCGAACCTGTAGCCGCGGTCGCTGACCGCGGCACTTCGATCACGAACCAACGCACCGCCGCTGTCGAACTCACCGAACAACTTGCCGCCGCCATCAGTTCCACTCTTGAACCCGCCATCCGCGCCGAAGAAAAGATCGCCCGCCTACTTGAACAACCCGCTCCACCGCTCCGCATCTACGAGTGGTTTCTCCCCATCGTCCTGCTCCTCACCCGCCAATGGCCGTGCGCGCTGATTGCCGGCACCTATTTCCTCTACCTGCTCGCTGACGTCTATCTCATCCGCCAGTCTGCCATCACGCGCGCGCTCCGCAACTTCTCACCAGCTCTTGCCCTGCTGGCCGCGTATCCATTTCTGCTGGAGGTCATCGGTTTGCCGGCGGGCGGATGGTGGATTGCCGCGTATGTGGTCATCCTGTTCTACGCCGTCTGGATGCTGGTGACCTATTGCTACAATCACTACCGGCAATTCCAGCGGCTCGTTCGCGGGCTGCTGCTGACGTTCTACCTCAGCCTGCTCGGCTTGATTTTGATTCCCGGCCTGCCACGCCCCAGCTTGGCGATCACCGTCGCGGTCTTTCTGCTGGCGTTCGACTTCGCCCACGACCGTCGCCGCTTCTACCCAGCCTGCCTCATCACGCCCGCCGCGCTCCTGCCGGCCGTCGTTGCGCACGGCTACCCGCTCGCCTGGCTGCCGGCCAGCGCCGGGATGGTGGCCGCGGTCTTCGCTTACATGCACCTTCTCAAATTCCGCGCCCACGATGGCCGGCGGATTTGATCCTCAGCCCACAGCCGGCAACTGCTTGTGCGTCCCGTCGCAGAACGGCGCGCCCGCCGTGTGTTTGCACTGACACAGCGCGACGCGTTTGGGCTGGTCCAGCTTGAACTCGATCGGCGCGAACTCCGTGCCCTTGTGCGACCCGTCACAGAACGGCTGCTTCTTCGACCGTCCGCACCGGCACCACCAATACGTCCCCGCCGCCAACTCCAACACCGCCGGTTTCCGCTCCGCAATCACAGGTTCACTCATGGCTGCTCCTTCACTGGTTCAAGGTTAGACCGTCTGCGACTCCGTACACCTACCACCACCCCCGGACTTGCGCAAACCATTGTAATCACACGGGGATAGGACGCCGTGAATACCGGCAGGGGTGGGGCGTCCAACTGGCCAGAAGCGCAACTAACAGAAAGGAGCGCAGAGAAAGTGAAAGCGATTTGGAAAGCAGTGGCCGTGGGAGTGGTCGGAGCGTTGGTGATCGCGACGACGCCGAAGACGGCGCGCGCAGAGCATCGCCGCGATAACGATACGGCGGTGGCCATCGTCGCCGGCGTCGCAGTGGTGGGGATCATCGCCGCGATTGCGAGTCATCACGACGCGGACGTGCAGGTGAGCTACTCGAACTATCGGTGTGCTCCCTCGCCGCCGCCGCGATACGAGCCGCCCCCCCGACGGATTCGCGGGCATTACGAAACCCGCCGCGAGAAGATCGTTCATCCCGGCTTCTGGAAAACCGTGATCGTGCCCGCCGAGTACGGCTGGGTTGGACACGGTTGCCATCGCCGGTATGTGGTCGTGAAACCGGAATGCCACCGCCGCGTCTGGGTGCCGGAACGCTGCGAGTGGATTGAGACGAAAGTCTGGGTGCCGGGCCGTCATGACGGCGGCCACCGCGGGGACGCCTGGGCCGATCGTGATTGAAAATCGCTCCCACCGAAGTCAGCAATGTAGGGCCGACATCAGATGTCGGCCCTACTTGTTTACAATCCGCGTGCCGGTGGCCCGCGGCACTTGCGGGAGCGATTCCGCGGCCTTCTTCAATGCCTCCCGCACTTCGGCCATGGTGGCGTAACGGTCGGCGGCCTGTTTGGCGAGGCATTTCATGACGATGGCTTCCAACTCCGCCGGCACTCCCGGCGCGCGGGCGCGGAGCGGTTCGGGGTCGGTGTTGAGATGGTGTTGCATGACGGCGATGGGCGTCTCGCCGGTGAAGACGGGCTTGCCGGTCAGCATCAGGTAGAGCACGCAGCCGAACGAGTAGATGTCGGCCTGCCGGCCCACGTGTTCGCCGCGGCATTGTTCGGGTGCCATGTAATCGGGCGTGCCGAGAATCGCGCCACTCATGGTCAACGCGGTTTGCCCCGTCGCAAACGCCAGGCCGAAATCCATGATCATGCTGGCGCCGTCGCGAGTGATCATGACGTTGGACGGCTTTACGTCGCGATGGACGACGCCTTTCTCGTGCGCCGTGTGCAGGGCATCGGCAATTTCCAGTCCGAGTCGGACGGCTTCGGCGGGGGGCAACGGCGATTGTTGCTGGAGCAGGTGATGCAGGTCGTGCCCGTCCACCAGTTCCATCGCGCAGTAGGGTTGGCCGCCGACTTCGCCGACGTCGAGGATGCGGACGATGTTCGGGTGTTGGAGATTGGCGGCGACGGACATTTCCCGGTAGAACCGCAGCACGTTGTCCTGGACGTCGGCCAGGTGCGGCAGCATGACCTTGAGCGCGACGATTTCCTGCGAGCGTTTGTGTTTGGCGCGATAGACCACGGCCATGCCGCCTTTGCCGAGTTCGCCGAGCAGTTTGTACGGGCCGAGCATCTCGGCCAGTTTGATCCGCAACCGCAACGCCGCGCCCGTCACAAAATAACCGGACACGATGGCCAGCGTCGGGTACGACCAGGGGATCACCACGTTCATCCCGGCCAAGGCGTAGAAATCCAGCAGTTGAAACGCGACCAGCACCAGCCCCGCCGTGCTCAATGCCAGCCAGCCCCGCAACCACAACATCGCCGTCACCGTGCTGAACCCCAGCACCAGCACCAGCGCCACCAGCAACAACGCCGGCGCGCGCTGCGTGTACGCCCCATCGAGGATCGTCTGCACGATATTGGCGTGTACTTCCAGTCCGGTCATGACCGTGTCCCCGAACGGATGCCGGAAATAGTCCTTCTGGTCCCGCAGCGTGCAACCCACCAGCACAATCGCGTCGTGGACGGCATTGGAAACGCCCACCGCCTGGTTCAACAGCGCGAACTTCTCGTCGTCCACCACGTCGAAATACGAAAACGTCCGGTACGCGCCCGGCGGCCCGACGTAGCGCACCGCGGGGGCCGCAGGAATCGTCAGCGCACCAACATGCACGCCGCCATCTTCGGCCCGACGCCAGTCGCTGCTGCCGAGGTATTTTTGGACCACCGCCACGCTGAAGGCGGGCGTCTCGAATCGTTCCTGAACCGGCGGAAACGTCCGGATGATACCGTCGGCGGATTCCTCGACGTTGACGAACCCGACCGCGGCGGCGGCAAATTGCGGCCGCGGCCGCACCAGGCGTTCCGGCGCCGTGGTCACGCCGGCGGCCGCGTCCGTGACGCGCGTTTGGTCGATGAAACTCGCGAGGACGCACCGGCCGCTGCGCCGGATCGCGTCCGCCAACTGCCGGTCGGCCTCGGCATCGCGGCCGTCCTCGGCGAAGATCAGGTCGAGCGCGATCACTTTCGCGCCCGCGGCGGTGAGCCGGTCCACCAGCCGCGCGTGCAGGCTGCGGGGCCACGGCCATTGTTGATTGAGCGCCGACTGCGACGCCTCGTCGGCGGCGATGAGGATGATTTTTGGGTTGGCCGGCAACCCGCCGCGGATTCGCACCCAGAAATCCTCCGCTTGCGCGTCCCAACCGGGAAAGGCGCCGCGCAACGCCAGAAACGCGCACGCCAACACCGCCAGCCCGCCGCTCAACAGTCCGAATAACAGCGGCCGAAACAGAAACCGTTTCCGCCGCGTCTTTAGCCGGCCCGCCTCCTGCACAAGCGAGGCGCCGCCGAAATGATGGAGACTGTGTTTGGCGTCCTTCAAACTGTAGCCGCGGTCGTTGACCGCGGCCCTCCGGCCCGCCGCGCTCACCGCGCGCGGCTACAGCTACCTCTGCGGCTTCGCCAGCGGGTTCCCATCCGGCCCGGCGAGTTTGTCGAGCCGGATCATCTGCGGGATGGGATCATCGTCCATCTGCGCCGGGTCCTGGCCGAGCGAGTAGATCTCGAATCGCCCCTCGCCCTTGGGGTTCTCCGCGTAGCGCACTTTGTAGTAGCGGCCGAACGGGTCCTTCAGGTTGCCCTCGATGTATGGGCCTTTCCAGCCGGCGATGGGTTTGCCATCCGCCGTCTGGCCTTCGATAAGCATCCGTGCCAACTGCGAGGTGTTCTCGTCGAAATTCTTGTCGTCCACCGGCGGCACGTAGCCCGTATCGGCCACGCACTGGATGAACGCCTTGCGCAACGTCGGCAGGTCCACCCGGCTTTTTTCCGCGCCCTTTTTCTGGAGCCGTTGTTCTTCGAGCATTTTGCCGGCTTCCTGCAACTCGCGCATGTTCTGCTCGGCGATCTCTGTCGCCGCCGCGCCCAGGCCGCCGCCGATCAACGCCAGCGATTCGAGGTTCTCCCGGAACCCTTTCATCTCCTCCAACAACTTCATCTCCGCCGGCCGCGGGTCTTGGGGCGGTTGATTGAACACCACCAACACCATCTGCCCCTTCTCGACGGTCACCGTGCGCGAGCCTTCGACCTGCCCGGTCACGTCCACGCGCCCATCCGCCACGCCGATCAGCGTGTTTCGCTGCGCGTCGGACTCGACGCCGAACACCGTCCCGCGCACCGCGGCGATGGCGGCTGGCGTGACGACCTTGTGCGACGATTTGTCCGACTTCCTCAACACGTTCAGCAGCACCCGGCCCATGCCGACGCTGACCAACGAGTCATCTTCGCCCGCGTGCTCGATGCGCAACCAACTCAACTCGCGCACGGTGACGATATTGGCGCTGCCGAGTTTGAGGATGGCTTCCGCGTTGGTGGATGTGCCGAGTTCCGCGCCGACCTCCAGCGGAAGATTGGTTTGCTCGACCCGCACCCAGGTACTGGTTGCGGCGACCCGGCAATTGACTTCGCCGCTGTACCGCAACACCACCGCCGCCGGCTCCCCGCGACACCACGTCGCCGTTGCCAAGAGAAAGATCATCGCCGTTCGTTTCATCGTGTCTCCTTATTTGCGATACAACATCACCGTGACCGCGACGGACTCGGCCTCCCGAAACGACCGATCTTCCGTCACCAACATCGCCAGCGGCGCTTCAAAATCCCGATACCCTGCCGCCTCCACCCGCAGGCTTTCGTCGAACACCACGCATCCGCGCTTGCCGCGAATCGATGTGGTGCCCCGACACGCGAACTGCTGCGTGAACTCCGCCTGACCGAGCGTGTCGGTCGCCGCCGTCACCAACACTTCATCGAACCGCGCCGGGTCCAGTTCCCCGCGCCCGTGCAAATCGGTGCCCGGCAATTTGCACATCACCTTGGCCGGCACCCGTTCTTTCGTCTCCCGATCCTGCACCGTCACCCGCACCTTCAGCGTCACCAGCGAACTCCACTCGCTCGTCGGAAACAACCACACCACCAACCCCACCAGCCCGCCGACAATCATCGCGCCCACCAGAAATTTCCGCAAATCCAGCCGCACGCGAATGCCGGACACCAGCGATTTGGAGGCTTCTTTGACCTTGCGACTGAGATCGCGGTGCTGGAGATAACGCCACTGCTGCGACAGCCGGGGCGATTGCATGCCGGGCAGCATAGGCGAAATGCCGGCTGCCGGCAAGGTAGGAGCGGCGTCCTCGCCGCGACCGGGCTCGGCGAATCGCGGCGGGGACGCCGCTCCTACCCCGTCAGGTTGCGGAGTGCGGGATACAACACCCGGTACTTCGCGAACTGCTCCGTGTAGCGACTGGTTTCACCCAGCGCGCGGAGAGCTGTCGGCAAAGTAGGATGGGCATCTTGCCTGTCCAATTTCCTCCGTGCTGTCCCGCTCGTGGGAGTGCCCTTCTGGACGCGGCCGATCAAGGCACGCCAGCGAGTCCACGATAGACGGGGCGGGCGATTTGTGCCATAAACACTGGCGGAGAAGTTCACCCCGAACCGCTTCGGGGACCGGATGGTTCACCACAGAGCGCAATGATCGACGCGATCCGCAAGAAACTGGCTGACGGCGACTACGAAATGACGCTCCCGCATTTTATCGAAGAGATGGTCGAGGATGACTTGGTGTTCGCCGACGTCGAACTGGCCGTCGCCAACGGGAAAGTGCGGCGGCGTTTCAGCCGTGACCCGCGCGGGACGCGGTATGAGGTGGTCGGTCCGGCCACGGATGGACGACAGATCGCCGTCGTCTGTCGGCTGAAAACCACCGGCAAACTCTTGCTCATCACCACGTATGCATTACAATGAAAGCTATGAAGACCAAGACTACCCCGTATGACTATGGCGAGTGCGAGGTTTGCGATACCCCGCTGGAAGCGAAGCAGGTCAAACAGGACTTCTGGATCGGCGGCCGGTTGATTGTCGTCGAGAACGTCCCCGCTGGGGTCTGTCCGCAGTGCGGCGAGAAAGTCGTCAACGCCACCGTGGGTCGTCATCTGGCGGAGTTGGTGCGGGACACAAAGCGCATCGCGAAAGCGGCGCGCATCAGCGTGCCGGCTCTCGCCTATCAGTAACCGCAGAGCACACGGAGAGAAGACAGAAGAGAACGAACTAAAATCACAACAACAGATTTGCGGCTTCGGCTGCTGTCCAACTCGAAACTGGCACTTTCACTCAACGGACACGGTTCGAGGCACGCCCACAACGGGCGTGCCCGAAAACGTTCCGTTGAAGGCACGCCAGTGCCTGAGTTGGGGCGTGAGTAGGTCACGCCCCTTTTGTTTGGCAGCTTCATAAGCTGCATGACGCCGGTAGATTGAATCAAAGAAAGGAAAGACTATGAAACGAAATACTCTTCACTCAATGGCAATGACACTGGGCGCAATCATCAGTCTGTCGTCCATGTGTTGGGCGCAGGTCAACAGCGGGAGCAACGGCAGCGATGGGGCGTTGGACCTCTCGGCCTACTCCGGGATGAACACCAACATCGTCATCAACATGGCCGACCGCCCGACCGGCATTTACAACTACACCTCCGTCACCATCCCAACGGGTGTCACGGTATCATTTATTCCGAACGCGAACAACACGCCGGTCACTTGGCTGGTGCAGAGCAATTGTACAATCAGCGGCACAGTCGATGTTTCTGGTCAGAAGGCGATCAACGGGGGGGCACTTGGTGGACCTGGTGGATATAGCGGCGGCAATAGTGGAACTGCAGCCACTTCAGGCGGTGGTCCCGGTGGAGGGGGTATTTCTCCCACCACTTCGGGCTACGGTGGGAACGCTTCATACGGTACGGTTGGAAACAATAGTTGTGCGTCAGAGGGAGGCATTCCCGGTGAGATTTATGGCAACGATTTCGTCGTCCAGTTGTTAGGCGGATCCGGTGGAGGGGGATCGTTTTATGGCTTCGGCCGTGGCGGCGGTGGCGGTGGCGGTGGTGCTATCCTGATCGCGGCTTCGAACACGATCACAATTCAAGGAGGAATCCGTGCTAGTGGTGGCTGGCCTTGGTTCGAGTTGGCTACTTTCGGAAGGGGAGGCGCCGGAAGCGGTGGCGCCGTGCGTTTGGTAGGGACAACTATTGCTGGTTCTGGCTACATTAATGTTAACGGCGGCCAAAGCTGGTGCGGGCTAAGCGGCCAAGGGCGCGTTCGACTCGATGCCTATACGTATAGCTTCACCGGCATTATTGATGGCACTTTTAGTCATGGTTCTCAGTTTGAAGTCCTTCCCGTTGCGGGACAGGGAGCACAATTAACGATCGCGAGTGTGGCCGGGGTGGCCGTAACCCCCCCGCCGACCGGCGTTCTTGCCACTCCCGATGCCGTCATTGCCGCGCAACAAGCCAATCCGATTCCCATCGTGGTGCAGTGCTCGAATATCCCGTTGAACACTCCAATCACAGTGAAGGTGAAGCCGGCCAACGGTTCGCCTGTCAGCGCCGTGGGCTACAACACCACGGGCACGACGGCATCGAGCACCGCGACAGTATTGATCAACATGCCGCGTGGTGGCGGTATCATGTATGCCACGGCAGTCGGGAATTGACGGATTCTACGAATGCTTTCAAACCGTCATTGCGGCGTTGCAGGCCGGTGTAGCGGCGGCTCTGTGAGCCGCCGTCTGTTCCGTGAACTGCAACGATTGGCGCTTCACAGAAGCGCCACTACACCGGCAAGACTCGCGCTGGTGTGCCTTCTGCTCGCGTTTGTTGGCGTGGTGTCCGCCGTGGCCGACGACCCAATCACGAATCCGGTTTCGCAAGTGGTGAGCTATCAGTACCCCGAAGATTTCACCAGCGCCGCATTGACGAACGGCGGTGTCATGTCGCCCGTTGTCAGCTACCAGTACTATGAGTGGCCGGGGGATGAGAACGTGCCGCTCCACACCAGTCCGCTGGTCAGTTACTACTACCAATCCGGCAGCGGCTCGCAGGCAATAGTCGTCTCCGGTCGCGTGACGGGCACCGGCGGAATCGGTTTGTCCGGTGCGCAAGTCACGGCATCGGTGCAATTGGCAATCGTCGCGCAAACTTCCACAGATTCTAACGGGTATTACAGCCTGCCGGCACTCTTGCCCGGAACCTATGCGCTCAAAGTCACACGCGCTTCCTACGCCAGCGCGGCCCGCGCATTCACATTGAGCGCGAGCAGCGCCACGCAAAACTTTCAACTGATCGCTCTGCCCGCTGCTCCCGGTACGCAGACGACCACGCGCCAAGTGCCCACAGCATTCACGCAGCCGCCGGTCGGGCCGATGGGTGCAACGCTGAAGGTGTTTGATGGCACGCAGTTCGTCCCGATAACTTCGCAGAACACTCCGTCGCACGATCTGATGACGATTGTGCTGATGCATGGCTGGACAAGTGATCCAGACGCTTGGCCGAAGGATATGGCGGCGCAATTGCGCGCGAATGGAGTTACATCAAGTCAGGCAAACATCGTGGCTTGGGATTGGCAAGTCGCCGCTGTGGGATTGGTGGGAATACCGGGATCGGCGGAGGAGCGGACACCTCTCACAGGGTGTTGCATTGGGGACGGCTCTGCAGACGGTGCTCGGAGGGGACTATCATCGAGCTATACATTTCATGGGCCACAGTTTGGGCACGCTGGTGAATGCCGCTGCTGCAAACTACCTGCATGGTGACCGCACGGCATCCCAGCCAGTATCGCCGACTCCGTGGTTGTGGGCACGGACTCACATGACCTTGTTTGACGAGGCTGAGTTGGCATCGGGGTGGGAGGGACTTGGTTTCGCGGTTTTCTTCGATGGATTCATAGCGAGCATAGTTAATGGAACAGATTTGGTAGGAGGCTTTGCCAATGTGTCCTTTGGCTGGAAGCCTCCACTACCGAAACGGTCTGCGTGGGCAGACAACTATGCGAGTCTTTTTGGCCTGTATCATTCGGATGCTGTGAATACCTACCTTCAGAAGGGCGTTAGTCTCGTGGGGCCAAATCCGAGTAACGTCCACGGTTACCCCATGACGTGGTATGAAGCGAGCGTAGCAGATCCGTTGGATTCCACCCTCGGTTTTCTTCGGACGAAAGAATACCTCAGCGTCTCCGGATCGTCAGGGTTGTCTTTTCCTCCGTCGAGCACGGGTTTTCCATTGGGCGTCACATACCACCAAGTGCCTTTGGCGTCTAATCCCCTGTCGTTGGAACTTCTGCCTGCCGCCGGTCTTTCTCAGCAATTCGGTGTTCTCCCGGATAGTGTGGTGCAGGGCGCGACGGATTTGGGGCAAGGCGTAATCCAAGTGGCCGGCACTGTGGCGGCTCAGGTTTCAGAAACCGCGCAAGCTGCTGGACAGGTCATTTCGCAAGGATTTGACTATGCGGGCAACATCGCGGCCCAAGGCGGGCAGGCTTTGATGAATATCTTTAGCTCCCCGACACTACGGTTGAACCTTAGCACCGGGCCGGTGTTTGCCGGTCAACAGATGCAAGGCAAGCTGCTGCAAACAGTGAATGTGGGCGAGGACACAACCACCGGCCCTGCGATGGCATGGCTGCCGGTGCAAATTCCGACCAATGCTGTGGCGATGGCGTTCGACTTCATCGTCTCCGGCGACCCGGTGGACGACGTGCTGGTCTGCGGCATTGAAACGAACAACCTGTTCTCGCTCGAAGCGAAATACATCCCGACCAACACGGTTTCGGCGAGCCGGTTGATTGACGTGTCGGCTTGGGCAGGCACGACCAATGAGGTGTTCTTCGGATTGATGGGCGGGACCTCCACCAATGCGACGGTGCAGGTGGACAATATCCGGTTCTACAGTTTTGCACCGCCCGCCGCCGTCTTCAGCGGCACACCGACGAACGGTGTCGCCGCTTTGACGGTAAACTTCACTGACTCGTCATCCGGTACGATTACCAACTGGTATTGGGACTTCGGCGACGGCACGACGACCAACGTGGTTGGGACAAGTGTCGCTCACAGTTATCTCGCAGCCGGAAGCTACCCGGTGACGCTGGTGGTCAGCGGGCCAACGGGCGACGGCACGAACTCAATATCCGCGTACATCAACGTCACGCGGCTGGACACCGACTCCGATGGCGTGCCGGATTGGTGGACGCAGCAATACTTCGGTCACGCGACGGGTCAAGTGGGGGATTCGTCACTCGCGAGTGATGATGCAGATGGCGATGGTCGGAGCAACTTGCAGGAGTATCTCGCCGGCACGAGTCCGACGGATGCCTCGTCTGCATTCAGAATCACCAGCATTGCGCCGAATCCGGGGGGCGGAGTGATTATCCAGTGGTCGAGCGTGGCCGGCAAGTTCTACGACGTGGAGCGGGATACAAGCCTGACGTGGAGCACTGCGTTGGCGCTCACGAACGGTGTCGCCGCCACGCCGCCGACCAACACGTACACCGACACGAGCGCGACCAACGCGCCCTCATATCTTTATAGGATACGATTGTCACCGTAGAAGCAGCGCCGTTAGTCTGATATCCGCTTAAACGCCGGATACAATTCCCGGTACAGCGCAAACCGCTCCGCGTAAAACTCACTCGCGGCCGCCTGCGGCGTCACCCGCGCAACTGGCTTCACCCAGCGTTTGGCCAAGCTCGCGAGCGATTCGCCCGTATCAGCCGCGCACGCGAGCATCGCCACCCCGAGACAACCGGCCTCGGTGACGTTCAACGTCGTGATCGGTTTGCCAAGCACATCGACTTTCAACTGCGTCCACCACGCCGACTTCGCCCCGCCGCCGATGGCGCGCAGTTCGTCGATGCGGCAACCACACCGGTCGAGGATGTCGAGGTTCAACCGCATTTCGAACGCCACGCCTTCCAGAAGCGCCCGCAGAATCTCGCCCCGCTTCGTGGACAACCGCAATCCGAGAATCGCGCCGGGCGTGCGCACATCGAAATGCGGTGTGCCGGAAGGCGTCCAGTACGGCAACACCAGCAGTTTCGTCGGCTCGGCCGCGGCGGTCTTCAGCAACTCCTCGTAACTCTGACCCGGCGCGAACTCGTCGCGAAACCATTTCAAAATATTGCCGCCCGTGAGACTGAACGCCACGGTCGCATACATCCCGGGCGCGGTGTGGTCGTATGTGCAGAGATTGCTGCGGCGCAGTTCGTCGGTGAACACCGCGTTGGCAAACGCCGGCGTGATGCACTCCACCGTGCCGGTCGCGTACATTGCCACGCCGGCTTGCGTCACACCCGCGCCGAGCGCGCCACATGGTTGATCGTGACCGCCGGTCACAACGAGCATCCCGTCCTTGGTCTTGCCGACAACGCTGCCGGCAGCCAGTGGCCGCGCGAGCTTTCCTGCCGGCAGGCCGACCGCTTTCAGGATTTCGGCACTCCACTCGTGCCGGCGCACGTCGAACAGCATCGTGCGCCCGGCCAATGGCCAGCCGATGGCGGGTTCGAGTCCGAGCCGGTGATGGAGCAGGTCTTCAAAACACAGGAACTTGTCGGCTTTCTTCCAAACGTCCGGCTTGTTGTCGCGCAGCCACAGGAGTTTGAAGATGGTGAACATCGGGTGCGCGGTGTGGCCGGTGATCTGGTAGAGCTTTTCTTCGCCAAACTGCGCCGGCCATTCGCGCGCGTAGCGCTCCGCCCGCACGTCAGACGAGACCATCCCGTTGCACAACGCCCGGCCGTCGCGGCCAATCGCCGTGAACGCCTCGCCCTGGCTCGACACGCCCATCGCGCGCACCGCGCCGCCGGCTTTTTGTTTCGCTTCGGCGATGACGGCGAGGCATTTCTCCATCACCTCGTCGGAGTTCAGCTCCGCGCCGCCGTCGGGCGTGAAATGCAGGTCATACTCGCGCCCGGCCTGACCCACCTGCCGGCCATTGGCGTCGAACACGACCGCTTTGCACCCGCTCGTGCCGATGTCAACGCCGAGGTAGTTAGCCATACCAAAGCTCCAAATACTGTTGGACGATCCGCTTCATCTCCTCGAACACGATGCCTTGTCGCCACGCGGTGGCGTAGAAGTCCAGTGACGCTTGCGGACCGGCAAGCTTGGCGGCGTTCTGCCGCATCGCGCGGAGCAGCGCCGCGGTGCTGTCACGCTCCAGTTTCGTCCACAGATTGACCCGCCGCACTCCGTCGTCGAACAACCGCGCCACCTGTTCGGCGGCCACCGATGACGTGCCGTGCAGACACAACCGCGCGCCGACGCGCTTGGTGATCTCCCGCGCCACGTCGCCGTGGTACTGCGCCCGGGCCGCCCCGGCGCGATGTTCCGTGCCGAGATTGGCGACGAGCAAATCCACACCGGTCTCCCGCCAGAAATGCTCGGCGAGCTTGGGATCGGTCAATTTGTCGCTGGCCATCTCGCCGACTTCGCAAATCTCATCGCACGCGCCCTCGACGAGAATGTCGTTGCCCCATTGCTGTACAAACTTGCGCGTGCGGCGAATATTCTCCTCAATGGGCAACGTCGAGGCGTCGAACATGATCGAGGAGAATTGCCTCAGGTCGCCCGCAAGCAACTCGGCGTCGCTGTCCCACTGAATGTGATCGAGATGGACGAGCACGTTGAGATCGGCGAACGGCGAGCCGGCCTCGGTCAGCGCGTTGAGGTCGGCGAGGAACAGCCGCAGCCCGACGCGCCAGTCGCGCGTGTGCGTGTAGTTCATCGTTTGTGGCCGGTGCCAGTAAGTGTTCGTGATGTCCACGATGATCGGCAGTTGCCGGCAACCGATCCGTTCCCCATGCTCCTGCGCCGCCGCGAGAATCGCCTCAGTCGTGGTGAGGTTCTCCGAGTTGAACGCCGGCAGTACCCAGCGACGCTTTTCCGCATCGCGGAAAACCTCCAACACCCGCTCGCGCCCGAGCACTAGCGGCATCGCGCCACCTGCTGGCGAGACATTGCCGGCAAAGTAGGACAGGCATCCTGCCTGTCTTCGGGTCGCGTGGACGGAGGGGACAGGCAAGATGCCTGTCCTACTTTCACGACGGCTGTCCTCATCGCGCCACCTCCCACTTGACCTGCCAGTCCAACCAACCACGCGCCGGCAACCGCATCGTCGTGCCGTCGGCCAGGCGGGTGATCTTACCGGGTGCTGGATCGAAGGCGCATTCGTTGCGACGGCAACCCTCCTCATCTGGGTAGCCGGAGTTGTTCCACCAAATGGCGATCGTTGGAAACAGTTCGCGCGAAAATGTCACCGTCAATCGCAAGCCCTGCCGGTATCGCACCGCAAACCGCCCCTCGCGGAGGTCGGTGACGTACAACATTTCCGCCGACCCGCGCGGCAACGCCACCAAGTTCTTCGTCAACGCCGGCAACTCGATCTTCGCGATGTCATCCAAGGGCATCAGTGGATGCATCACGTGCTGGACGGGCAACGCGCGGTCGCCGTCGTTCGTCGCACGGAATGACCACATCAGCGCCCGCTCACTGAACTCCAACCGGCGCGTGAATGTGACCGGCATCCGCTGGCTGCGCACCGAGCATTCCGTCTCCGAGCCGGTCCATTTCAGCCAGCACAACTCGCCATGGTCCGGCCAGTCATCGCAGGTCTCGACGGTCGGAAAACAATCATCGTACCCGTACACCGGCCGCGTTTCGTGCCGGCCATAATCCTTCGTCGGCGGACGGAACGTGGCGGGTGCGGCCGTCAACAGATCCACGCCGGCATATCGCAGCCGGCCAATCCGCGCACCATCCGCGAGATCACACTCGATTTCCCATGGCCCGAATTTCCTCACAACGCAATCGCCTTCACCCCCGTCTGCTCGCAAAACGCCACCAACTCGTCGTACAGATGCGCGCCGTAGCCGAGACAGGCGTATTCGTTGTTCCAGGCTTCGAGCAGCGCGTTGATGTCGCAGTGGGCGGTGACGAACCCGTGCGGCCAGAACGGGATGCCGCATTCATCCTGCCGTTTCTTCAACTGATTGGCGGGCGGCTCAAAGATGGTGCAGCGCGTGATGACCATCTCGAATTGTCCGTCATTCCGGCCCAGTCGGGCGAGCACTCCCTCGCCAGCTTTGCAGACGAGCTTCACTGACAAACCGCCCGCTTCGCCTTCGGTCGGGATGCCATGCTCGGCAAAACCGGCCGGGCCGAGCTTGCAGGCCAACGACGGCGGACACGCGCCGTCGCCGATGATTTTGATCTCGTTGTTCGACTTGTCGATGTGCTGGAGGTCGCCGTAGTACACGCGCTCCTGGCTGAGATCGGTGAGCAGTTTCACCGTCATCGCCGTGTTGAAATCGCCGAGCGTGGACGTGCCCCAGCCGTCCTCCAACATCATGCTCTGGGCGAAACAGCTCGCGCCGTAATCGTCGCCCAAGCCCGGGAACGATTGGATCGTGTAGAAGTCCCAGTTCCATTCCTTCACCAGTTTGCGGATCGCCAGATACAAGCGGATCGAGTGGTCGGCGGTCTCGCCTTCTGGAATCGGCTGGCTGAACAACGGCTGAATCCGTTGCCGGGTGCGCTTGATCTCGGACGGCGTGATCGCCTGCGCAGTCTTCAGGAGCGCGGTCGTGTCGCGTGAATCAATATCCACACCGAACATCTTCATCCATTGCGACGGATCGGCGACGCCGCAGGTCTGGCCCATGCCGCGTCCGCCAAACGTGCCGATGGTGCTCCGGTTCAGCCGGTTTTTCATCGCGCCCGCCCGGCAGTACGACACGATGCGCGCGACCTCTTTCGGATCGTCATACCCGCCATACACAAAGCGATGCGCGAGGCCAATCTCCTTGAGTGCGCCGTGTAACACCAGCCCGCCGACCGGTCGCCAGCCTTGCGAACCGGGATTCGTCCACAACACAATGCCCTTGCCCGTGCCGACAAAATCGCGCAGCGCGCCAATGAGATGCCCGGACCACACCCACGTGCCGGAAAAGAGAACGATGGCGTCAACGTCGTCCATCTTCTTGAACTCATTCAGGCATTCACACGCCTCCTTTTTCGACGCGATGACCAGCTTATGTTCGACCAGTTTCAGCCCGGCGTCCTTGAGCGCCTTCTTGGCGTTCGCGACCAACTTGTCGTCGATGAACGGCGTGCCTGCCGGGTCTTTCAGGCCGTCCTTGTGAACGCCATAAACGATGAATCCTACTCTGGCTACAAGCATGCGAAGTCCTCCTTCAATTTGGGGATGAGTTTCAGTGCGTTCTGGTAATAAATCTTCTTCAGCACATTTTTCGGCAGCCCGATCCCGTGGATGTGCCAGCGATACCGGCCAAACGTCCCGTCGTAATCCGGCGGCACGAAATGTTCGTCGTACGTCTCCAGAAACCGGAAATAGCAGCGGTACATCTCCACCGAAGCCGGCATATCGCTGCCGAAATAAATCCGGTCCTGATACTTGATCATGAACTCGCGCGTCCGGTACGGCTGCCGGCCGAGTTCGTCGATGCGCGCTGAGAAATCGATGAACGCATTCGGGCAGTCATCGAGCAGTTGGCCGACATAATCGAAGTTCTCCGGCCAGTTCGCTCCGTGCGGCAGCAGGAACGTCGTGCGCGGGTGTGACCGGATCAGGTTCTTGTACCGGCGCTGCAACTCCTCGAACCGCGGGAATTGTTTCGCATCCGCGAAGCCCCACGACGGATATTTCTGCAACGTGTCGAAATGCTCGTTCTCGGGGGTGGGCGGCTGAAAAAAGCCATACGGATCAGCTTGATGAATCAGCACGGGCACGCCGAGCCGGCCCGCCTCCTCCCAGATTGGCCCGAGCCGGTCATCGTCGCAGTTGATCAGTTTGCCCTGTCCATCCCGGTAGTGCAGTCCCAACTCCTTCAACGCCTTCAACCCACGCGCCCCGCGCGCCACGTGGTCGCGTAGCATCGTGATCGTGCGCTCGACGAATTCCTTCGCGTCGGTGAACAACGGCTGGTCGCGCGGCGGCGTCAACGTCGTGGTCGTGAACCCATAGAACCGGTGCGGATACCGATCGGCGCACTCGCTGAAGAATTTCCCGATGTCACCCGGCGCGATCGTGTACCCGCCGCCGCCCCACGCGATCGACACGTTGCTGGTCAGATCGCAGTAGATCGCCACGCCCACCGCGTCCATGACTTTCACAACCTTCTCCAGCGTCTCCCACTTCGCCCACAGATGATTGTGCGCGTCGATGACCGGAAACGCCGCTTTTGGCGGGATCTGTTCGCGACCGACAAGATAACTGCGTGTCATCCTTCCTGTTGTCCCTCCAGTGAAACGCCGCCAAAGAAGACTGACGGCGATTTGGCAGCCCCAACGGGAATCGAACCCGTGTTTTCAGATTGAGAATCTGACGTCCTGGGCCACTAGACGATGGGGCCGCACAATCCGCAGACCACTGCTCCGTCAACCGTGGACAGAATACGGAACGCGCCGCGAAAAGCAAGCGCCGGCGGGTGACGGGGCGCGCGCTAACTCACATGAAAGACCTCCTCCATCCCGGCCCACCATTCATCGGGCTGGCGATTCTGCAGGGGGCGCTGACACGGTTTGCAGAGCGCCCACCATTTCTGCGTGGTGGGATCGGCGGCCATCTTCGCCATGTCCGCCGCGAAATCCTGGCCGGTGTACTCGAAATAGCTGAACAGGTAAAGCTGGCCATCGTCGAGCTTCTTCAGATAGATCGAGTAATTCTGGATGTGGCAGGCCGTGATCATTTTCAACACATCGGGCCACGCCGCCGCGTGCAGTTTGTTGTACTCATCGGCTTTCTCCGCGCGCAGTCCGATCACGCTGCCGTACCGCTGAACCTTTCTTCCTTTTGCCGTCATGGAATCTCCTCTATTTCCCGGCGCTGAATCCGCCGTCAATCACGAACGCCGTGCCCGTAACGAACGCCGATTCGTCGCTCGCCAAATACAATGCCGCAGCGGCAATCTCCTCGGGTCGGCCCATGCGACCGAGCGCCTGCGTGGCCGCCATCTCCGCGTACGCCTGCTTGGGGTCGGGATACTCTTTCAGCCGGGCCGACACAAACGGCGTCTCCACCCGGCCCGGGCAGATGCAGTTCACGCGAATCCCGTCCCGCGCATGGTCAAGCGCCATCGCCTTGGTGAGGCCGACCACGGCAAACTTGCTCGTGCAATACGCCAGCCGGTCGCGCACCCCCACGACGCCGCCGATGGAGGCCAGATTGATGATGTTGCCCTGCCGGCGCGCCAGCATGTCCGGCAAGAACGCCTTCGTCACGTTGAACACCCCGCGCACGTTCACCGCATAGAGCCGGTCCAGGTCCGCGCCCGTGGTTGTCGCCAACGTGCCGACGTGACCGATGCCGGCGTTGTTGACGAGAATGTCCAGCCGTCCCAGCCGTTGCGCCACGGCCTGACATTCCGATTCCTGCGAGACATCCAGTCGGACGAACTCGCCGCCCACCGTGCCGGCCACCGCCGCGCCATTCTTCTCATCGAGATCGGCCACCCACACTGTCGCGCCGGCTTTTGCAAAGCTCTCCGCGATTGACGCGCCGATCCCGGACGCCGCGCCTGTGACCAACGCCCTCTTGCCATCCAGCCGGAACATCACAGCACCTCCACCGTCGAGTCCTCGATGAAATCCCAGTCGAACTCGATGCCCAGACCCGGCCCGGCTGGCAGCACCGCTTCGCCCTTCTCAATCTGAATCGGCGTTTTCAGGCCGAAGTTAAAGTGGTCGGTCGGCAGCAACACCTCGAAGAACTCGCAGTTCTTGATCGCCGCACAGCAGTGCAGGTTCACCAACTCCAGCGGGTGATACAACGCCGTGTGCAACTCGCACTGCACGCCGAACGACTCCGCCAGATGCGCCGTCTTCATCACCGCCGTAATCCCGCCTTTCCATGAAACGTCCGTGCGCACCATGTCCACCGCGCGCGTCGCGATGCACTCCGCCGTGCTGTAGTGGCTGCCGACGATGACCTCCGTCCCGCAGATCGGGATATCGAGGGTGCGGGTCAGTTCGCGCAAGCTGTGTAAGTCCACGTCAAACACCGGTTCTTCGAGCCAGTAATAGCCGAGCTTCTCCAATTCGCGGCCAATCCGCACCACTTGCTCGTGATTGTAGGCCGCCACGGGGTCGGCCATCAACTTGAAGTCCGGGCCGCACGCCTCCCGGCACAGCCGGTAGGCTTTCAGATCGAATGCGTCGTTGCCGGGCGGGTGCAGTTTGTACGCGGCCCAACCCGCTTGCTTGGTCACCAACGCCTGCTCGGCAAACGCTTCCGGCGTCGGCAACACCAGCGAACTGCCGTAGATCGGCACCCGGTCCCGGTACGCGCCGAGATATTTGTATAACGGCTGCCCTGCCGCCTGCGCGCCCAGCAACCAACAGGCGATATCGAACGGGCCGTAGGCGTACACGGGCACGTGATGCCACCAACGGTCCGCCATCCGCCAGTCGTGCCAATGCTTCTCCCGGTAGAGCGGGTCGCGTCCGAGGAAGAATGGTTTCAGCGAATCCGCCGTGATTCGCGCCGCGCCGCGCGCGCTCGTGCCGGCAAAGCCAAACGTGCTCGCCTGCAACCCGTCGTCGGTTTTCAGCGTCACCACGAGAAACTGAAGTTCCTTCACCGTGCCGTGCCGCATCTCGGACGCTTTCAACGCATGCGCCTTCGACCGGCACGCGCGGATTTCGATAGCGGAGATCTTCACGTCAGAACTTCCCGTATTTCAAATACGCCTCCTGCGGGTCAACGCCTTGCCGGATGGCTTGGCGGACGAGATTCTCAGTCTGGAGCACTTTCTCGGTCTTCGCCACAACCTCCTCCACCATCTCCGCGGGGATGATCACGACGCCGTCGCGGTCGGCCAGCGCGTAGTCACCGGTGTGGACGGTGACGCCGCCGATCTGGATGGTGCCGCCCAATTCCTCGACAATCCACCGGCCCACGATGTCGTTCGGTGTGCTGTACCGGCACCACACGGGAAACTTGATACCGAGGATGAATTCCGTGTCCCGGCAGCCGCCATCGACGATGTAGCCCCGCACGCCGCGCGCTTGCAGCGTCTCCGACGACAACTCGCCCATGTGCGACATCGTCGAATCGTTGGGCTGACACACCAAGACGCTGCCGCGCGGCGCTTTCGACAGCATCCCGGTCCAGGCCAGCAGCGTTTCGTGATCCGACGCGGCCGATTGCGGATGGCCCGTCATCGTAAACACCTGGCCCGCCAATTTGTGGCCCGGATCCAGTGGGCGAATCGTGGCCGGCAACACCTGGTCGCTCCGCCCCATGGTCCGCAACACGTCAAACACCGCGCCGCTGTAACATTTTTCCAAGCGCTCCGCGTAATTCTCGCTCATGCCGTCTCCTTCAGATCCGTGCTCGCGCCCGGCTCTTGCGGGGTCTGGTAGGCGCCGCCGCGGACGATGGCTGGTTGCCGGAAGTGGTCGCGCAGATGCGGGATGTACTCCAGGAACAATGCCGGATTGCCAATCGCGATATGGTTGAACAGGACGAGGTGCTGGTGAATCTGGCCGACCTCGCCCACGTGTGGAATCAACGGCACGCCGAACTTGCGTCCCAGCAGCGCCACGGCAATCCACTCATTGATGCCGCCCAGCCGGGTGCAGTCGGCCTGGCAGAACCCGACCGCCTGCGCTTGGAAGAAATTCTTCCACAGCACGCGGTGCGAGACGTGTTCGCCCACGGCGATCTTCACCGGCGCAATCGCCCGCGCCAACGTCTGGTGCGCGGCGACGTCGTCCGGGTGGGTCGGTTCTTCAATCCAGTAGGGGTTCATCTTCGTCAGTTCCAGACACGTGCGGATGGCTTTGGGCAACGGCCAGATTTGATTCGCATCCAGCATGATGAGAATCTCCGGGCCGAGCGCCTCGCGCAACAGAAACGCGCGCCGCACATCGCGGGCGGTGTCGGGCGAGCCGACCTTGAGTTTCACACCTTTGAACCCGGCCGCCACCGTGCGGCGGGCGTTCGCCTTGATCAGTTCGTCGTCGTAATGAATCCAGCCCACCGACGTGTCGTAACCGGGATAACCGCGTTTCAGAATCGGCTCGCGCTCTGGGCGGGACGACTGATGTTGCCGGAGAATCGCCAGCGCGTCATCGGTCGTCAGCACGTCTTCGAGGTAACTGAGGTCGAGCAAGCGGACGAGTTCCTCGGGTTTCAACTCCAACAACAGTTTCCACAGGGGTACGCCGCGCGTCTTGGCCCACAGATCGAAACAGGCGTTGGTGAGCGACGCGAGCGCGAGATGCACGATGCCCTTGTGCGCGCCGAGCCAGCGAAACTGATGATGGTCCGCCAGTTCGCGCCAGGTCGCGCCCCAGTTGGCCATCAATTCTTCGATCTCACGGCCGACGAGAGGTTGCGCGAGAAATTCGATGGCGCGACAGACGATGTCGTTGCCCGCGCCCAGCGTGAAAGTCAGCCCCGTGCCGGCGAGCTGGCCGCCCGCGCGCAGTTCGGTGACGGCGAACGAGTATTGCGGCTCTTTATGGACGGAGTCCGCGCCCTCGCCGGGTTGCATCTTGAAGCGCCGGTCGCACGTGGTGATTTTCTGGATGACGCTCGTGCTCATGATCATTTCTCCAAATTGTACCCGCACTCGCTGCCGCCGCTGACGTGCATGACGTGGCCGGTGACGAACTTCGCCTCATCGCTGCACAGGAACGCGGCGACCGATGCGATCTCGTCCGCCTCCGGACAATAGCCGAGCGCGTGGATGTGTTTCAGGTAATGCTCGATGCCGGCCGGGTCGGGCTGCGCTTCGATCCACTTGCTCAACGCCTCCGTTCTCACCCCGGCGGGGCAGAGGGCGTTGATCCGGATGCCGTCCTTGCCCCAATCCACCGCCGTGCATTTGGTCAGCGCATTGATCGCGCCCTTGGTCGCGCCATAGACGGCGTGCCGCGCCTGCCCCGTCACCCCCGCCATGCTGGAAATGTTCAGCACGCAACCCCGCGAAGCTTTCAGGCGCGGGTACGCGAGTTTGCAGCCAAGAAAGACGCTGCGCAGATTGATGTTCACCAGCCGCGCGAATTCGTCCTCGCTCGTCTCTTGTACCGGCAGGGCCGGAAAGACGACGCCGGCGTTGTTGACCAGGATATCCAATCGTCCCCACGACGCGACCGCGCGTTCGATGGCCTGTGCGAACGAGCTCGCGTCGGATACGTCGAGCTTCTGAAACGCCGTCGTCTTCCCCAATTCCCGGCACAATGCCTCGCCACCCGGCTGATCGATGTCCCCCACCAACACCCGCGCGCCCTCGGCGATAAACCGGCGCGCAATGGCCTTGCCGATGCCGGCCGCGCCACCCGTCACGATCGCCGCTTTGTCCTGTAACAGAAGCCTCAACGCCACTCCAAGCGGCCGCGATTCTGCGAGTGCCTGCTCGAAAATGCAAGCTGCGAAGAGTTGTAGCCGCGACACTCTGTCGCCGTGCTCTTGCCTCACGCCGACAGAGCGGCGTGGCTACACCGAACGGGATTACTTCTTTCGCGGCGGACCGTGAGTCGCTTCGCCGTGCAACGCGTGCGCGGCTTCCATCCACGCCTCGCCGAACGTCGGATGCGCGTGAATCGTCCGGCCCAACTCCCGCGCCGTCAACTCCGCCCGGATCGCCACCGTCGCTTCGGCGATCAGCTCGGTCGCGTGCGGACCGACCGCCGACGCGCCGAGCAACTGATCGTTGCCGGCATCCGCAATCCACTTCACGAACCCAACCGTCTCGCCCACGGCAATCCCACGGCCCAACGCGCCGAAACGGAACTTGCCCGTCGCGACAGCGCGTCCCTGCTTCTTGGCGTCATCTTTCGTCAACCCCACCAACGCCACCTCCGGCGCCGTGAAAATCACCCCCGGCACGAGCGTATCGTGCTTCTGCAATTTCTGTCCACACGCGTTGTTCGCTGCCACGATGGCCTGCGCCGTCGCGTAATGCGCGAGCTGCGTCTTGCCGGTCACATCGCCAATTGCGTAAATCGACGCCACGTTCGTGCGACCATATTCGTCAGCTTCGATGAATCCCTTGTCGTTGGTCTTGATACCGGCATTCTCTAACTTCAAACCATCCGTCACCGGTTTGCGGCCCACCGACACCAGCAGCAACCCGGCTTCGACCGTCTCATCACCGCACTGGCCGCGCACGCCTTTGTCGTCCGCCGCAACCTTCTCCAATGCTTTACCGGTCAGGATGCGGATACCGAGATTCTTCTCCATGTGCCCGCGCACTTCCCGCCGCACGTCGCCATCGAGCAACAGCAAAATATCTTCGAGCAACTCGACGATCGTGACTTTGACGCCACACAACGCCGCCAGGCACGCCAACTCGCAGCCGATGTAGCCACCGCCCATCACAATCATGGACTCCGGCAGGCGACTCAGTTCAAGGAATGCCCGGCTCTCCACCACATTCGGATGTTTCGGCAAAAACCCCGGCATAGCCGACGTGCTGCCGGTCGCAATGATAACCTTCTTCGCGCCGACGCGCGTACCGGCCACTTCGAGTGTGTTCCGATCCACAAATGACGCCGTGCCGGCAAGCTGGGTCACGCCGTTGGCTGTGAGCAATTGCTTCACTCCGCCTTTGAGTTGGGCGACGACCTTGTTCTTGTGTTCGATCATCCGCGCATAGTCCACCACCGCGCCTTTCACCGTGATGCCGAGCGCCTCGGCGTGCCGGATGCGACCGAGCAAATCGCCCGCAGCGATCAAGGCCTTGGTCGGGATGCAACCCCAGTTCAAGCACGTGCCGCCGAGTTGTTCACGTTCCACGATGGCGACCTTCGCGCCCAGTTGCGCCGCCCGAATCGCTGCCGGATATCCGCCCGGTCCCGCGCCGATGACTACGATGTCGAATGTGTCCATTAGTCAGTGTCCTTTTGCTTGCCGAAAGTTTTTGGTGGGAGCGACATTCTTGTCGCGAGGGTCTACTGGGGCTCCTTCATGCCCGGTCGCGGCAGGAATGCCTCTCCCACATAGCCTCGGCTACGCCGTCATACGTTTCCATAGCTCGATGTCCTCAAGTTTCGCTTTGATCGCATTCACAAATTGCGCGCCGAGCGCCCCGTCCACGATGCGGTGGTCGCAGCTCAAGGTGAGCTTCATCATTTGCCTCACGACGATCTTGTCATCGCGCACGACCGGCTGCTTCTGCGTGCTCGACACCGCCAGGATCGCGCTCTCGCCGGGGTTGATGATGGCGGAGAAATTCTCCACGTTTAGCATCCCCATGTTGGAAATCGTGAACGTGCCGCCGCTCATGTCGGCCGGCGTGAGCTTGCCGGCGCGCGCCTTCTCCGTGAGTTGCTTCGATTGCTGACACAACTCCAGCAGCGTCAATTCCTCCGCCCCCCGCACCACCGGTACGACCAAGCCGCCATCCAACGACACCGCGATGCCGAGATTGACGTGGCTCTTCCAGCGCACCGTCTTGCCGTCCGTCTTACTGTTCACCGTCGGCAACTCCTGCAACGACAACACCACCGCCTCCGCGATGAAATCCGTCACCGTGTAGGGCGCGCCCTGCTCCTTCAACTTCGTCCGGTAGGCGATCAAGTCGGTCATATCCACCGCCACCGTCACGTAGAAATGCGGCGTCGTCGTGAAACTCTGCGTCAACCGCTGCGCGATCACCTGCCGCATCCGGCTCATCGGCTTCGGCTTCTCCGCGATGGCCCGCTCCACGCTCGCCACCTCGATCCGCCCGCCGTCACTCGGCGCAACCGCCAACAAATCAATCCCCTCCTTCGCCGCCAGATTCTTCGCTGCCGGCGAAATCCGCAACCGGTCGTACCCCTCCGCGTCGAGATACGCCTTCACGTCCTTCTCAACGATGCGCCCTTCCGGCCCGCTACCGGTAATCTTCGTCGGATCAATCACCGCCGCCTTCGCCAACGCCGCCGCGCGCGGCGAAATCCGAAACATTGTAGCCGCGGGCGCCGACCGCGGCTCCGTTGTAGCGGCGGTTCTATGAACCGCCGTGGCTGGTTCTGCTGCCGGTACGGGTCGCGACACTGAGGCCGCTCCCACTTTCACTTCTTCCTTCTTCGGCGCCGCCTTCGCAACCTCCACCGCCGGCACCGCCTCGCCCGGCGCCCCGACAAATCCCACCGTGCTCTGCACCGGCACGCTCACGCCTGGCGGCACGACGATCTTCAGCAGCGTTCCCTCAAAGAAGCTCTCGACCTCCATCACCGACTTGTCCGTCTCGACGGTGAACAGGATGTCGCCCTTGGCGATCTTCTCGCCTTCCTTCTTGTGCCACTCGACAATAGCGCTCTCTTCGGTCATCTGACCGAACTTCGGCATGATGATGGCGTTGGGCATGTGATTAAGCGGGTTCTTGAGCTTGTTGAGCAAAACGGTTATGGTGGCCGGCTATGAAAGCGCATTTCGATGGGAAAGTGATCGTGCCGGACGAGCCGGTGGACTTACCCGTGAACACACCACTGGACGTGGAAGTTCGTCCACCGGGCTGGGTTTCACCGGAAGTTGCGGCGGCTGCAGCGGAATCGAAAAGGCCGGAAGTGATCGCCCGCCGACTCGCAGCATTGAAAGAGTTCCGGCAGCACGGCGTGCGCGGCGCGAACATCCCGGATGAAATGCTCCGTCGTGAAAACATGTATGGCGACGACAGACGATGAGCGTTCTCGTGGACGCCAATATTTTGGTGCGCCTCGAAGACCTTGATAGTCCGCGCAGTGCGGTTTGTGAAGCGGCGCTGGAGCAACTGCTGCGGCACGGGGACACCGCGCATCTTTGCGCGCAAGCCGCCATTGAATATTGGGCGGTGGCGACGCGCCCCAAGGATGTGAATGGCCTTGGACTTGATCCTGCGCAAGCCGAGGCGGGGCTTCGCAAAGCCGAGCGTTGGGTCGCCTGGCTGTCCGAACCGCCCGACATCGCGGCGCGCTGGCGCCGGTTGGTGACCCAGCACGCCATCCGCGGCAAACAAGCTCACGACGTTCGTCTGGTCGCCCTGATGGAAGCCCACGGCCTGACGCGTCTCTTGACGCTCAACCCCCGCGACTTTCGCCGCTTCCCCGCGATCACCTGCCTCCACCCCGCCGACGTGCGGTAGGCCGGACGCCATGGCGCTCTCTTCGGTCATCTGACCGAACTTCGGCATGATGATGGGATTAGGCATAATGGCTAAGAGTTAAAGTTCTTGGGCTCGTCGTTTGTGTCGAGCAAATCAATCTGTCTCTTCATCTCCTCACATTTTCGATCGGCTTCAGCGATCTGCCTTTGCGATTCTGCGAGCAACCGACCTGCTTCTCGAAAAAGCTTCTTGCCCTGATTGTAACGTATAACCCAGCGCAGCAAGCGCAGAGACTGAAATGCAGATTCGGCTTGCTTGAACTTCTCAATTGCTTCCTTGGAAAGCCGCATTGACTCAAGACCGAGCGTACCTCCTCGCTTTGACAACTCCATCGACTCACGTGAAAGCTGAGCAACTATCTCACGGACCGCCTCGGGCTTTATCTTGTCATCAGCCGCTGCCATTTACAGAATCTCGTTCGCCGCTTTCACCAAATCCGCCACGCTCGGCAGGAACGCCGCTTCGAGAATGTGGCTCTGCGGGGCGATGCCGTTTTTCGCGCCGATGCGTTTCACTGGGGCGTCGAGGTAATCGAAGATCTGATCTTGAATCGTGCTGGCGATCTCGCCGGTGTAGCTGCCGATGTGAATCGCCTGGCTGGCGACGACGCAACGGCCGGTCTTCTGCACGGAGCGCAACACCGTCTCGATGTCCAGCGGCACGAGGCTACGGAGGTCGATGACCTCAGCGTTGACGCCTTTGTCGGCTTTGAGTTTGTCGGCGGCTTTCAGGCAGTCGTGGACGACCGGACCCCACGCAACGAACGTGAGATCACTGCCTTCACGGACGACGTTGGCCACGCCGAGCGGAACGAGGTGCTCGCCTTCCGGCACTTGGCCTTTCATGCCGTACAAACCTTGCGACTCGACGAACATGACGGGGTTGTTGTCGCGGATGGACGACTTGAGCAAGCCTTTCGCATCGGCCGGTGTGGACGGATAGATGACGTACAGACCGGGGATGTGGCAGAACATGGATTCCAGCGTCTGGCTGTGTTGGCCGCCATAGCCTTTGCCGGCACCGGCGCTCACCCGGTAAACCGCCGGCACTTCGGTCTGCGCGCCGCTCATGTAATGCCATTTCGCCGCCTGGTTGCTGATCTGGTCGGACGACATCAGCGCGAAGTCGAAGTACATCAGCTCGATCACCGGTCGCAGGCCGACCATCGCCGCGCCAATCGCGGTGCCGCAGATGCAGGCTTCACTGATCGGCGTGTTGAATACCCGGTCACGCCCGAACGCTTCCATCAAACCTTTCGTCACCTTGAACGCGCCGCCGTAATCGGCCACGTCTTCGCCGTAGAAAATCACGCGCCGGTCGCGCGACATCTCCTCGAAGAGCGCCTCGCGGATGGCATCCTTGTAAGAGAGTTCGCCGTCGAGGCGTTTGATGTCCGGCTTGGACATGATCTGCACTTTGGCAAACTCGGCCGGCACGGTCTCACACTTGGTGTCGGTGTACATGAACTTGAGCACATCCTCAGCAGCCGGATCAGCGGCTTCAGAGGCACGCTTACCGGCGCGGGCGTTGCGGTCGCGAACGATGGCATCCACCTTGCCGATGCCGGCCTGGTCGAGCACCTTGGCGTCCAGCAGTTGCGCCTTGAACGTCTCGATGGGATCGACGGCTTTCCACGCGGATTCCTCGTCCTTGGTTCGGTATTCCATGCGCGGGTCGCTGAGCGAATGGCCGAAATACCGGTAGCAATCCACGTCGAGATACACCGGGCCTTTACCGGCCTTGCAGATTACGGTGGCGCGCTGCACGGCCTCGCGAACAGCGAGGACGTTCATGCCGTTGACGATTTCGGCGTGCATGTTGTTGTCGGCAAACCCGGCGGCACGGCGCGCGATGCGTTCGATGCCGGTGACTTCGTCATCGGTGCGGTGCGTCATGCCGTAGTGGTTGTTGATCACGAGGAAAATGAGCGGCAGACCGAACTGATGGTCGCCTGCGTAATGGTTCACGAACTGTTGTTGCGCCGTCCAGTTCATGGCTTCGAGGGCGACGCCGTTGGAAAACGCGCCGTCACCAGCGAAACAGCACACCACCGCGTCCTCGCGCAGGTAACGCAAGGCCATCGCCGCGCCGGTCGCGATGGGCGTGCCGCCACCGACGATCGCGTTCGCGCCAAGATGGCCGACGGTGAAATCGGCAATGTGCATTGAGCCGCCGCGTCCCCGGCAATAGCCGTCGTCTTTGCCGAATAACTCACCGATCATCCGGTAGAGATGCTCTTCGAGAGCGTCCTCGACCAACTGCTCGTGGCTGGTCGCTTTACTCCAGGGGACGCGCACCTTGAGTTGGGCTTCGTTCATCGCCCGGATCGCAACCGTGCCTTTCGCGAGCGATTCGCCATGGCCACGATGGGTGCTCGTAATCTTGTCGGTAATCATCAACGGCGCGCATGCGCCGACTGCACAGCCTTCCTGGCCGATGGACACGTGCGTCGGCCCACGGTAATTGTAGGTCGGCAGCGGCTCGTACGCACCCGAGCGGAGTTTGACGATCATCTCCTCGAACTCGCGGATGATGAGCATGTCCTCCAGCAGCGCGACCGCCTCCGCCTGCGTGAGCCGGCCTTCGGCCAGTTCGGACTTGAGATTGCCGCGATACTGGAACGCGGGAATCTTGCCGCAGTCGATGACAAACGGCTCGAACACGGGCCGCATGTCGCTGAGATATGTGGTTTGCATGGTTAGACCTTTACGATCCGGGTTTCTTGCTTGGTCAGTTCGCGAACAAATTCCTTGGTGATCTTGGCATCGGTGATCAGCAGATCCACATTGTCCCAACCGCCCGCGTTGGCAAAGACCACCTTGCCAGCCTTGCTGCTGTCGGCCAACACCACGACCTGACCGGCTTGATCCATCACGAGTTTTTTCGTGTACGCCTCGCCGGGATCGGTGGTAGTCAGACCTTCCTTCAAGCCCAGTCCCATCGTGCCCATGAACGCCGTATCCACGCGCAGTCCGCCGAGCGTCTGCTGCGTGAGCGGGCCGACAATCGTCTGGCTCAACCGCCGCAGTTCGCCGCCGACGAGAATCAGTCGCGGCCCGCGCCCCGCCAGTTCAATCGCGGCGCGCAGGGAGTTGGTGACGACGGTCAGGTTCGTGTGATCGTGAAGCAGCCGCGCCAATTCCAGCACGGTGCTTCCGCCATCGAGATAAATGGTGTGCCCCGGCTTGACGAATTCCAACGCCGCTTGCGCGATGCGGTGCTTTTCCTTGGTGGCGATGGACGTCTTGGCGTCGAAGAGCGGTTCTTCCAGTCGGCTCTCGACGCTGACCGCGCCGCCGTGAACGCGCTGGACTTCGCCGCGTTCCGCGAGCTGTTCGAGGTCGCGGCGGACGGTGGCCGGGGAGGCTTTCAGTTCCCGGCACAACTCTTCCACACGCACCACCCGGTTCTGACGCAACAGCCCGCGCAGCCGGTCCCAGCGTTGGGGAGCGAGGTCTTTGTGGTTCAGGTCGGGCATGATTGATTGTGATTGATTATGCTCGAATCAGAGCGAAAGGCAAGCGGCAAAGTAGGACAGGCATCCTGCCTGTCCATTCCGATCTGGGTGGCGGAGACAGGCAAGCTGCCTGTCCTACTTTGCGAACCGGCGGACAACCAGCTCCGGCAAGTCGATGTTCTCTGGCTGTTTGAGTAGAAACACCACCATCTCCGCAATGTCGGCCGGCTGAATCATCGGCTGTCCCTTCAGCCGTTCGCCCAAATACGTGCCATTGAGGAGGTCCGTGTCCACGCCGCCGGGGCAGAGATTGTACACGTGGATGCCATGCGGCTTGGCCTCGATCGCCAGTGCGCGGGCGAATCCGAGCAGCGCGTGTTTGCTCGCCACATAAGCGGACTGGTGGAGGTAGCCCTGCAAGCTGGCGGTGCTGGCGATGTTGATGATCCGGCCTTGCTTGCGCTTGATCATGCCCGGCAAGACGGCGCGGGTGATGAGGAATGGGGCGGTGACGTTGACGCGAAAGACACGTTCCCAGTCATCGAGTGCGAGGTCCGGCACCGGTTGTTCGTGGAACGTGCCGGCGTTGTTGATGAGGAAATCACAAGTACCCAAGTACCGGAGCGCTTGAGTAACGGCGGTCATGTCGGAGAGATCGCAGCGGATGAACTTGCCGGTCACGCTCGGCTTGGAGCGCGACAACAGCGTCAGGCGAACACCTTCGCGCCGCAACGCCCGCGCGATTGCCAGTCCGATGCCGCGACTGGCGCCGGTCACAATGGCGGTTCTGCCGCGCAGATCTGGAGTGCGCCGACTTGTCGGCGCTTTGACGTTTCGGTTCGGCACGGGGAAAAGCGCCGACAAGTCGGCGCACTCCAAAAAGGCTAATTCATCTCCTGCCCACCCGTCACGCTGAGGGCGATGCCGGTGATGTAGCTTGCGGCGTCGGAGGCGAGGAAGACGACAGCGTTGCAGACGTCGTCGTACCGGCAACCTTTCTTCATCGGGACCTGGTTGATGTAGTGCTGCCGGACATCGTCCACGGTCTTGGCGCCGGGGACTTTGCCGGCTTTGAGGTACTGCACGAACAAGCCGTTGTTCGGATCAGTCCATAGCGGCGATTCAAGCAGGTTACCGGGGCAGATCGCGTTGCAGCGAATGCCGTGCGGGGCCATTTCCAGCGCGACGCTTTGCATCAAGCCGATGCCGCCGAACTTGGTGGCGGCGTAAGCGGAATTGGCGGCGCTGCCTTTCTTCCCGGACTTGGAGTTGATTTGGATAATGACGCCGCTGCGCTGGGGCTTCATCACGCGGCAGGCGTGTTTCATCGTCAGGAAATTGCCGAACAGATTCACGTTCATCACGGCGCGCCATTTCTCGGCGTCGGCCTCGGCGATTGGCTCGGCGATGAGGATGGCCGCGTTGGCGACGACGATGTCCACGCAGCCGTGGTCCGCAACGACTTTGTCGAAGCCGGCTGTGACCTGCGCTTCGTTGGTCGCGTCCACCTTGAGGTCGGTGCCTTTGATGTCAACGGGCACGGCACGCGCGCCCTCGTCGGTGAGCCGCTGGCAAATCGCCGCGCCCAGGCCTTGCCCACCACCAGTGATGATCGCAACCTTGTCGGCGAGGGCGCGCGTCATTTGCCCGCGTATTCCTTCTTCAACGCTTCCTCCGCTTCGGCGGTCCAGTGGCCGTTGCGGAGCGGGACGTTTTTCAATTCCGTGAGCGGCGTGAGCTTCATTCCTTTGGCGAACGGATAAACGATGATCTTGCCAGGCATGAGGTTCTTTTCAACAGCGCGGATGCCGTCGATCGCGCCATCAATTCCGGAGATCGCCGCAACTGACAGATTGGTGTCGAGTTGCTTGCTCATCACCTTTTTCAGCACGGTCTTCATGTCCTCGGTCGTCGAACCGCTGGTGCCGACGAAGTAGCATTGCTCCGCGATGTAGGCGTCGAGGTCGATCTCGGCGGTCTTGTCGGCGGGGATGCCGGCAAAGATGTTGATGATCGCTTTCGGCGCCGCATCTTTCACGGCTTGAACCACGAGGGCCGGCACCGGTGCCATCAGGACGATGTAATTGAACTGTTCGGTGAGCTTGTCCTTCTGCGGGTTGTAAGGTCGCAACGTCAGCTTGTTCTTCTGCGCCAACGGCTCGGCAAGTTTCTTCAGCATCACCAGCCGGTCATCGCTGAGGTCGCCCGCGAACACTGTGATGCCGGGCACACCCTGACAGAGATCACGAATGACGTGCATCGTGCCCATCGGGCCGGCGGCGCCGATGATGTTGATCTTGTCGTTCGGACGAATCTCGGCGGTGGCGGGGATGCTGGCGAGTGCGTCCTCGACTTTATCGCCGGTCGTGCCGACGATGCGGATGCCGCCGTAATGCGTGCGACCGACCGGCGTGACCACGGGCCGGCCGAACTTGCCGCCGTGTTGGCAAATGACCATCAAGCCGTTCGTCGGGACGGTCGTGAACAAGCGTTCGACCTCCGCCGGGTCGCTGCCGTGATAGACGACATCACCCTCGCGCAACGTCTGACGTTGTTTCTCGATGTAGGCTTCCTCAACGCACGCCCACGGTTCGCACAGCGCGATGGCCGAGGCCGGGAATTCTTCAGGGGCCGGAATCAGCGTGGACTCGCCGTCGGGAGCATGAATGACGCGCTCGTCGAATAATGTGTACTCCTGAAGTCCCCCCTCGAAGTTGTAGCCGAACGCCGCCGCGGAATTCGGCGTGGAGATCCACCGGTAATCCGCCTGCACGAGATACCGCTCGCCGACCTTGTACTTCGTGACCTGGTTGCCGACCTTGACCACGCGCACGACGGTCTCGTGACCGGGGACGGTCGGTTTCTCGCCGGGCACGTAGTTGGCCATCTCACCGAGGATCTGTTTGTTGATGCCGGAGGCGATCTCCGACTTGCGCGCGTGACCGGAGAACTGCTTGAGCAGTTTCAGGTCGGAGAAGCACAGTCCGCAAACTTCGACCCGGCAAAGAATCTGGTACGGGCCGGGTTCGAGGACCGGTTTCGTTTCGTTGATTGTCAGTTGGTCCGGGCCGACCAGTTGGACGGCCCGTTGTTGTTTCGGGATGGATGCCGTGGCCATAAATTGATGGTGGCGGATTGTAGCGCGGCGGATGGTGATTGTCACTTCACCATCACATCGAACTGAAGAAGGCTTTTTCCAACTGTTGGACCATGGGTTCGGAAATGGCGATGGCTTCGCCGAGGGCGCGGCTATGGATCAGGCTTTGCGCAGTATACTCGAGCACTTCGAGGCGATCATAGGTGTTGAGCACTGAAGAGCCAGTCACGACGACGCCGTGATTTTCGAGAATGGCGACGGGCTGCTGCGGGGAAACCGTCGCGGCGACTGTGTCGGCACCCGCCAACTGCGTCTCCACGGAGACGCGCGAAACGCGTCGGAGTACAACGTAACTCTCCGGGATCGTGCGAATTTCCAGCGGCTGGCGACACAGGCCGAAGGCGGTGGCATGCTCAGGACAAGCCATAATGACGGCGTTGATGCCTGGATGCCGCTGGTAAATGGCGCGATGAAACGCGGTGACGGTGCTCGGCTGTTTGTCGGGTTCGGCGAGGCCATCCTGCACGAGCACGATGTCCGCGGGCGTCAGCGTGAGCCGATCCTGTTCGTGCGGGGTGATGAGGAACGCATCGTTGCCGATTCTGGCAGAAAAACTTCCCAACGCGCTGACCAGCAATCGCTGCTGATACCCCCGCTGCACGAACCGGCACAACTGCGCGCGCAACTCGGTTTCTTTCGCTGAAGCCGGCGCGGCCTTTCGAGGTGGCCGCGCCGCACCCGGTGTGAAAAACGACTGCACCTGCTCCGTCGTTGGCACATGCAACGGCCCGAGCGGTTTGGCTTTGATGATCATGCGCGCCAACGCTTCCAGCGCTTCAAATCGCTGGAATGCTTCTCGCAGATTCTTGCCGGCAGTGACCACGCCGTGGTTTTCCAGGATGACGCACGAGAACCCGCGGGCGAATGTCTGGGCGATGTTCGCCCCGAGTTGCTCGCTCCCCGGCAACGCATACGGCGCGAAGCCAACCTCACCGCACAGCCGATACACGGGCGGCAACAGCTTCGTGTCCGGCGCCTGATGCACGAGGCTGAACGCGACCAGGTTCACCGGATGCGCATGCACGATCGCGCCAAGGTCGGGTCGCGCCTGGTAGATCGCTCGGTGAAACGGCAGTTCCGAGGAAGGCCGGTGCGCTCTCTCCGCCGCGCCGTCGGTCCGAACGCAAACTACTTGCTCGGGGCGCAAATCTCCTTTGTCGAGCGCCGCAGGTGTGATCCAGATGTCGCCATTGTCCGCGCGCACGGAAAGATTCCCGCCTGAGGTGGTCGTCAACTGGTACGCGTAGATCCGCGCCATGGTCTGCACGATCTCGTCGCGTGGGTGAAGATCACTTGGTCTGGTCATGGGTCCTGCGCCGAGACTACCAAACCGGTTGCATTGAGCGAAGTATTTCCGGGAGCAGCATCGTCCGGGCGCTCGATCGACAAAGTAGGACAGGCATCTTGCCTGTCTCTTCCTCCGATCCCCAAACGAGACAGGCAAGATGCCTGTCCTACTTTTCAGGCACACCAGCGACCACCTGCTCCTTCGTCGCGCCTGCCGGGAGTTCGCGACCGAGCTTCTCAAAAAACTCGTTCTTGGCCGCGACGCTGGAAAATTTCTGCTTGGACCAATCGCTGAGGTAGCCTTTGCCGGTATGACGCTGGAACACGGAGTGGGCGTAGGCGATGTGGGAGCCTTTGAGGAATGCTGGCAGCAGCGGTTTCAGTTCGGCGGTGTCGAAGTCGTCCACAAACTTGTTGCCGGGGGCGTTCATCTCTGTGCCGACAATGATCGGGAAACCATGCTTCTCGGCGAGGGCGACGACGTCGTAGAGATTTTGGAGTTTCTGGTCTTTGATGCCGGGCGTGTAGTTGCGGTCGGGGATGATGTTCAAGGCGGCGGCGCCGTGGCGGTTGGCGACCTCGAATAACTCGTCGATGGCTTGTTCGCCGTCGCTCGTGCCGTCGAGCCATGTAAGCGTCGGGATCGCGCCGGCTTCGAGGATGAACTTGTTCATCTCCGCCATCAGCGGGAATGATCCTTTCCCCGGCTGGACGTAGCCGACGCCGCCCTTTTTCATCGTCTTGGCGCGGATGAGCGCCTGGAGCTTGGCCGGTTCGGCGGGACAATCACCAAGCCTCTGCCGCCAGAAATCAGCGTCGCCTTTTTTCGCGTACGCTTCGCAGATGTGGCGTTCGGTGGCGTTGCTGGCGGGAGTGAGCGGCAGTACGTCCTTATCGTAGTCGAGCGTGACCGGGGCGGTGAACGAGTTGACGCGGGCGATGAGGTCGCGGTTGCGGGCGGCGGCGCGGGCACGCATGTCGTCGAGAAACGGATGCTGCACGGTACGCGGGAAGCCGACGCCCATGTGGTAGGCGATGCCGGGTTCGCCGGGTGAATTGATGACCCGCGACTCAAACTCCGGCACGAACACCCGCGATTCAACGCTGGCGATGCCTTTCAAACAGAGCAGCCGGCAGGCGACGAGGAATTCGTCCACGCCGTCGAGCACATCGAAGTCTACGATCCCGGCCATGCCCAAACCGCGTTTGCGGGCGAGCCAGGCGAACTTGGAGGGTGAGTACCCGTAGGCGTTGTAGGAGTAGAGCGTGTGGCTGTGGAGATTGATCCAGTCGGTTGTGGGCGGAAGTGTTTGTGATGCGATGAGTTCTTTGACCGCGCGGCTGCGAATGACCGGGTCGAAGCTATCGAGTTGCTGCTCCAGTGATTCGACAGAGGTCATGCCGGCAACTTCTGGAAACGGTCGTACGCCTGCTGCCACGTTAATGCATCCTGCGGCTGATAGGTTTCGACCGGGAACGACTGGCGGACGATGGTGCGCAGTTCACGCAAAGTGACGATGTGACCGAGGGCGAGGGCTTGGATGAGGACGTTCCCGGCAGCGGTAGCCTCGACGGGGCCGGCGATGACGGTGCGGCCGGTGGCGTTGGCGCTGAATTGATTGAGCAGTCTGTTTTTCGTGCCGCCGCCGACGATGTGCAGCGTGGTCAACTTCTGCCCGGCCACGTCCTCCATCTGGTCGAGCACGTGCCGGTAGAGCAGTGCGAGACTTTCGAGCGTGCAGCGGATGAATTCGCCCGGCGTGGCTGGAACAGCTTGGTTGGTTTCGCGGCAGTAGTCGGCAATTTTGTGCGGCATGTTGTCGGGCGCGAGAAACCGGGTGTCGTTGGGATGAATCAACGATTTGAGCGGCGGTGTGTCGGCAGCCATCTGGGTGATCTGATCGTAATTGTATTCCTGACCCTGTTTGGCCCACGCGCGCCGGCATTCTTGCACGATCCATAAGCCGATGATGTTTTTCAGAAGCCGAATGCTGTGGCCGTAGCCAACTTCGTTGGTGAAGTTGTACTGCCGGCTCTTGTCGTTGATGACCGGCTTTTTCGTTTCGATTCCGAGCAACGACCACGTGCCGCTGCTGATATAGGCCCACCCCTTGCCGTCGGCCGGCACAGCCGCAACCGCTGCTCCCGTGTCATGCGAACACGTGGCGACCACCTGCGCGCCGGGCAACTCGAACTCCGGCAAGAGCGGGCCGAGCACTGCGCCGGACGGGCAAATCTCCGGCAGGAGCTTTGTCTTGAGACCAATTTTCTTGGCGAGCGACTTCGACCATTTCTTCCGCTTCGGGTTGTAAAGCTGCGTCGTGCTGGCCAATGACGCTTCACATTTCGAGACGCCAGAGAACAGATAGTTGTAGTAATCGGCGATCGGCAAAAAGCGGTCCGCGCACTTCAGCAGCCACGGACGGTTCACCATGTCCCAGTGCAACTGGTACAGCGTGTTGATGGGCATGAACTGAATGCCCGTCTCAGCGAAAATCTCATCTTGCGACGCGACAGCAAACACACGCTCGTACGCGCCCGTGCTACGCTGCGGATCGCGGTAATGGAATGCGGCGGTCAACTGCGGCTCGCCGTCGCGCAGCCACACGTAGTCCACACCCCACGAATCCGTGGATAGACTCGCCACTGGCAGGCCGCGCGCGGCAACCTTGCGCAAGCCGGCTTTCATCTCGTCGAATAGGCGCAACACATCCCAGCGGAGCGTGCCATTGATGGTGATCGGCCCGTTGGGGAAACGATGAACTTCTTCGAGAGTGAGTTTGCCGTTGGCCAGCGTGCCGAGCATCACCCGGCCGCTTTCGGCGCCGAGGTCGCACGCGACGTAGTGATAGGTGCTCATGCTGTGTCACCGTTTCGATTGGACCTTCGCTTCGTAGTCTTCAATCTCCGCGATCCACGCGGCGGACGCCGGCGTATCCGCTCGCACGCACAATTGATTCCACACCGCCTCGAACGGCAGCGTCTTCAACTCCTCCATCAAACCGAGCTTCTGCGCGCCCTGACCGGCCAGTTCGAGTTCGCGCAACTTGGCGCGCGGCTCCAGCAGCGCATTGAGAATCGCTTTGCGCGTCGCGCGGGCGCCGATCACGTAAGCGGCGACGCGGTTGATGCTGGCGTCGAAGAAATCAGTGGAGATGAATGCGCGATCCAGTGCATCGCCGCGCACGAGTTCCTGGAACACCGCCCGCACATCGTCGTTGAAGATGACGACGTGATCGCTGTCCCAGCGGATCGGCCGGCTGACGTGGAACAACATCTGTTTGTGGAACTGGAGGAACGCGGAAATCTTGTCGTGAATTCCTTCCGTCGGATGGAAATGGCCCATATCGAGACAAAGAATGATGCCGCGCGTCAGCGCGTAGTGGCTATAGAACTCGTGCGAACCGACCACGTAATCCTCGCTGCCGATCCCGAACAATTTGCCCTCGACTGCATCCAAACAGCCATCGAATTTCTCGGCCAACATTGCGTCCAGTGACTTCACCAACCGCGCCCGTGGCGACCATCGGTCGGCGGGTGAATCCTTGATGCCGTCCGGTATCCAGTGGTTGGTGACGCAGGGCGAGCCGAGTTCTTTCGCCATGTGCGCGGCGATCTTCCGGCAGGCGATGCCGTGTCGAATCCAAAATTCTCGAATCGCTTTGTTCGGGTGCGCCAGCGTGAATCCGTCCGCTGCCTTCGGGTGCGCGAACCACGTTGGATTGAAATCCAGACCGATCTTCAGTTTCTTCGCCCACGCGATCCAGCGCGCGAAATGTTTCGGCTCGACAGCGTCGCGGTCCACCTTCGTGCCATCCATCTCGGCATAGAACGCGTGCAGGTTGATCCGCTGCACGCCCGGCAACAGTTCCAACACTTTCTCAAAATCCTGCCGCATCTCGTCGCCGTTGCGGGCGCGGCCCGGGTAGTTGCCGGTGGCTTTGATGCCGCCGCTGTCCGCCGCGCCGCCGCCCTCCAACCCAGACACATCGTCGGCCTGCCAGCAATGCAACGCGATCGGCACGGCCAGCGCACGCTTGATCGCGGCCTCCGTGTCGACGCCCAGCGCCGCATAGATTTCCTTCGCCTGCCGATAGCGGTCGGGGAGTTGGGCTTCGGTGACATCGGCGAGCTTGGAGTAGATGGTGTTTTTCATTGGAGGCTGGGCAAGCCTACAGGAACAGCGGGGCGCAAGACAAGACGTGTCTGCGGCCACCGCCACGGGGCCGGCGTGGCGGCGATGGGGTGGCCGCGCGCTAATAGTTGGTGTACGCGCCGTCGTCGAGCTTCTTCAGATAGATCGAGTAATTGTGAACGCCGTGTTGGTGAAGCACATCTTCGAGTTCTTTCCAGATCGGCCGGTGACGGCGTTCGTATTCGGCCTCTTGGCCAGCGTTGACGGACATTGCGAAAGACTTGCGGATCATAATATGGTTCTCCTATGAGCGTTGATCTGCCCTGTTCATTACGCACATTTGCTGGGTGTTTTTAAGATTCCGGTTGGCAAGCACTTGTGACATAAACTCGGAATGCACAACATTTCTAACGCTTCGATCATGACCGAATTCA
>Ga0247727_10001311_pt1 | contig 59508 bp, 58 predicted proteins | sample WisWelCaveWW1625_FD_202498 | JGI IMG/M metagenome (GOLD analysis project Ga0247727, IMG submission 202498) | Biofilm microbial communities from Wishing Well Cave, Virginia, United States - WW16-25 | ecosystem: Environmental > Aquatic > Deep subsurface > Groundwater > Cave microbial mat | place...
CCATTCGCACTCAGCTGTATTTATTCGCTTTTTGTTACAACCATCGCCAACTGATGAAACACAAGTATCCCCAATATCCGTTTTCTCTCATCGATTTCCTCCCTCCTCTATAATGGACACTCCCTGCTTGTCAGCAGTGTGTCGTTATAGTCAAATGTGGTAAGGAATCCGCGCGGGTCGATTACCGAAGTAGGCAGGTTGAGAGAGTTGTAGGCAATATCGGTCTGGTTGCCTTCGGCATCAACAATTTGAGTCAAATTTGCGCCGTCCGCGCTCCAGGTAAGCGTGGTGGTATCGCCGTTGGCGTCGGTGATCGTCGCAGGACGGAAATTGAGGTCGTATTGCTTCTGTTGCGCTCCCCCTGCGGCATCTTCTTGCGCGATCAGTGTGCCGCGTGCATCGTAGGTATGGGTTTCAGTGTGATTGAACGCGTCCTTGATCGTGGTAATGTCATTTACGTTATAGATCAACTCAACTACCAGGTTGTCTTCGCCGTCGAACTGCTTCCATGCCCGCCCATCGGAATAATATTCGGTTCTCTCAATCGTCACATCGCCGGGGGCGGCGGCGCGCGTCAAAATATGATTTAAAGTTGGGTGGTACTCATATGTCCAGATTTGCCCTAGCATATCCTCTACTGAATCCAAGTCATTATCGGCATTGTAATGATAGGTTACGGTCCGGTTAGTATGGTCATTTACAGACGCGATACGCCCTTGCGCGTCGTAATCGAGTTTTAAAAATTTGCCCCCGTCGGCATTGACGCGATCCAGCCGCCCATTTGTATCGTACACGTAATCCCACTCATGACCTTGCGCATCGGCATACGTCAGAAGTTTGCCCGATATGTTGAAGGTGTATGTTTTTTGCCCGCTATCCTTGAGAACGTAAAGCCCTTGCGTAAAGGTTAATTTGGCACATAAGCCTGGATAGGGAGTGTACGTTCCATTGCTGTTAATGGTAAAGAGATACTTGTTCGCGGTGTGTGCCTTGAATAAGACGATGCTTGGCTGCCCTTCGGGATCCGTGGGAAAAATTAACCGCGTATCGTGATTATGTGTCCAGCCGGATGAGAGCGGAGTCGGATTACTAACGCTCAACGAAGTATATTCCCGCTGGAAAGCAAGTTCGCCAAGACTTGTGTGAATGGAAATATCGCTCCTCGTGTAATCATAGCCCCCAGTGCGAGTGTTGATGGGACCCCCCAACAAAGCCCGAGGCATTAGAATACGATGAACCTAAACAGGCATCGCCCGCGCCTCCTGAAACTGTGGATTGTCCTGCTACCGGGATCAGAAAAGGCGAAAGCGAGAAATAGAAATCAAAATCGCAGGTGTCTGTGGCTCCTCCCCCGCCAAGAACAACACACGGAATGATAATATTGCCCGCTCCGTTATAAGTTTCCACGAAAACAGAGCCAGATCGTGGCTTGGTTTCGTATCCGAGAAAATTCCAGTTATGGAACGGGATTATATCGCTGTAATTCCACGGCAACGATGCCCACCCATTCGGACTAGAACCATAATAATGGTTTGTCACCCATTGATAATAGACGTTCGTCCAATTGGGAACGCCCCCGGTGATTGGGATAAATAAATGCATCGGGCCATCCAACCATAAATTGTTTGTGCCGGTGAAGGTCATTGTACCTATACAATGAGCGATGCCGGAAGCTAGGGAACAATCCACCTCACCGCTCGTAAAAACACCCGTCAAACTGGACTGTTCAAACCATGGCGTGCCGAGACTCAATGTGGAGGTTTGCAAAGCCCCCCCCAAGCATATTTGCCAACTTATTATTTTCTAGCGAAATCTGTTCAGGTCGCTCCCCTACTCTCGGCTTTGGCCGATCAAACGTTGGGATTACCTTGTTTATTCGATTAAGAATTTGTGCTGAAGAATTTCCCGTTGAAGATTCTTCACCCTTAGCCTGAACAAAAGCAGGAGTGGTAATACAAACATTGAACACAATACCCACGATCAACAAAACGCGAACCGCGATCTCGATCCTTGGTTTCACTGCAAACATGGCTCCTCCTCATTCCGTCTGCAATCAGGCACACCTCTGATTGTCTTGCCTATTTTCTGCTCATAACATTTTATACACTCCTAGGCTACAAACCAGGCTACAAAATCAGTATAGACAACTTGATTTTAAATCCATTCATAACTTACGTAAAACCTGCGCAAGGAGACCCGGTCGTAAGCCTTCACGGGGATGTCGTCATAGGGGGTCATGGGCAGTTAAATCAAACAGGCTCACTTCATATCGAAGTGAGCCTGTTGTTATCTCGATCCTACCTCAACCCCTGTTCCTTCTCCGCCATCGTGATGGCTTCCTCGAAGATCTCCAAACCTTCGTCCACTTCCTTTTTGGTGATGCTGAGCGGCGGCGCGAGGCGGATGGTGGAGCGTCCGCACCCGAGCAGGAGCAAGCCGTGCTCGAAGGAGGTCTTCTCGACCATCTCACGGATTTCCTCATTCGGCTCCTTCGTGCTTTTGTCTTTCACGAACTCCACGCCGATCATCAGTCCCTTGCCGCGCACGTCGCCCATCGAGGTGTGCCGCGCCTGAATTTCTTCCAGCGCATCGAGCGTATATTGCCCAACCTCCGCCGCGTTGGCGAGATACTTTTCCTCGAGCAGTTCAATGGTCGCCAGCGACGCGGCGCACGAGATCGGGTTGCCGCCGTAGGTGTTGCCGTGCGTCCCTTTGGGCCACGTCATCACGGACTCACGTGCGATGCACGCGCCTAATGGCAAACCCGACGCAATGCCCTTCGCCGAAGCGACGATATCCGGTTCGACTCCCCAGTGTTCGATTGCCCACCACTTGCCGGTACGCCCCATCCCGCTTTGCACTTCGTCCACGATCAGCAGGATGCCATATTTATCGCACAACTTTCTCAGCGCGGGGAAGAACCCATCCGGTGGGACGAGGTATCCACCTTCGCCTTGAATCGGCTCGACGAGGATGCCCGCGATTTCATCGCCCGGCACATTGTGATCGAAGATTTCCTCTTCAATAAAACGCACGCACGTCTCGCCGTAATCCTCGCCCATTTTGCGGTGCAGGATCGGACGATAATCATCCGGGAACGGCACGTGCGTGACGCCCGGCATGAGCGGATAAAACCCGCGGTGATAATGCGGCTTGCTCGCGGTGAACGACACCGAACCCATCGTCCGCCCGTGGAACGCGCCGAAGAACCCGATGAAGTTGTGCCGCTTGGTGTGATATTTCGCGAGTTTGATCGCGGTCTCGACGGCTTCGGTGCCTGAGTTCGTCAAAAATGTTTTGGCATGTTCTTCAAAAGGCGCGATCTCATCCAGTTTTTCGCTCAGGCGAATCCAGCCTTCATGATAGAAGTCCGACGAAATATGCAGGAAATTTTCCGCCGCGTCCTGCACGGCCTTCACAACTTTCGGGTGCGAATGTCCCGTGGATAGCACGGCGATACCCGCCATCATATCAATGAAGCGGTTGCCGTCGGCATCCCACACTTCCACACCTTTGCCGTGGTCCATCACCAGCGGGTACGCGCGCGGGTACGACGATGAAATAACTTTCTTGTCTCGTTCGAGCAATGCCCGGGCTTTCGGACCGGGTAAATTCAATTTTTTCATGTTAACTCCTAATATATATAAAAACGAACTTTTGTATCCGCAAATCTCCGCGAATTTGCGCCAATCGTTACACCAATTCGTGAAGATTGGCGTAGATAAGTGGACTCTTTACGAATCTATGATGAAGAACTACGCGTCCTTCTCAGTGCGATTCTGATTCAACGTAAGGGAGTTTCTTCATCCCTCTCGGCGGTCCACCATTTCATGGCTTGCCAATCGGGCGGCAAAGAGTTGATTTGCTTCAATCGAATCATTCCGCCCCCGTTTTGAGTCGCGCCAGCGCGAGCGCGCCGAGCAGACCCGCGTCGTCACCCAGCGCGGCTTTTGCGATCACGAGGTCATCCAAATAGTGCGGATGAAATGTGTGTTGCCGCAAACTTTCGTCGAACGGTTTGAATAGCAGGTCGCCAACTTGCGACACGCCGCCGCCGAAAATGATTATCGAAGGGTCGAAGATGGCGAGGTAATTCGCCACTGCGATGCCGAGGTAATGCCCGGCGCGCGCGAAGGCTGAAATCGCGAGCGAATCCCCTGCACGAGCCGCGTCTGCCACCTGAGCGGCAGACAGGTTCACGTCAGGTTGAAGCGAGGTTTCGCCCAGGCGTCCCGCTTGAATCTGTCCGCTGACGTACCGCGCAATAGCGGGACCGGAACAAAACGATTCCACGTGTCCGTTGTGACCGCATCCGCATGGTGGCCCGTTCGGGTCAATAATCATGTGACCGAGTTCGCCGCCCATGCCGCGAAATCCTTGAAGCAGTTGATCGCGGCTGATCACGCCGCCGCCGATGCCTGTGCTGATGGTGAGGTAGACGAGGTCGTGATGCCCTTTGCCCGCGCCGTACTTCCACTCGGCAAGTCCCGCCATGTTGGCGTCGTTATCGAGGTGCACGGGCACGCCAAAGTGTGCCGAAAGTTTCGGCGCCAGCGGAAAATTTCGCCACTCTTGAATGTTCGGAGTGGCGAGGATGGTTCCCGTGTGCGGGTCGAGCGGACCCGGCGAGGCAATGGCGATCCCCGTCAACTCGCCCGGCGGCAGTGTGGATTCAATCGCTTGCACGAGCCGGTCATACACGCCGGATTGCTCGGCATGTGTGCGCGTGCGCTGATGGGCAATGGGAATGATGCCTTCTGAATTGTACGCGGCCACGCGGATGTGCGTCCCGCCGATGTCTACGGCAATAGTAAAACTCATAGGGCGCAATTATAACCGAGCCACTACAACCCCCCCTCCCAGCCTCCCCCAAAATCCTACTGAAGGTCGTCGGATTTTGGGGGAGGTGCCTGACACTTGCACCTGGCGCAAGTGCAGGTGAGGGCGGTGGGGGATCGGTTGACTTCACTTCTTATCCCTGCTACACTCCTCGCATGACGAAAAACAGAACGCCTGCCCGTTTTCGATTTATCGAAGACCTGCGTGAAGCGGCGCGCTGGTTTGCGCCGGGGTTGGGCGTCAAGCGCTGGTTCCTGTTTGTGTTTGCCGGTGTCTCGTTGCTCGGCGTGGGGTTTGCGATTTTTCTTCTGGATTTTTACCGAACCGATTCAACGAATGAACTATTGTTGACGATCCTCTCGTACGCGTCTCTCCGCTTCCTGCCCCGCGCGCTCCGCGTGCTGATCTTCGGCGGGCTGGGACTGTGGCTGGTGGGTTATGGGATCGTGCAACTCAACCGTTCACTCTTGCGACCGTATCTTCGGTCGGGGCGCATCTTGTTGGACGATCTGACTGACTACCGCCGCCTCCAACGCGGACCTCGCATCGTCGCCATCGGCGGCGGTCATGGACTGGCGACATTGCTGCGCGGTTTGAAAACTCAAACGCGGAATCTCACTGCCGTTGTGACTGTCGCTGATGATGGCGGTTCATCGGGACGTCTGCGCGCGGATTTTGGAATCCTGCCGCCGGGCGATATCCGCAACTGCCTCGCCGCGCTTTCCAACGATGAGCAGATGCTCACACAATTGTTTCAATATCGCTTCAGCGGCGTGGGTGATTTGAGCGGGCACTCGTTTGGCAACTTATTCATCACCGCGCTGGCAGACATCACCGGCAGTTTCGAGGGAGCAGTGGCTGAATCGGGCAAGGTGTTGTCGGTGAGCGGACGCGTGCTTCCATCCACGTTGCATGATGTGCGCCTCGTTGCGGATGTGCAAGTGCCGAATGTGGTGAATCAGGTTCGGGTGGAGGGGGAGAGCCGCATCCCGCAGATGGCGGGGCGAGTCCGCCGCATCTGGCTGGAGCCGAACGACGCGCCGGCGTATCCGCCGGTCCTCGCGGCAATCTTGAACGCAGATATGATCGTGATCGGACCCGGCAGTTTGTACACCAGCCTTTTACCAAACTTGCTCGTGCAGGATTTGCTCGGCGCGATCCGCGCCAGCCGCGCGGTCAAAGTGTATGTGTGCAACATCGCCACCCAGACCGGCGAAACAGATTTATTTACGTGTTACGACCACGTCCGCGCGCTCGAGGAACATGTGGGCGACAACCTGTTCGACGTGATACTTTGCAACAGCAATTACGAGGGTCAACTCAACGAAGGATCGCAATGGGTGAAAGCGGATGAAAAAATCCTCGCCGACGCGCGCGCGTTCTGCACCGACTTGATCAACGCGTCCCAGCCGTGGCGGCACGACTCACTGAAACTCACCACCGCCTTGAATGATGTGATCGAGGAGTATACCGGTCCGTTGGAATAATCATTGCTTTCGTCATGGTCTCCTGGCGATATTCTCTATGATAAAATCTCGTTAGAAAATCAATAAAACATCATCTTCGGAGGATTGAAATGACAGTAAAAATCGGCATTAACGGATTTGGGCGCATCGGGCGGCTTGTGTTTCGCACCATCAAGCAGAGACATCCCAGCGAAATCGAAGTGGTGGCGGTCAATGACCTATTCGACGCGGCGACCAACGCGCACTTGTTGAAATACGACTCGACCTACGGGCAATATCCCGGCACGATCGAAGTCAAGGATGGGAATCTGGTGATTGACGGCAAGACCGTCAAAGTCACTGCCGAGAAAGACCCGGGCGCGATCAAGTGGAAAGACATGGGCGTGGATATCGTCATCGAATCCACGGGCTTGTTCACCGATGCGACCAAGGCGAGGGCGCACATCGAATCAGGCGGCGCGAAGAAAGTCATCATCTCGGCGCCTGCCAAGAACGAAGACATCACCATCGTGTTGGGCGTCAACGATGATAAGTATGACCCGGCAAAACACAACATCGTTTCGAACGCTTCCTGCACCACGAACGGACTTGCGCCTGTTGCGAAAGTGCTCAATGATAAATTCGGGATTGATAAAGGCGTGCTGACCACGGTCCACGCGTATACCAACTCGCAGAAGTTGCAAGACCTCGGCGCGAAAGATCCGCGTGATGCGCGCGCCGCCGCGCAGAACATTGTCCCATCTGAAACCGGCGCGGCAAAAGCAGTCGGTTTGGTAATCCCTGAACTCAAGGGCAGGTTCGGCGGCATGGCGTTCCGCGTCCCCACGCCGACGGTTTCAGTTGTTGACTTCACTGCGACACTGAACAAAGAAGCGACGAAGGAAGATATCCGCGCGGCGATGATCGAATATGCGCGCGGTCCCATGGAAGGCATTCTCGATGTGACCGACGAGCCGCTGGTCTCTTCCGATCTGCGGGGCACAACGTATTCGAGCGTGTATAGTTCGCTTGATACGCTGGTCATCGGCAACATGGTCAAAGTGGTGGCGTGGTACGACAACGAGTGGGGCTATGCCTGCCGCACTGCTGACCTAACCGCGAAGATGGCGAAATCCCTTTAATCACACGTAGGGGCGGGTCTTAGACCCGCCCCTACGAATTTATTCCCATGAACAAAAAAACTGTAAAAGATATTGACCTCAAAAACAAACGCGTGCTCATGCGCGTGGATTTCAACGTGCCGATGGCGGATGGCAAAGTCACCGACGACAAACGCATCCGCACCGCGTTGCCGACAATCCAATATGTGCTGGAGCAAAACGCGTCATTGGTTTTGATGAGTCATCTCGGACGACCAAAATCCGCTTCAGATTCGGAATTCAGCCTGCGCGCTGCCTCGGAAGTTTTATCCGCGCTTTTGGCGCGCCCGGTCAAGATGGCGACGGATTGCGTTGGACCCGAAGTTGAAAAGATGGCAAAAGAATTAAAGCCCGGTGAAGTGCTTATGCTCGAAAACACGCGCTTCCACGCGGGCGAAGAGAAAAATGATCTCGATCTTGCCAAACAAATGGCATCGCTCGCAGACGTTTTCGTCAACGACGCGTTCGGTTCGGCACACCGCGCACATGCCTCCACGGAAGGGATTGCGCGTTTTCTTCCTGCAGTCTCTGGCTTTTTGATGGAACAGGAACTTGAATATCTTGGGCGCGCGGTGGCGAATCCCGAACATCCCTACATTGCAATTCTCGGTGGGGCAAAGGTCAGTGACAAGATTCTTGTCGTTGAAACATTGCTCGCGAAATGCGACAAGTTGATCATCGGCGGCGGCATGGCAAACACCTTCCTCGCGGCACAGGGATTGAACATGCAGGATAGTTTGGTGGAAGCCGCGTCGCTTGAAACCGCAAAAGGGATCATGGTAAAGTCCGGCGATAAATTGATCCTGCCCGTAGACGCCGTCATTGCCGATAAATTCGCCGAAGACGCGAATACCCAAGTTGTAGCCGTGGATAAAATTCCTGCGGGCTGGCGCATGTTGGACGTGGGGCCGAAAACTGTCGGCTTGTATCAAGCCGCGTTAAACGGAGCCAGATTGATCGTGTGGAATGGACCCGTCGGCGTCTTCGAGATGCCGAAGTTTGCCGAAGGGACGTTTGCGCTCGCGCGCACGTTGGCGGAATCCAAAGCCATCACTGTGATCGGCGGCGGCGATTCGGCGAGCGCGGTCAAGAAGGCGGGAGTCGCAAAACAGATGACGCACGTCTCGACCGGCGGCGGCGCGTCGCTGGAATTTCTAGAGGGGAAAGAATTGCCCGGCGTCGCGGCGTTGATGGATAAATAAGTATGTAGACCTCACGGGTCTCAGAAGACCTGTGAGGTCTGATTTTTTATTTCAAATTACCGACAATTTACAGAACGGTAAACCGCAATTAACAAGGCTCGGCTATAATCGGGGGAACCAGAGCGAGCGGAGTTCCCTATGTCTTTCAATGTCGGCGATAACGTCGGACCATACAAGATCATCGAACAGTTGGGGCAGGGCGGCATGGCTACGGTATTCAAAGCTTATCATGCCTCCCTTGATCGTTATGTTGCCCTAAAAGCCCTGCATCCCGCATTTGGCGAAGACGCCACGTTTGCCACGCGTTTTCAGCGCGAAGCGCGCGTGGTGGCGAAGCTCGAACACCCGTATATCGTTCCGGTCTATGATTATGCACAACATGAGGGACGCCCGTATCTCGTGATGAAATACATCGAGGGGGATACGCTCAAGGCGCGACTCAACAAGGGACCGTTGACTTCCGATAAAATTGATAAAGTGGTGGATTCTATCGGCGCCGCGCTCGCGCACGCCCACAAGCAGGGAATTCTTCATCGCGATATCAAGCCCTCGAATGTGCTGGTTACACCCGATGGGGAAATGTACCTCGCGGACTTTGGCTTGGCGCGCATTGCCCAGTCCGGCGAATCGACGCTCTCGTCCGACATGATCATGGGCACGCCGCAATATATTTCGCCGGAACAGGCGATGGGGAAAAAAGACCTCGACGCCGGGACGGACATCTATTCATTTGCTGTGATGCTTTATGAAATGGTCGTTGGTCAAGTCCCGTTCAGCGCGGACACTCCGTTTTCGATCATTCACGATCACATTTATACGCCGTTGCCGCTTCCGCAAACGATCAACCCGAACGTGCCGGAGCCAGTGCAACGCGTATTGTTGAAGGCGCTTGCCAAAGAGCGCGCGGATCGCTATGAAGATGTAGCGGCATTGGTCGAAGCGTTCAAGACCGCGTGGCGCGAGGCGGGTGTGCCGATGAAAGGCACCTCGGTAACTATTGCCAAATCGGCGTCGCCTGCCGATAAAACGCGGATGAAGTCCACCGCCGAGCCGACCAAAATGGCGGCGAAGGCTCAAGCGGCTGAACCAGTTGCAAAGGCGGAAAAGAAGCGTTCCCCATTCGTCTGGGTTGGAGTCGGTTTGCTTCTGCTTGCGTGCATTGGCGGGATTTATGTCGCGCGTCAGAATCGTTTGTTCGCATTTTTGTTGAATCAACGCCCGGGGGCAGTAACATCCACTGTTGAAGCCGCTGTGACTGAACCCATCCGCGCGACGTCGATTGCATCCACTTCTTTGCCGACACTTCCCGCGCAAGCAAACGTGCCGCCCGAAGTTCTTGCGGCGCAACAAAAAGTAAAAGCGGACCCGAACAACCCCGACGCGCAGTTGGAACTGGCGCTCGCGTTTTGGTCGGCTGACATGCCTGGCGCGTCGTATGATGCGTTGTTAAAAGTGATCAATCTTGTGGAACCCAATAACGAGGCGTTTTTTGTTCAGGCAGGTGATAGGTTTACGGCAATCGAAGGTTGGTTGCCTGGCGCGGCGATGTTTTTTCAGGCGGTGAAGGTATATAGGATTGGCGAAGTGCCTGAGACGCTCGAAATCCCGTTCCATGAAGCGGTGTATAAAGGTTCCGAGATGAGGGAGGCGTCGCTTGTGTTGCCGTTCGATAAACTCGCGCAGGCAGACCAGCCGATCGCGTTGATCGCACAGGCGCGCAATGAGTTTTATTTGGGACACATTGACGAAGCTACCAGGTTTTTGAATCAGGTCAAACGCCTCTCGCCGAATATGCCCGAAGCCTTTTTGCTCGAAGCCGAGTTTGCGTCGCTTACCGATAAACCCAACGAAGCGCGTTTAATTGCCAACGGATTGATCGCCGACCTTTCAGTGTCTCCGTGGATTCGCGCCTTTGCCGAGGAACTCCTCAATAAACTTCCACAATAAATCATTTGTATCATCGTGTAGTTGGCGTTCTCTTACGCCAACGGGAAAATAAATTTTGAACAATAGAAAACCCCTCGTCGCCGGAAACTGGAAGATGAACAAGACTGCCGCAGAGGCGCGTGAACTCGTCTCCGCGATGAGCGCGCCGTTGCGCGAGATTATGGGCGTGGAGAAAGTATTGTGCCCGCCCGCCACCTCTCTTGCCGCAGTTGCAAGTATGCTGTCGGGAACAGACATCGGACTCGGCGCGCAGGATATGCACTGGGAGGAGAAAGGCGCGTTCACCGGTGAACTTGCGCCGAACATGGTGAAGGAATTTTGCGGCTACATCATCATCGGTCATTCGGAGCGGCGCGCCTACTTTGGCGAAACAGACGAACACGTGAATCGGAAACTGCGTGCGGCGCTGAAATTCGACCTCACGCCGATCGTCTGCGTGGGCGAGACTCTCGATCAATACGAATCGGGACTCACGAGTGAAGTTGTTCGCCGCCAAATTAAATTGGATCTCGCGGGTGTGGAGTCCGCGTCCGCTTCGCGTATCGTCGTCGCGTATGAACCGGTCTGGGCGATTGGCACGGGCAAAGCCTCCAGTGGAGAAAACGCCAACGGGGTGGTGAAGCAGGTTATTCGTGCGGCATTGACCGAGTTGTTCGATGAGAAAGCCGCGCAGTCCATTCGAGTTTTGTACGGAGGTTCGGTCACCGCGGCAAACGCGGCGGAATTTTTCTCCCAGCCTGAAATTGACGGCGCGCTCGTCGGCGGCGCAAGTTTGAAGCCCGATGAGTTTGTGGCGATTGTCAAATCTGCTTCAAGACCATAAACGATGGACGATAGACCATGGTCGGCCATCCATAATCCAGCGTCCCTGGTCCATTGTCCATGGTCTTAAATCAACTCACAGTTTTTTTTTGGTTCGTTCTCATGCTCGCGCCGCTGATCCTCCTTCAGCGGCTTTTGCATCGTGAAATTCAAGCGGTATTCCTCATCGCGACCCGCAGTCCGCGCTTTACGATTGGGTTATTCCAACTCCTTTTCCTCCCCGGCGTATTTTTGCACGAGTTAAGCCATTATCTGATGGCGAAAATATTGCGCGTCCCTACGGGGCGATTTTCAATTCTCCCGCGTCCGTTACCGGATGGGCGGCTTCAGATGGGTTACGTGGAAATTGCGCGGTCAGACATTGTGCGCGATTCACTGATCGGCGCGGCGCCTCTCATCGCAGGGACAATTTTCGTCGCCTACGTTGCGGTCTACCAACTTGACATGCGGATTCTGTGGGACGTTCTGCGAAATGGGCAGATGAACCTGTTTTGGATGGGGATCAATACGTTGCCAACCCTAAAGTATTTTTATGTTTGGTTTTATTTCGCCTTTGTCGTCAGCAGTATGATGATGCCCTCGCAATCGGACCGCCATGCGTGGCTGAATTTGGTGATTTCAATCGGCGTGTTGTTCGGCGTTGCCTTGCTCGTCGGCGCGGGTCCGTGGATGTTGAATAACGTCGCACCGGCGCTCAGCAATTTTCTCAACTCAGTTGCGGTGATTTTGGGCTTGAGCGCGGTCCTTCACGGGATTCTGGTGCTGCCGGTGATGTTAATTCACAGGTTGCTGACGCGAATCACCGGGCGGGATGTGAAGTAGCTTAGAAAAACTGATGGTGGTTCAAAATAAGTGATGTAATTCGTGGGGCGCGATGTTATCCCGCCAATCCACAGATATGCGGGATGCCATCCCGCCCCACGTCACTTACTAGTAGTTCACGCCAAGCGCAGTGACTTCATACTCTACAGGTCCATCGGGAGTCTGCCCAATCCCATATCCGCTAAAACTGACGGTAGTGCCCGCTCCCACATCCCATGCGGAGGCTTCTGCCGCCCCCACAAGGTTGCCATCCTGATCGAACACGATGATGCGGACAGAAATGCGCTGCAATGCCGACCCGCTGTTGTTCTTCACAGTGCCGCTTACATCAAAAGTAGGGCTCTTGCCATCAAAGGAAACGCTCACCCCACTGGCTTCCACATCAGTGAAATAGTTCCATTTCCCTGTGGCATCTTCGATTCGAGTCACAAATTGGACTTCAGCCCACTCTTCGGTTAATAGCGCTTCCTCACAGGTAAAACAAGCGTTCGCCGCGATCGTTTCCCATGGCAGGATGAATCCACCGCCGCCGCTGATGCCGTCCAGAAAGTACGGCAATCCATCACGCATAAATTCTCCCGCGCTATTCACCAGGGTGGCGCGTGGGTTCATGCCGAGCGAAACGGGGAAGTCATACGGATTGCGAAACAGAATATTGGCGCGGGTATTTCCCTGATAATCGGTCCAGACCTGGGATTGCACGATTTCAAGTTGGAGCCGCTCAGTGGTCGGTGACGGAATAATTGTTGGGAATCTTGTAGCGGTTGCTATCCCCGGTTCCGCGCTCGGTTCGACGCTCGGATTGGCATCCACTTGTGCAAGGTGTTATACAGCGGCGGGACGGCGGTCAAATCGCCTCTTGATCCTTAATTCCCCAATTCTCTAATCCTCTAATCTCTCGCCTCCAACCTCTCCTTCAACCTTGCAAAGGCTTTATCCATCATCGGCTTTCCGATCAGCGGACGGATGAACAGCCTGAACGCGAATGCCATGAAGGGATTCATGTTCATGCTCAGCGTGCGTTCCATCAACGTGCCGCCATCTTGCCGAATGAATTTAAAATCGTTGACCACTTCGCCAAAGTCGGGGTCTTGGGCTGTGAAGGTAAATCGTGTCGGCGACTCGTAGTGAGTTACGAGAAGTTCGTTGGGACGGTTCTTCTGTCCCGCCACTTCACCGAAGGATTTGTATTTGCTTCCGACGCCCACGGGCGCGGGCGTGAGCGATTCGATTCGCAAATTCCCGCCGCTCCATTCGGGGTGACGCGTCAAGTCAGCGACATACGAGAATACTTTTTCAGGCGCGGCGTGGATGAACACGCGATAAACGTTTGAAACGTTGGTCATGCGAAATTCCTATTCTGCGAGTATATCACTTCAACTCTGTTCCCGTTTTCGCCAGCGCGCGATCAGCATTTTCATTTTGAGTCGCACGCGCGCGTCTGCGTCTGCCACAGCCCACGCCGAGCGGGTGGATCGTTTGGTCTCCTCGTCCAGCGCGATGAAATCCTGCCATTCCTCCTCGATCCATTCCGTCAACTCATTCGGCGTATCCCACGAATAGATAAACGGAAAAAATTCCTCCTGCTCACGGATGAACCAGCCGCTCGCCTCTGACTCCGCCATTGCCTGATTCGCCGCTTCATCGTCTGCCAAACCGACAGGAAAATCCTGCACCCTGCCCGTTTCTTTGATCTCGCGCGCAGATACAACTTCAACCTGCCAGCGATCCAAAATGGGGCGCAGGTCAATCAGGATGCCGTTTGGAACAAGCGCGCGCTTGATTTCGCTCAGGGTATGAACCATACCCTCGTGTTGAATACATCAGAGCGACCACGCCAGCGCCGCAATGTCGAAGGTTTCTTTTGCAAAAGGGATATGCTCCGATTCGGCGCGCAGGAAATGCACTTTGTGATGCAGATCGGATGGCTTGTCAATCACAGCGACGCGCAGCGCGTCAGGATCAGTATCCAGCCCAACGGTCAGGGAGGAGGCGTGCGCGTATTGCCAGGTCCACCTCCCTTCGCCGCATCCGATCTCCAATACGCGCTTATTTGAAAAATCGGCAAACGTATGAAGATATTTTTTCTCGTTGCCTTCGGTGTCTTTTTGCAACGTCATTTACTGAGCCGCTTCATCCTTTTGACGGACTCTTGTACCAATTCTTTCAAGACCTTTTTATCCACATCGTCCAACTTCTTGATATACAAACACCCCACACTTGTTTTGAACTTGCCAAGTTTTTTCAGCAAGCCTGCTTGTGAGTCGAAACCTCCCATCAGGTACAACGTCAGGTTTTGCTTGCGAGGCGAGAAGCCTGTCAGCATCCAGTCGCCTTCACGTCCGCTTTTACCGACGTAGTGATAACTTCCAAAGCCGACGATGCTGGAACCCCACATCTTCGGCTTCTCTTTCGTGACTTGTTGCATGATCTTCAAGATCTCGAAGCAATCTTTTCGGACCGCCTCATCCTTGACTGTATTCAGAAACCCCTCCACGCTTGCTTTGTTGACCTTGGTCTTTAGTTCAGTTTTCTTTGCCATGTCAGCCTCCGATACAATGTTGCCCTTGGGTTTGAAGTTACTTTCGCGCTTTCGACGTTTGAAATGATTTGGCGATCAAGTCTTTCAACACGTCCATGTCCACATCGCTCAACTTTTTGATATACAGACACCATTTGCTTGTTGTATGTTTGCCGAGCTTCTTGAGTAATGGATTTTCGTGGTCAGCCCCCAACAGAACGTACAGCGTGATATTTTGCTTGCGCGGTGAGAATGCGATCAACGGCGAGTCGCCTTCTCGTCCACTCTCGTATTTGTAATGATACGACCCAAACCCGATGATGCTCGGTCCCCACATCTTCGGCTCCTCTTTCGTGACCTGTTGCATGATCTTCAAGATCTCAAAGCAGTCCTTCCGTTTTTGCTCGTCGGCGACGCTGTTCAGAAAACCCGCCACGCTTGCGTCGTTCACTTTCGTTTTTAGTTCAGCCGATTTTGCCATGTCTGCCTCCAATCAGTTGATCTGTAAAACTTTCGCTCTCCGAATTTTACCTTGTTTCATTTTGGCGGAAGTCTCAACGCAAACTCAACGCCTTCTTTAATCCATGTACTCAATTGCTTCGCTGTTTTGCATCCATCGGCGTCCACCACGAGCCAGCCTTTCATGGGTCTGCCTGTAATATCAAACGGACGGGCGTGCGGCTTCTTGAGAAGCGCGGCATGTTTGTTCGGGTCCACGCGCACGATCATGCTTTGCTTGTGAACACCGCATGCCATATTTCCGTGAACCAGAAACCCAACGCCGCCAAACATTTTCTTTTCAACGAATGGCATTTCGCCTAATTCATCACGGATTCTTTCGGCTAATTTTTCGTTGTAAGCCATCCGGTCTCCAGTCTCGAATTACGAATCAAACATTTCTTAAATCAGCTATGGAAAAATTGTCGGCTCGACTTCGCGATCATATTTAATCTGTGCGCGATACAGGTCTTGCTCCATGCTGTCTGCCAAACCCCATGCTTGTTCACAGGATGTGGCAGTGGCAACCGCTTGTTCTGTTTTCTCAAAATATTCCCTGACCAATTGAATATGACCTTCTTCATGCGCCCTTACGTTTTCCATGAATATTATCCACGATTCGATTAGCTCAGGCGGTGTACCTGGAGGAGGCGACCAGCGAGGGGCATAAACCTTGAGTGTATACCAAAGCTCACCCTTCGCCACATCGCAACCAGCAGTTCCCCTTCCCGGCCAAGTGAAGAGAATATCGTGCTCCAACGCGGCAATACTACGCTCGTTGTGGATTCCTGCAAATGGTCCTTTCTTCTCCATTTCATCGAGCAACTCCTCCCTGGTTGAACCTTGAATATCATAATATTCCACCTTGATCCTTGGAAATACTATTAAGCCGGGGTAATATGGAGTTGGGCTAATTGCGATAGTTTTGGTCGAAGTAGGAAGAATCTTGGTGGTTGCGGTTGGTGAAACAAATGTAGTTGGAGTTGGCGAAACAGTTTCGATAGATTGATTACTTAAGCTCAAGCATGAGATTGTGGTAATAAAGAAAAGACACAACGAAGTGGCATTTTTTAGAGATTTCATGATTTACTGAATTTACCCTGTCCCAAACTGGCGATCTCCCGCGTCGCCGAGACCTGGCACGATATAGGCGCGTTCATTGAGGTGACTGTCAATTGCCGCGATGTAAATGTCAATGTCGGGGTGTTTTTCCTGCATCAACTTGATTCCCTCTGGCGCGGCGATCAGCCCGACGAATTTGATCTTCTTCACGCCCCAGCGTTTGAGCACATCCGCGGTTGCCGTCGCAGAGCCGCCAGTCGCAAGCATAGGATCCAAAATCAAACAAACAGAAACGGTTGGTTCGGTCGGGAGTTTGTTATAATACTCTACGGGTCGCAGTGTGTGTTCATCGCGATACAAACCGATGTGCCACACTTCCGCGCTGGGCATTAGCCCCCACACGCCTTCGACCATTCCAAGTCCCGCGCGCAGAATGGGAACAAGCCCAACCTTTTCTTTGAGTTCCGCTCCGGTCATTTTTTCGAGAGGAGTTTCCAGATTGCGTGGCATTGTGGCTAGATCGGCGGTCGCTTCGTAAGCGAGCAACGCGGCGATCTCGCGCACGAACTCGCGGAATTTTTTCGGCTCGGTGTTTTTATCGCGCAAGCGGGAAAGTTTGTGTGCCACCAGCGGGTGTTTGGATTCGTAAACAGTAGACATAAGATCTCCTCAATTTGAATATTTCGATTATAGCCCCGATGATGAAATTTGACTTGAAATTTTTCTTGTAGCGGCACAGCGGATCCATTCAGGATTTTGACAATAGATCGTTTGCTGTGCCCTGCTTTTCAGATTTTCTAAGCACGAGATTAGGAAATTTGTCACAAACGAACAGAAGGGGTACAATGATGAAGAAGGTTCCTCTGGGGAATTTTCTTTTTGTGTACTATGAAAGCCCAAGCCTCAACCCAATCCCTCATCGAACTGCGCGGCGTAGTGAAAGTCTATTCCACGGCGGCGGGCGATTTCACCGCGCTCAAAGGCATCAATATGAAGGTCGGCGCGCGTGAGTTCCTCGGTATCGTCGGTAAATCGGGCGCGGGTAAATCCACATTGCTGAACATGATCACGGGCGTGGATCATCTCACGGAAGGCGAGGTTGTCATCCATAACGGCTCTGCGGTTTCGGTTCATCAAATGAGCGAAGATAAGATCGCGTTGTGGCGCGGGCAAACGCTGGGCGTGGTCTTTCAGTCGTTTCAATTATTGCCAATGCTCACGCTCGTTGAAAATATCACGTTGCCGATGGATCTGTGCGGCAACTTCAATCCGAAACAATCGCGTGCCCGCGCTCTCGAGTTGCTTCGCCTCGTTGAGATCGAAGAACATGCCGATAAACTCCCTGCGTACATCTCTGGCGGTCAACAACAACGCGTCGCGATTGCGCGTGCGCTGGCGAACGATCCGCCCATCTTGATCGCAGACGAGCCGACGGGCAGTCTAGATTCAGTCACCGCCGATCACATTTTTGAAGTCTTCGAGCATCTCGTCACCGAGCAAGGCAAGACGATTGTGATGGTGACGCATGACGAATCGCTCTCGCCGCGCTTTTCGCGCACGATGCGAATCACAGATGGGGAATTGGAGTTTCGTCCTGAGCGGAGTGAGGAGCGTTCGCTGCGACGAACGCAGACGAAGGACGCTTCGACTGCGGGTCTCGATACGAGCGAGAAAATCACTCGCTCTACTCGACCCTCCGCTCAGCGCGGGAGGCGGACAAAATGACGGCGCGTCGAACCAAGGGGAAGTCTGCTTCTCACCAACATGCCATGTCATCACCTGAGGCGATGATCGATATGCACGGTCTCGTGAAAACGTTTAAGAACGCGGCGGGAGAGTTCACTGTGCTCAAAGGCGTCGACCTCACCATCAATCGCGGCGAGTTTGTTTCGATTGTCGGAAAATCGGGAAGTGGAAAATCCACATTGCTGAACATGATCACAGGCATTGACCATCCGACAGATGGCAAGGTGGTGATCGGCGGCACGGATATTTACACAAATGTGAGTGAAAGTCAACGCTCCAAATGGCGCGGACGGAATTTGGGAATTGTGTTTCAATTCTTTCAGTTACTACCGATGCTCACGTTGCTTGAAAACGCGATGCTCCCGATGGATTACGCGGAGATGTATGCTTTCGATGAGCGACCCGACCGCGCCATGGAAATGTTGAAATTGGTTGGGCTTGAAAAGTTTGCGAATAAACTGCCTGTGCTCGTTTCAACGGGACAGCAACAACTCGCGGCAATTGCGCGCGCCTTGGCATGTGACCCGCCTTTGCTCGTCGCCGATGAACCGACGGGTAATCTCGACACAAAATCCGCAAACATCATCATTGATTTGTTTGAAGAGTTGTCCCGCCGCGGCAAGACGGTTGTGATGGTGACGCATGATCCCTCGTTAACGTCGCGCACGACGCGGACCATTACTATCGCGGATGGGGTGTTGATCGGAGATGGTAAGAAGAAAGTAAAGAAGAAAATATCGCTGGTTGAGTAGTCCCGAACGAAGTGAGGGACGTATCGAAACCAGCAAGTAACATGAAAACAGCATGTGTGGTTTCGATACGCCCTTCGCAACGAACCGCTTCGACAGGCTCAGCGCGGCGGCTCAGGGCTACTCGACCACCGTCAATCAACAATCGTAAATCTGAAATCGTAAATCGTATGAAACCTCGTTGGCGAAAAGTATTGCACGACCTCATAGACAACAAAGCCCGCACACTGCTGGTGGTCTTTTCCATCGCGGTGGGCGTGTTTTCCATTGGTGTGATCGCGGGCGCGTACCAGATCATCTCGCAGGATATGAGCGTTTCGTATTCGTCGAACGTCCCCGCCAACATCGAACTGCGGATGACCAATTTCGACGAAGATGTTTTGGATTCCATTCGCAACCAGCAAACTGTGAAGGACGCCGAAGCGCGGCGCGTGTTCAACGTCCGCGTGCGCGTGCCTGGAACCGAAACATGGACGACGCTCGATATGACCGCGTTCGAGAGTTTCGAAAAGAACACGGTGAATTTGTTGACTCCCATCGAAGGCGCGGCGATTCCGAACAAGCAAGAAGTATTGCTGGAACAAAAAGCGCTTCAGGATTTGAACGTGAGTGTGGGCGGCTTGCTTGAATTTCAACTGCCCGATGGTTCGACCAAAACCCTGCCTGTGACCGGCATCGTGCAGGATACCGCCTCCGGGGCAGGTGATTTTCTTGCCGCGCCGTATGGATATATTTCCATGGACACGTTGCAGTCCCTGGGTCAACCTCATGCATTCAACCGCGCGCTGGTCACCGTGGCAGGCGATGGCGACGACATTTCTCATATCCGCGAAGTAGGTGCCGAGTTGAAAGACAAACTGGAGAAGAACGGACACATCGTCATCCGCTCGCGTTACTCGCAAACGCACACACACCCGCTGGCGGATACGGTCAATGCGGTCCTCGGCATCCTGATGGCATTGGGGATTTTGATCGTGTTCCTTTCCAGTTCGTTGATCGCGAACACGTTGAACGCGTTGTTGAATCAGCACTTGCGTCATATCGGTGTGATCAAGTTGGTCGGTGGACAACGGAACCAAGTCCTTCGCATGTACATTATATTGATCATGGCATTTGGGGTAATCGCGTTGGCAATTGCGATTCCCTTTGGCGGCGCAGGGGCGTATGGTCTCGCAGAGTTTATCGCGGGCGAAATGAACTTCAATTTGCTCGGCTATCGCATCGTGCCGATGGCATTGTTGATTCAGATTCTGGTGGGGCTGTTCGTCCCGTTGATCGCGGGGCTTGCGCCTGTGGTCAACGGTTCGCGCATCACGGTCTTGCGCGCGCTCAGCGGCGGATTGGCTGACGATGAACAGAATCAGCCGTCGGGTGGAGAGACTCGTGTGCCGTGGTTCGACTGGATGCAAGTCAAGGTGACACGTATCCTAGCCGCGCGTGGAATCCACGTCCCGCGTCCGTTTGTCATTTCACTGCGAAATACGTTCCGCCGAAAGAGTCGTCTCGCGCTGACGTTGTTCACGCTCACGATGGGCGGCGCGATCTTTATTTCTGTATTCAATGTGCGTGTGACCTTGCACGATTACATTGGGCAGATCGGGAAATATTTCCGCGCGGATGTGACACTGGATTTCGACAAGGCGTATCGGCTGGATGAGGTGAATCAATTTGCACGGCAGATCCAGGGTGTGGAGCATGTGGAAGGCTGGCAGTTTGTGAATGCGGAATTGTTGGGCGAAGATGGTGAAGTGCTTGAAAACCTGAATATTCTCGCGCCGCCCGCCAATACTGAGTTGGTTAAGCCCTTGCTTGTTTCTGGCAGGTTCATTGACGCATCAGACGTTCACAAACTGGCGATCAGCGAGGCGGTGAAAGATTACTTTCCCGATCTGAAGGCAGGCGATACATTGCATTTGAAGTTGGATGGGCGCGAAGAGACCTGGGAAGTGGTTGGCATTTTCAAGTTTGTAGGACGCGAAGGGATTCTCGCGTACGCGCCCCTCGAATATATCGAGCAGATGACAAACCTGACAGGACGTTCATTTTCGTTTCGCGTGGTGACGGTTCAGCATGACCGCGCCTATCAGGACAAGGTCGCCGAAGCGCTGGACCGATACTTCCGCGATAACGGATTCAAGGTCCGACAGGCACAATCGGGTTCTGCATCGCTCGATTCGGCGGTGGAAAGTTTAGATACGCTGGTCGTGTTCCTTCTTATCATGGCGATCCTAACGGCGATCGTCGGTTCGATGGGGTTGACGGGTACGATGGGCATGAACGTGCTCGAGCGCACGCGCGAGATCGGGATCATGCGCGCCATCGGAGCAGACGACCGCGCGGTGATGCGAACGGTAATCGCTGAAGGTATTGTGATCGGTTCGATCTCCTTCGTGCTGGCGGTGATTCTTTCGGTGCCGTTCACGTATCTGCTTTCGACGATTGTCAGCCTGGCGATTTTCCAATCCGCGATTGACGTGGTGTTCACGTATACAGGCTATGCCATCTGGCTCGCGCTGGTGTTGGTGTTATCCACGGTGGCGAGCATCGTCCCTGCGCGCAACGCGGCGCGGTTGACAATCCGCGAAGTGCTGGCGTATGAGTGAGGTAGAGACGTAAACAAGGAAACACGAAAACAAGTAGACACGGTAGTTGAGTAGCCCGAGGCGACAGCCGAGGCGTATCGAAACCACCAATGTTCAAGAAATTATTTGTTTGAAGGTTACCCGCTGGTTTCGATACGCCGCTTCGCGGCTACTCAACCAGCGGATGAATACAGAAAGAAGGACACAATGAAAAATTCAACAAAAAACATATTTATCTTGACAATTGTATTTGCCCTAGCATTGACCGCCTGCGCGAATCAAGCCACGGGGACGCCTGCTCCCGCTGTGGATAGTGTGATCGCCGCCGATAGCGTCGTTGCCGAGGGGCGGCTCGAACCGATTCACGCGGCGAACCTGTCGTTTCAAGCGCGCGGGACGGTGGAAGAGATCACCGTTGAGATTGGTGATTCAGTGAAGAAGGGCGATGTGCTGGCGCGGCTTTCGAATGCCAGCGTTGCGGAAGCGCAACTTACCGCGGCGAACCTCGAACTGGTCAGCGCTCAGCAGGCGATAGACACGCTGAATCGAACCGGTTCCGCCAACCTCGCCGCGGCATGGACAACGTACATGAACGCGCAGATCGTCCGCGCGGAGGCGGAGCGGGAGTGGGAAGATTTGAACGTGGACGACATCGAAGATCGCATCGAAACCGCCGAATCCGATTTGCTCGATCTCGAAGAAGATGCGCAGGATGCGAAAGACGAATTCGACAAGTATAAAGATTTAGACAAAGATAACGCAAAGCGCAAGACCGCCGAGGACGATCTCGAAACCGCGCAGGAAACCTACAACGAAGCCCTGCGCGATTTGGATGAACTGAGGCGCGAGCGTGATGCTGTTCGCGCCGTGTTGGATACCGCGGTGGCCGCCGAAGCGGAAGCAAAATATCAATACGATCTATCGGCAGGGGGCGTCAATAGCAATCAGCTTTCACTCGCTGCTTCGCGACTGGAAAACGCAAAATGGCAGGTGAATGCCGCACAAGCGAACCTGTCCAATTATGTGCTCACTGCGCCATTCGACGGAGTCGTGGCAGAGGTGAATGTCGAGGTGGGGGAGCAGGTGTCGGCTGAGACTCGAGCCGTGAGCGTTGTGGATACCTCCGAGTGGATGATCGAAACGACGGATGTCACTGAACTCGAAGTAGTCAAACTCGCTGTCGGTCAGAATGTCACGTTCACGGCTGATGCGCTACCAGATGTTGAGATGAAAGGCGTGGTCAGCGAGATCAGTCAGTCGTCCATTTTGCAGGGCGGTGACGTGATCTACACCGTCCGTATCGCGGTGGATGAGGTTGATCCGCGTGTGAAGTGGGGGATGACTGTGGAAGTTGTGTTCGAGCCGTTGGAATGAAGATCGTAGGGGCGGACAGCTGTCCGCCCCTACTTATTTGCTATAATCGTGTCATGCCTAATCCTTCGACACGCTCAGGACGTCCCCTCGATCCCGAATCCAAACCCGATGACCGCGTGGACAACGCGCTTCGCCCGCAAAAATTATCCGACTTGATCGGGCAGGATCAAGTGAAAGAGAATCTTGCGATTCTGATTGCCGCGGCGCGCCAACGCGGCGAGGCGTTGGATCACGTTTTATTTTACGGTCCGCCTGGGTTGGGCAAAACCACACTCGCGCATGTGGTCGCGAACGAAATGGGAGTCAATATCAAGATCACAGCCGGTCCCGTCATCGAGCGCGCGGGCGACCTCGCCGCGATTCTCACCAACCTGCGCGCGGGGGATGTCATCTTCATTGATGAAATCCATCGCCTCGGACGCGCAGTGGAGGAAGTCCTCTACCCCGCGATGGAAGATTACGCGTTGGACATCGTCATCGGCAAAGGACCCTCGGCTCGTTCCATACGCCTCAAACTGCCTCGGTTTACTGTGGTTGGCGCCACCACCCGACTCGCTCTCGTCACGGCTCCGTTGCGCGCGCGATTCGGCGCGGTCTATCGGCTGGATTACTACGAGCTGAAGGCGATGCAGGCAATCGTCACGCGTGCGGCGGGCATGTTGAAAGTGGAAGTGGACCAAGGTGGAATCGAAGAATTGGCGAAGCGCGCACGTGGGACTCCGCGGGTTGCATTGCGTTTGTTGCGCCGCGTCCGTGACTTTGCCCAGGTCCGCGCGGATGGGAAGATCACGCAAAAGGTCGCGAAAGAGGCGTTGGATTTGTTGCAAGTTGACCCGCTTGGGCTCGACGATGTGGATCGCCGCGTGCTGAGGACGATCATCGAAAAATATGGCGGCGGACCCGTCGGCTTGAACACCATCGCCGCCTCCATCAGCGAAGAGCAGGACACGATCATGGATGTGGTCGAGCCGTATCTGTTGCAACTAGGGTTTTTAGATCGCACTCCGCAGGGACGCGTCGCCACCAAGTCCGCGTATGAGCACTTGGGGTTGGATTACGTGGAAGAGGGTCAGCCGAGGTTGTTGTAGTTGTATAATTGACATCGAGAGAAAGGATGTCCTCATGTTACAGGAAATTGTCATCAAGGCGAATGCCAATGAATCGCTCAAACCGTTGCTTGAAGTTGCGATTCGCAATCAATTAAAAACATTACAACATGGCATCGCTCGCACCAAAGAACGGATTGCCGAGTTCGAGAAACGCGCCAAAATATCGTCGGCAGATTTCGAGAAAAAATTGCACGAGGGGAAATTAGATGAGACCGTTGAAACCATAGATTGGAACATGGAACTTACCGCTTTGCGTTTGCTGGAAGGTCAATATCAATCGCTCAGCGAGGCGAAAATTGATTGAGCAGTATTTCCAGTCTTTGCTGGACCTGCTTGCCAGTTTGCCGTTTGTTGAAGCGCCCGACGTAAACCTTGAGAAACGCGGTGAACTGGTTGGGTTTATTCGCGGTGAAGTTGAATTTAGCGACGGTTCAGCGTTGTTCTTCAGGGAATTAATTGATTTACGACTGCCTTTACAAAAGGTGATGTACGCCTATCACTACCAGCGGGCAGATGGATCGCTGGTTTTTCGATACGATAATACCGCCCATCACAAATCTGTCTCCACCTTCCCGCGCCACAAGCATTTGAGCGATGAGAATATCACTTCTTTTGAGATCCCAACACTGGAACATATTCTGCGTGAAATTGAAGGATTGATTTCATCGGGGTGAAACTCGGTATGGAAAACTTTGCTCGTTACATCATGATCGGCGGGATCGTCCTCTTCCTCATCGGTGGGGGCGCCTATCTCGCCGCGAAATTCGGCTTGCCGCTGGGGCGCCTGCCCGGCGACATCCGCATCGCAGGCGAGAACGGCTCATTTTATTTCCCGATCACGACTTCGATTCTGGTGTCGGTGGTGTTAACGATTGTTTTGAATGTGATTGTTCGGTTGTTGAAACGCTGAACCGCTTTGGCTGCGGAGGACTCTCATGGACCTTTCACAAGAAAGTATCGAAAGAATAATCGTTGGGGTTGTCACTGCCATTGTGATCCTGATTCTCTCCGAACCCATCAAAGCCGCGTTCAAAAAAGTGGGAGCATGGTTCGATGGTTTCATGCAAACGCTCGGGTTTGGCGTGAAAAAGAGATATTTTGACACGTTAACCGTCACCCGCGAAAATCTCAAACTGATCGGCGCGTACGAAGACCGCGAGAAACCTCCCAAATTGGAAAATGTTTATATTTCCCTCAAATTGGATTCGGAGGGCGAATCGCACACCGATCATTGGGTGAGGCTTTTCAAAAAGACCAACAAGCATAGTTCCATCAAGGGCATGCCGGGCGCGGGGAAAACCACCCTGTTGGATTATCTCATCCTGATTTTCACGGGACGAATATCCCATCCGCTTCAAAAAGAATTGAACAATCCCCTGCCCATTTTTATTCGTTTGCGAAAACTGAAGCGTCTCCCGCTCAGGGAGTTTATCGGTTCGCGTGAGCATTGCGAAGAGGAAATTCCATATCGGTATTTCGAGAAGCGTTTGGACGCGGGCAAATGCGTTGTTTTATTCGATGGCTTGGACGAGGTGCTCGACGAAAATGATAAAGACTATGCCGTACATCAAATCCAACTGTTCGCGGAGAAATATAAAAGGAACTGGATCATTGTCACTTCGCGCCCGATGGGCTGGAGCAAACAATTCTTCCCCGATTTCGATGAATACGAGATTCAAGATCTGGACGACGATGCTGTGCGTAAATTCATCGGCGATTGGTATCGCGTGGTGAAAGTTGCCGAGTCGCAGAAAAATCTGCCGGAAAAAGCCAGCCCTGAACAAACCAGCAAAGCGGTAGAAGCGGCGAAAAAATCCGCATTCAGCGAGGCGGGAAAACTTTGGACAGCGCTGTCCAAAAATCAGGGACTGCTCAAGGTCGCGCGCAGACCGTTGATGCTCGTGTTGATCACGTTGGTGTACAAGTATCAGCACAGCCTGCCCCAGGGACGCGCGGACCTGTACAAGGAATGTCTTAAAATCCTGCTGGATACGTGGGAGGATAAAAAAGATATCGATTCGCCTATCCGTGGCATCCCCTCCAGGGAGAAACAATCCATCCTGATGGTGATCGCTTTTGAATTTCTCAAAAGGAATACCCTGCAAATGAAAGTCGCAGACTTGCAGGAACTGGTCGCCCCTTTGCTCTCTGCTCGTAACCTGCCGATGGACGCGGAAGATTTTATCGGGCAGATTTCCAGCCGTTCCGGCATCCTCGTGGATTTTGGGGTGGACGAATACGGCTTTGCCCACCGCGCCTTGCAGGATCGGCTCGCCGCCGATTACCTTGTGGATGAAAAACTCACCCGCCTGTTGCTCGAACACGCGGACCAGGATGAATGGCGCGAAGTGATCCTGATCGCCATTGGCTTGGTGACCAAAGACCTGCGCGCAGAATTGCTGAAGGCGCTGCTCGCCAACAACGATAAAAGCGCGGCGAGTTTGGCAATGGCGGGATCGGCTCTCGCAGAAGGTATTCAAGTGGAACCCGCCTTACGCGCCGAAGTCACAGACACCTTGATCGCGCATTTGAATGCCGCCAAAACATCCAGCGAATTTGGTATCCTAAGCAGTTCATTATTCGACGCGGACCCCGCTTCCGCGCAAACCTGGATCGGGAGCGCGCTCTCAGGACGCGACCCAAATTTGCAAAAGCGCGTGCTGACCTCGCTCCTCCCGGGCCTCGGGCTGGAGCAAAGTAAACCGTTCCTACCCACGCTGATCAATCTCCTTGCCGACGCGCACGCCGATGTGAACCTGCGCGCACAATGCGCGTTGGCGATCGCGAAAATAAAGCCCGCCGCTGATGACCCCGCCTTGTTGAACACATTGAACTCAGCCCGCACGCAAAAGGATGAAACACTGAAGCGCGCCGCGACCTGGGCGTATTGCGAACTGGGATCTTTTGAACAATTGGGCTTGGTGATGGTCCCTGCGGGCGAATTTTTGATGGGCAGTTCCAATGAGGATCAACAGGCTTATTCGCAAGAAAAACCACAGCATAATTTATATTTGCCAACCTATTACGTTGCCAAACATCCCGTCACCGTGGATGAATATCGCGCCTTTATTCAAGAAAGCGGATATAAAACTTCTGAAGAACGCAGTCTCAAAGGCACAGGGAATCATCCCGTTGTGTACGTGACATGGAATGACGCGCTTGCCTTCGCCCGCTGGCGAGGCTTGACCCTGCCCAGCGAAGCCGAATGGGAGAAAGCCGCGCGCGGCGCTGACGGGCGCATTTACCCATGGGGGAATGATTGGCGAAGTGGTTTTGCAAACACAGATGAGTATTGGAATAAAGGCGCGCGTGGTCTTTTGGCGAAACTTCGCCGCCGAGACTATGGTTCGACGACGCCTGTCGGTTCCTTCCCGCAGGGTAACTCTCTTTATGGCTGCGCCGATATGGCGGGCAATGTCTGGGAATGGACGCGCAGTGTTTTCAAGGAATATCCTTATGATGCAAACGATGGACGCGAGGATGAAAACGCTTCGGATCGCCGCGCCTTGCGGGGCGGTTCCTTCTACAACCTTCAGTGGTTCGCCCGCTGTGCTTTCCGCAACGTCAACATCCTCGATCTCCTCAACGACTACGGTTTTCGTGTGTGTGCGTCCCCTGTTCTCTCCTGAAGGGTTTTGAATCTCTGTTTTCTGAATCTCTGAAATCTGACCTCACCCCCAGCCCCTCTCCTGGCAGGAGAGGGGAGTTGCCCTCCCGCCGTAAGGCGGGAATTTTTAAAATAAAAGGCTCATGTCATTGCGAGGAGCGACCCTGAGGGATAACGAAGGGGAGCGACGAAGCAATTCCCTTGTTATGAGGAGACTGCTTCGGCAAAACCAAGAGTGCCTCGCAGCGACATGGTCTGTCGTATAATAACCACGTCGCCTTATGGCGGCGGGGCTGACCGAACAAACGCCGCGCCTTGCGGGGCGGTTCCTTCAACAACAATCAGAGGAACGCCCGCTGTGCTTACCGCAACGACAACATCAACGATCTCAACAACAACAACGGTTTTCGTGTGTGTGCGTCCCATGCCTTTCCATTGTGGATAAACCCTAAAGGTCTCGAAGACCTTTAGGGTTTCCAACGCCAGAAATGCTCTACGTTCACGGACGTAAGCCGAGGCAAAACAGGAGAGATAGCGCGGTCAAGTCCTGGCTGACCTCACCCCCAACCCCTCTCCTAAAAAAGGAGAGGGGGGCAGGAAGGTCAGGCGAATATAAAACAGCCCCGCGGCTTAGGAGCAGGTCTCCCCGTCGCGGGGCAACGTTTTGAAATGAAAACCTCCGATTTCGACTACCATCTCCCTGAACTCTCCATCGCGCAGCACACGCTTCTTGGCGGGTATAATACAAAGCATGTCAACAAATGTTCTTTTTGACGAACTTCATAACCTTTGCCGTAAAACCTATGGTGAGCGATTATTCTCACTAGCAGTCTTCGGCTCGATGGGACGCGGCACGGCTCGGCCCGATTCAGATGTTGATATTTTGCTGGTCGTCCAAGGTTTGTCTCATTGGCGGATGGAGCGGGTGGAGGAATTTAAGCCCATCGAGTCCGCGCTCAGTGGAGTCATGCTGTCTCCTATTCTGAAAACTCCAGAGGAAATCAAAAGCGGCTCGCCGTTATTATTGGACATGGTGGACGATGCCGTTATTCTTTATGACCGCGAAAACTTTTTGCAAAACACTCTGAGTACTTTGCGTGAAAATCTGGCCCGGCTCGGCGCGAAGCGTATCTGGCGGGGGGATAACTGGTTCTGGGACTTGAAGCCTGATTACCAACGCGGCGAGGTGTTTGAGGTATGAATAATGCAGCGTTGGCGCAAAGTTACCTCGTCAAGTCTCAAAAGAGACTGAAAATATTGGATGTATGGTTGACCGAAGCGGCCTATTCAGATGTCATGCACGAGGCACAGGAGATTGTTGAACTTGCCTTGAAAGGCATGCTGCGCCAGGCTGGCATCGAGCCGCCTAAATGGCATGATGTGAGCAGTTTGATCCTTGAATATCGCGGTCGTTTTCCTGAATCGGTTGGGAATTCTGTGGAGCGGTTGGCTGAAATTTCCTCATACCTGCGCAAAGAACGCGAAATATCTTTTTACGGTGATATAGATTTTATTCCCACCGAAGAATACAGCCGAGATAACGCGCTCAAAGCGATTGACGATGCCAAATTCGTAGTTGAAATGACAGAGCAAGTGATAAAGCCAAGTTGACGAGCGGCGCAAACATCGCGCCGCTTTTCTTAATGAAAACCTCCGACTTCGATTACAACCTCCCCGAAGCCTCCATCGCACAGACACCCGCCGAGCCGCGCGATTCGTCGCGTCTGCTGGTGTTGCATCGCGACACGGGAAACCTTGAGCATAGAATCTTCCGCGATGTGACGGATTATCTGCGCGCGGGGGATTTGCTGGTGTTGAATCAAACGCGCGTGATACCTGCAAGAATCTTTGCAAAGAAAGAAACGGGCGGGCGTGTGGAATTGCTCCTCTTACGCCGCCGCGACGAACTCACATGGGAGGCTTTGGTAGGCGGAAAAGGTATGCGCGTAGGCAGGTTGGCACGCGTGGAGGATGGACCGGAAGTTCAGATCATCGAAGAGTTGGATGGGTCGGAACGATTGATAAAATTTTCCGAACCCATCGAATCCTATTTTTCAAAAGTGGGGAATGTGCCTCTGCCGCCGTATATTCATGAGAAGTTGGATGACCCGGAACGCTATCAAACGGTCTATGCCAAAGAACCCGGTTCCGCCGCCGCGCCGACGGCTGGACTCCATTTCACGCCGCGTTTGTTGGAGGAGTTGCAGGTCAAAGGCGTGAAGATCGCGTACGTCACATTGCATGTGGGCTTGGATACGTTCGCGCCGGTCAATGAAGGAAACCCCGAAGATCATAGAATTCACAGCGAGTGGTGCGAGTTGACTCAAGAAACGGCAGATCTAATTAATCACACAAAACAATCTAGCGGGCGGGTGATTGCGGTTGGGACAACTTCAGTCAGAACATTGGAAAGCGTGGGGCGGGATGTCACATCGTACTCGAAGAGTATCTCGCCTTACGTGGGACCGACTTCTCTTTTTATTCTCCCTGGCTACGAGTTTAAAATCGTGGACGCGATGATCACGAATTTTCACCTACCCAAGTCAACATTGCTGATGCTGGTCAGCGCGTTCGCAGGGCCTGAGAGGATTCTCGAAACGTACGCTGCCGCGATGGAAGAAGGCTATCGCTTCTATTCATTTGGGGATGCGATGTTGATTCTTTGAGTGTCAGGTGTCACGTTCCAAGTGTCAGGTACAATTATCTAAACTGGATACCTGATACCGGAACACATGACACCCAAATCCCAACTTGAAAACCTCAACAACGAAATCATCGCCTGCCGCAAATGTCCGCGTTTGGTGGAATGGCGCGAGGAAGTGGCGCGGGCGAAACGCAAAGCGTATCGAGATCAGGAATATTGGGGCAAGCCAGTGCCGGGATTTGGCGACCCGCAGGCGCGTGTACTAGTTGTAGGACTCGCTCCCGGCGCGCATGGCTCAAACCGAACCGGGCGTAATTTTACAGGCGATGCATCGGGTGGATTTTTGTACCCGGCGTTGTACCGGGCTGGGTTTGCGAATCAGGCTGAGGTGGAGTCCCGAAGCGATGGCCTTCACCTGAAAGATATGTACATTACAGCCTCCGCGCGTTGTGCTCCGCCGGGGAACAAGCCAAGCCCTGAAGAGTTGAATACCTGCCAGCCGTATCTCGAAAGAGAAATCGAAATTTTGAAACCGAAAGTAATTGTATGCCTGGGTCGAGTCGCCTTTGAGAGAATTCTCAAAATATATGCCGTGCGAAATTCAGGTTGGAAATTTTCTCACGGCGCGCTGTTTCAATTTGAGCATGGGATGTGGTTATTGTGTTCATATCATCCCAGCCAGCAAAATACGTTGACGGGAAAATTGACCGTGAAAATGTTCGATACTATTTGGATGAAAGCGAAGGAATTGTTGAAATGAAGAGACTGCATGTAATAGATGAGTTGAACGCGTCATCCAATGTAACGTGACCATCGGACAAATCGCATTTCTCGGCTCGGGCGAAACCTCGCTGGCGGGCGGGCGCATTTTTGAATCGCTTGCGAAGAAAATCAACGAACCGCTTCGCATTGCGTTGATGGAAACGCCTGCGGGCTTCGAGTTAAACTCTTCGCAGGTGGTCGGCAAGGTCGGCGAGTTTATGAAGACCCGCCTGCAAAACTACAAACCCATCGTGGACGTGATCCCTGCGCGCAAGAAAAATTCCGCGTTCAGCCCGGACGATCCCGAAATCGTCAAGCCGCTGTTGTATGCCAACATGATCTTCATGGGACCGGGCAGTCCAACGTACGCCATTCGGCAGCTCAAGGATTCGCTTGCCTGGGACGTGATCCGTGCCCGGCATCGCCTCGGCGCGACGTTGATATTTGCCTCTGCCGCCACGATTTCTGTCGGAGCCCACGCGTTGCCCGTCTACGAAATCTACAAAGTGGGGCAGGACGTCCATGAGGTGGATGGACTGAATCTCTTCGCCGATTTCGGCTTGCACATTTCGTTCATCCCGCACTGGAACAACGCTGAAGGCGGCGCGGACCTCGACACCAGCCGATGCTTCGTCGGCATGGAGCGCTTTGCGGAATGGTGCAAACTCGTCCCGGTGGAAAATCAAACCATCGGCTTGGACGAACACACCGGCATCATCATGGATTTTGAAAGCCGTTCCAGTGAAATCATGGGCGTGAGCAGTGTTTCCCTCGTCCGCGATTGTGACCCGGTGATTCACCCGGCTGGGACAAAATTCCCAATGAGCGAACTGGGAGATGTTCATATCCCCGACCCGATTCAAAAAGATATTCCCGCGCATGTTTGGGAAATGGTCGTCCACGCGCCCGCACTGGGAGATGACAAACCGTCGGACGAAGTGATCGCGCTGGCGGAGGAACGTCTCGCGGCGCGGGCAAACAAAAATTGGGCAGAGTCGGATCGTCTGCGCGACGCCATCGCCGCGCTGGGGTGGACGGTGCAGGATATGAAAGAGGGATATAAGTTAGTGAGGTTGTGAATAAATCTCGCCGACAATCATTCGAATCAATTGGTGGTTGAGTAGCCCTGAGTGGCGCCGCGGCGCCATTCCGAAGGGCGTATCGAAACCACATATTCAAGCAAATTTATGCGTACTGTTGGTTTCGATACGCCCCGACTTGCACGGGGCTACTCAACCAACGAAATATTTTGAATTAGAATATGGGGACAAGACAAGGAGACTCCCATGCGTGCCGTAGACATCATCATCAAAAAACGCGACAAAGGCGAACTCACCCGCGAGGAGATCGAATTCTTCATCAAGGGATTTGTCTCGGGCGAGGTGCCGGATTATCAGGCGTCCTCGTTTGCGATGGCGGTTGTGCTGAATGGAATGACCCCGCGCGAGACGACCAACCTCACGCTCGCCATGGCAAACTCCGGCGACAAACTCGACCTGAACGATGTGGTTGACCTCGCCGTGGATAAGCACTCCTCCGGCGGCGTGGGGGATAAGACCAGCCTCACAGTTTTGCCCACTGTCGCGGCATGTGGACTGCCCGTCGGCAAAATGTCCGGGCGCGGGCTGGGGTTCAGCGGCGGCACGCTCGACAAATTGGAATCGATTCCCGGCTACCGCGTGGATTTGACGACCGAAGAATTCAAAAAGCAACTCAAAGAGATCGGCGCGGTATTGACCGGTCAGTCGCTCGCGCTCGCTCCCGCCGATGGGAAACTCTACGCCTTGCGCGATGTAACCGGTACCGTTCCATCCATCCCGTTGATCGCCTCCTCGATCATGTGCAAGAAGATCGCCGCCGGCGCGCAGGCAATCGTGCTGGATGTGAAGACCGGTCTCGGCGCATTCATGCAAACCCTCGATGAAGCGCGTGTGCTGGCGAATTTAATGGTGGACATTGGCAGACTGGCGGGGCGTGAAGTAGTTGCCCTGCTCTCAGATATGAACCAGCCGCTCGGAAATTCCGTTGGGAATTCGCTGGAAGTGGTCGAAGCCATTGAAACCCTCAAAGGCGGCGGACCGGAAGATTTTCGCGAACATTGTCTGCACGTCTGCGCGCACCTGCTTGTACTTGGAAAACGCGCTAAGGATTTGAGCGATGGACGCGCGCAAGCCGAAAAAGCGATGGCGGATGGTTCGGCATTTGAGAAATTCCGAGTACTGGTGAAGGCGCAGGGAGGCGATGTCTCCTACGTGGATGACACCTCCAGGTTCCCGCGCGCGAAATACGTCGAGGTGGTGGCGTCGCCGATGGATGGGAGCATCTCCCAAATCCAGGCGCGCAGCGTCGGCGAGGCGGCGGTCATCCTCGGCGGTGGACGCGCGAAGAAGTCTGATTCGATAGATCACGCGGTCGGGTTGGTCATCCATCACAAGGTCGGGGATAAGGTCACGCGCGGCGAGCCGCTGTTCACCATCCATGCCAACGACGAGTCGAAACTGGCGGAGGCGCGCGAAATGACTCTTGCCGCGCACGCGTTTAGTAATGATGTCGTTCAGCCGTTGCCGCTTTTTTATAATTGATTACTTGCTCTATCGGGGTCTGAGACCCCGATAGAGCATCGCAGGTGGGTTATAATAGCGGCAGGAGCAAAGTTCATGGCGAAAACATCCCTGCGGGCTTACAACCGCGATATCGAAACCATGTTGGACCGCGGCCAGGTGGATGAGGTCGTTGCTCACTGTCTGCACATCCTGAAATCTCACCCCAAACATCTCGAAACCTATCGCCTGCTTGGCAAGGCATATCTCGAAATGAAAAAATACGGCGACGCCGTGGATATTTTCTCGCGCGTGCTGGTATGCGCGCCGAACGATTTCGTCTCGCACGTGGGCATGGGCATCATCCGCGACGAGGAGAATAAGCTGGACGACGCGATCTGGCACATGGAACGCGCGTTTGAAACGCAACCCTCGAACGCCGCGGTGCAAAGCGAACTGCAACGGCTGTACGCACGGCGCGCTGGCTCGGCGCCTCCGCGCATCCGCATGACGCGCGGCGCGCTGGCGCACATGTACGTGAAAGGCGAGTTGTATCCGCAGGCGATTCAAGAGATCAAAGGGGTGCTGAAAGACGACCCCGGTCGCACCGACATGAGCGCATTGCTGGCAAAGGCGCATTACAAAAACGGGCAAAAGACCGACGCCGCGGAAGTTGCCGCATCGCTGTTGCGCCGCTACCCGTATTGCCTCGATGCGAACGCGGTGCTGGTCGAAATTTTCAACGCGGATAAACCCGACAACGTGCAAGCCTATCGCCAGCGCGTGGTCGAACTCGACCCGTATGCGGCGCACGTAACCGGTTCCGTCTTCGATACGTCCAAAGCGCCAGACTCCGCCATTTCGATTGAGAAACTTGATTGGAGCGGGCAGGCAATCAGTATGCCCGCAGATTGGCGCGAATCGCGCGGCATCAGCCTCGAAGAAAAAGATGAACCGGAACCGGACTGGCTCCGCAAGGGACTCTCAACCGAGACGGAAGTGCCGCCTCAACTCGCCAGTGCGGCTGGTTCAGCCTCCGGGGAGGATATCCCCGACTTCTTGAAAGAAGTCGGTTGGGGTAAAGCCACCGGATCGTTTGATGAGAGCAAATCAATTTACGAAGACGAGACGCTGCCTCCCACATCCGCCGCGCCGTTGACAGTCGGCGAAATGCCCGATTGGGTCAAAGACCTCAAGCCGACTGAATCGGCGGCTCCTGCGCCTGCTCCTTCGGAAGAATCCGAGCCTATGCCGGATTGGATGAACCGGATTGACCCGAACATCCTGCCGGAAAAGGAATCAACACCCGCGAGCGATTCCCTCGATTGGATGAAAGACCTCGGTCAACCGGAAGAATCTTCCCAACCCGCGCCTGTATCTGGCGATCAGCCTGACTGGTTGAAAAACTTGGGGAGTGAATCCGAAACGCCCGCCTCGCCTCAACCTGCCGGCGACTTTGATTTCCTCAAGAATTTAACCGAACCATCCGCGCAGACTCCGCCTCCTGCCGCGACCCCTGCAATGGTGGACACCTCCGGTTTGAGCGCGCAAGCGGAGGACGATGCGTTCGCCTGGCTTGAAAGCCTTGCCGTAAAGCAAGGGTCAACAGAAGGCTTGTTGATGAAGCCCGAGGAACGCATGGAACAGGAACCCGATTGGGTGAAACAGGCGAAGTCGTTGACCGGTGAACCGGAGGGAATTGCTCCGACGATGCCGATGCCGGAGACAATGGCGGAATCAGCCGGCGATCTTGAAGACCTCGGCAAGAGCGAAAAAGAACAAGATGATTCGTTCTCGTGGCTGGAAAACCTCGCCGCGAAACAAGGCGCAACGGAAGGTCTGCTTGTCAAACCGGAAGACCGGAGGAGCAGTGAGCCGGATTGGGTGAAGCAGGCAAAAGAACTTGGCGAAATTATTCCACCTGCGGAGCCTGTTGCGAAAGAACTCGAATCGCCGATGGACACCGCCTTGTGGTTGAAAAGTTTGGACGAGGAAGGACCGGTCAAAGAGCCGGTGCTTGAATCAAAAAGCGATGAGACCGCGCTGTGGTTGAAGAGCCTCGATGAGGCCGAGTCCAAGCCGGAGCCGGTGATTGAATCTGGCAACCCGGAGGTTTCGAACTGGTTGCAGAGTTTGGAAGAGTCAGAGACCACTCCCACCGCGCTCAAGCCTGCGCCGGTCGAAGATTTGCCCGCGTGGATGCAGGATGTTCAGGCGGAGGGCAAGGCTTCGGTAATTGAATCAACTATCCCTGCGAATGAACCGGTCAGGGAAGAATCTCCGCGTTTGGATACCGGCAATCTCCCCGGCTGGTTGAAAGGCTTGGACGAGGAAGAAAAGAAGCCAGTGACAGGCGACCTGCCTGCCTGGCTGCGCGATGACACGGGCGAGGTGGTCGCCGAGCCGACGAAGATCGAGCCGACCCGCGCCGACGACTGGCAGACGATGGAAACGCGCGAGCCGGAAACGTTCGAAGCGCCGAAGAAGAAGACCGAACCGAAACCTAAAAAGAAACCGGAGGCGCGACCAGCCACCCCGGTCGAGTCGTATCGTGAACCTGTCACTCGAAAGGGAACCGGCATGTTGACATCCACTGTGGATATGAATTTGGGGCACGCGCGCAATGAACTTTCGCGCAGTAACATTCCCGGCGCGCTCGAGACATATGCGAAACTCATCAAGAAGGGCAAGTTCCTCGATGAGGCGATCTTCGATCTGCGCGATGCGTTGTATCGCTACCCCGTTGAGGTGAGCATCTGGCAATCGCTGGGCGACGCGTACATGCGCGCCAACCGCCTGCAAGACGCGCTGGACGCGTATACCAAGGCGGAGGAGTTGTTACGGTAATAATATCCTTATCGTTGGTTTCGATACGGGCGGCGATGGTTGAGTAGTCCCCAAGGGACATATCGAAACCCGCCGCCCTACTCAACCAACAATTGGAATAAATCTTTTTTCGGAGGAAATCTGTGGAACGTTCGCTCGTATTAGTCAAGCCCGATGGCGTGCAGCGCGCGCTGGTCGGGGAGGTGATTTCAAGATTGGAACGGCGCGGGTTGAGGCTCGTCGCCGCGAAATTCATGCAAGTGAGCCGCGAACTCGCCGAGACGCATTACGCCATTCACAAAGGCAAACCCTTTTATGACGGCTTGATCGCGTACATTGTCTCTGCGCCGGTGATGGCAATGGTGTGGGAGGGACCGAACGCCGTCGCCGCCATCCGCCAGACCATGGGCGCGACGCGTCCCACCGAAGCCGCGCCCGGTTCGCTCCGTCACGATTTTGCCCTCGAAGTGGGACGGAATCTCACGCACGCCTCCGACACTGTCGAGAATGGAATGAGTGAAGTGGCGTTGTGGTTCAAGCAGGAAGAATTGGTGGATTGGAAGAGGGAAGTAGACGTGTGGGTGTTTGAGAAGTAGAAAAGCAGAGAATTAGAGATTGGAGATTGGTGGTCGAGTAGCCCCGAGTGCAAGTCGAGGGGCGTATCGAGACCATGTGGTAATTGGTAAGTAGTAATTGAGAAGTAGAGGATTAGAGAATTGTCCCGTCGAGGGTAACTCGGCGGGATGTTTGTTTTGGGGTACACTTCGGGAAATCTGTCTTTTGGAGGATCCGACATGAAGGATTGGTTCAAATCGAAGTTCTTTGAGACACTGGCGGGAAAATTAACTACCATCCTGGCGTTTGCGATTTTGCTTATCGCCGTACTGGCGTTGCTGGGAACGCGTATCGAAGACCGATGGCTGCCGTTGGTATACATTGTCGCGCTTGCGGCCATGGTTATTTTCGCCTATGAAATTTTCGTGCAGAATAGACCTTCCTTGAACGAATCGAAGGATGGAAACCGTGAAAACGCCAGCAAAGAAGTGGTTGAATCAGAAACTCCTGTCATAACAAAAATTAAAGGAGCCACTGGCACACTTGCGGTATCGAATATCGAAGCGAAGGATAAATACCTCCGGGAAGTCATTCAGGAATTTACTCCGTTGAGCATGAGCGTGTTGGATACCCATTCTGGAGATTTGAAGGGGCGCCTTGCGCTGGAAGATATTTACATTACGCTCAATACGACCGCTCAACATGAAAAAGAAGAATCCCGGCGGAGTCGTGTTTCCAAAAAAGACGAAGACATTGCCATCTTATCTCAGTTGGGTCGGGAACCCGAGCCGCTTTCAGTGCTCGAGGCCTTGACTCAATCCGCCGGGCGCAAAATCGTTTTGCTTGGCCGCCCCGGCACAGGAAAATCCACATTTGTTCGGTATCTGGCATTGCGAATGGCGCAATTACTTACGTCGCGCAAAGCCGAAAAATTAGATGGTTGGTCTGGAAAGCATCTCCTGCCGGTTGCCATTTCACTGGGAAGGTTTGCCGAAGAATTGCCGCCCGATGCAAAGCGCGGAACGGCAGAGATGTTGGAATCGTTCATTCGATCAACTTTGGAACGAAATGACAGAATGAAGGAATTTGCGCCTTCCATGCTTGACTTTGTACGGAGGGAAGGCGGGCTTTTCCTGTTCGATGGCTTGGATGAGGTTGCAAACCTTGATCGGCGTCCGATTGTTGTCCAGGCAGTGGAAGCATTCGTCTCTGCATACCAACCGCATCGGGCAAGCCGATTTGTCGTGACATGCCGTACTTATTCCTATGAAGATGAACGCTGGAAACTCACTGCCTGGCCCGTTTACGAACTGGCGTTATTTACCCCAAAACAAATTGACCTCTTCATTGATACCTGGTTCAAATTGCATGGCAAGCTCGAGCCAAAATTGGAAAAGGAGTTGGAAGGAAAACGACTCAGCCTGCTGGCGGCAGTTCAACCCGGCGACCCGCGCCGATTGAATGAGATCGCTCCATTCCCAATCATTCTAACAATTATGGCAATTGTGCATCGCAGCCATGAACTGCCGGACAGCCGGGCGCTCGTGTATGAACGATGTGTGGAAATTCTTTTGGAAAAATGGCAGTTGGCTCGTTCCATTCAAGGATCGGAAGAGGCGCGCGGGATCTTAAGTGAAATGGATGTGCCAGCCAGCCAGATCTATTCGGCGTTATATGAAATTGCCTACGAAGCGCACATGGGACTTGAAAAGGACAAGCGTGACGAGTCTTCAACCAGCCTCATTACGGAAGGGTTGGTTTTGCAGGTCCTGCATGATCAGATCGGCGAACGCGATAAGGAGGAAATCTTTCTTGAATATTGCCAAAAGGCAAACGGGTTGTTGATGCTGCGTGGAACGGTGATTCCCGCCGGGAAGACAAAGCCACTGCGGGTCTATACCCTGCCTCACCTGACGTTCGAGGAATATCTCGCCAGCCGGTTTATGAAAAAACTTGGAGCGGATCATGCCAGGAGTCTTTTCAACGATGGAGAAGATCGCTGGCGTGAAACCATCAAATTCATGGCGGAATTCCTGTGTTTCAGTAACGACGCCGACCGGGATGGAATGAACGGCTTGCTCGAGGCATTTTCATCTCCATTCCCAAGCCAGCCAACAGAACTAGATTGGCGCGCCTTGTGGCTGGCTGGCGAACTGCTGGTTTACTACCGGCGGCGGTTTACATCCAAGCCGTCTGTGTACGAAGGGAAGATTATTGAAAACCTGCGTTTACTTTTTACTGAATCTACTCTAGCGATGAGGGACCGCGCGGATGCCGCCGACGTGCTCGATCAATTATGGCAACCTGACGATCTTTTCAATTTCATCCCCGTTTCCAACTTCTCCATCTCCAAATACCCCGTCACGAACGGACAATATGAACGCTTCCTCAAAGCGGACTTCGGGAATAAAAAATACTGGGCAGGCTTCCAAAAATACGACGAAAACAGCGTGGAGATGACAGACCAAACCTGGGGCGAAGAGGCATGGGAGTGGCTGCAAAAAGCATTGCAGGGCGACGAGTACGAAGTTCAGGAGGGCGTTCTGCTCCCGCGTTACTGGCGCGACCCGCGCTTCGGCATCTCGCGCCGCAACGCGCCGGTGGTGGGCATCTCATGGTATGAAGCCAGCGCGTATTGCCGATGGCTTTTGGAGAATTGGGAGGCGTTGGAGGAGGGCAAAGCAGGTTTGCCGAAGCCGAAGGAGATTCGTTTGCCTCTTGAAACGGAATGGGTATCTGCCGCTGGCGGCGAAGACCCACAGGAAAGATTCCCATGGGATAAGAAAGGAGTAACAAAGAAGATTGAAGAGATCACACAACGTGCGAATGTGAACGAAAGCGGTATCCATCGCACCACGCCGGTGTGGATGTACCCGCAGGGCGGAAGCACAAAGGGCGTGATGGATATGGCGGGTAACGTTTGGGAATGGCAGGCAAATTATCAAGACGTGAAAAATGGTTGGTTGGGTCTGCGCGGCGGCTCGTGGGGCAACAGTGTAGAGTATGCGCGTGTCTCGTTCCGCATCAACGACCGCCCGCACTACGGGCTCTACTACGTCGGTTTCCGCGTCGCGTTTCTCCCCAGCGGGTGATCGTGTATTCTGTTCGCGAAGCGTGTTTTCTGCGTTCTGTGATCGTACCCTCTCGCCGCAGGCGAGTCGAATTTTGAAAATGGACCCTAAAGGTCTCGTAGACCTTTAGGGTCTATGATATTACAAGGAGAGAAAATGAAAACGTACAAACATCTGTATCAAAAGGTATGTGATTTTGAAAATCTATATCTTGCCTACCGCAAGGCGCGTAAAGGCAAGCGCGGCAGGGCACAGCCCGCCCTCTTCGAACGCGTGCAGGATGATGAGCTGTTGAACATCCAGGAGGAATTGCAAGCCTTTACCTACAAACCCGGGTCCTATCACAGTTTTTTCATCCACGACCCGAAGAAGCGCTTGATCTCCGCTGCGCCGTTCCGCGACCGCGTCGTGCATCACGCGCTGTGCCGCGTCATCGAGCCGATCTGGGAGAAACGGTTTATCTTCGATAGTTACGCCAACCGCGTGGGTAAAGGCACGCATCTCGCGCTGGATCGCACGCAGGCGTACGCCAGAAAATACGCGTATGTTTTGCAGTGTGATGTGAAGCAGTTTTTTCCATCCATTGATCACGAAATTCTGCGCAACGAATTCGCCCGATTGATTTGCGATGAAAACATTTTGTGGCTGTGCGATCAAATTTTGCAAAGCGGCGTCGGCGTGCTTGCCGAGGAATATGAAATGCGATATTTTGACGGCGATGACCCTTCGACAGGCTCAGGACAGGGCCTGTTTGCCGCAAATCGTCCGCGCGGTCTGCCCATCGGCAATCTCACCAGCCAGTTTTGGGCAAACGTCTATCTCAATGAATTCGATCATTTCGTCAAGCGCGGGTTGAAATGCCCGGCCTATGTCCGCTATGTGGATGATTTTCTTTTGTTCTCGAACGATAAAGAGGAACTGGCGGGTTGGCGGACTGCTATCATCCATAAACTCGCGGCATTGCGGTTGACGTTGCATGAAGAATGCGCGCAGGTCTACCCCGCGCACACGGGCATTCCGTTTCTTGGGTTTCGCGTCTTTCCCGCCCATCGCCGGGTCAAACAGCGCAAGGTCATTCACTTCCGCCGAAAATTGCGCCGCCTGCTCCGTGAATATTCCACCGGTGTTTTTTCTTTTGAACGGCTGAATGCCAGCGTGCAGGGCTGGATCAATCACGTCCGCCATGCCGATAGCTGGGGTTTGCGGCGGGCGGTGTTGGGAGGAGTTCGGTTATGAACGAATCGCCTTTATTCGTACGCGCGTACGATTTTTTACTGTGGTTAATTCCGCAGGCGCAAAAATTTCCGCGCGTCTATCGGTTTACGCTGTCCGAACGCGTTCAAAAACTGGCTCTGGATTTTTACGATTCGCTGGTGGCGGCAGGGAAATCAAAGGGCGGCGTGCGGCGGGAGAGGCTTGCCCATGCTGATATTCAACTGGAGCAATTGCGCGTCTGGCTGCGTTATTCGCGCGACCAGAAGTTGATCACCCTGAATCAATATGAACATTCGATTCGGCAACTGAAAGAAGTGGGGAATTTGCTCGGCGCGTGGCTGAAACTGGTTTGAGAGTTTTGCATCGAAAGAGGCGATTCTTTGGGCAAGGGTCATAGGGTCTGCCCCCTTCGGGGATGCAAGCACGCGGCGGCTCGTGGAACAACAATGAAGAGAATGCGCGTGTCTCGATCCGCAACAACAACCACCCGAACAACAGGAACAACAACATCGGTTTCCGCGTCGCGTTTCTCCACAGTTTTGCGTTTGATGAAATGAATCTGCCAGTAGTATGATCTGACGTGGTCAGGCATCGCGGCATAACTGGCTGACCTTCTGCCCGGTTAATCCCTCACCCTGCCCTCTCCCACAGGGAGAGGGGATTCGGGAAAGCCAAAGACAAAAAACTCCCGCCTGTTCCAGTAGCCTTTCGGCGGCCGTCCATGCGGGAGAAAACTTTCCAACTTTCAAACCTTCAACCTTCCAACTACTGCACTTTCAACAAAACCTTGCCGTCGCTCCACAATTCTTCGAGATCGTAATACTCGCGCTGGTCGGGCGAGAAGAGATGCACAACCACGTCGCCGTAGTCCATCACCAGCCAGCCCTCCTGCGACTTGCCGTCAATGCGTCCGCGTTTTTTGTAGTCCTTTTTTGTGGCTTCGAGCACGCCCTTGGCGAGCGCATCCAACATGCGGTCGCTGGTGCCGTTGCAAATAATGAAATAATCCGTGAACGATGCCACGCCTTTGATGTCTAACAGCAAAATATCTTCACCCTTTTTGTCCTCCAGGGCTTCGATGATTTTATGCGCGAGTTCGAGTGTATTCAGGTTTCACCTCATAACATGATGATCCGGTGGTTGAGTAGGGGGGTTTTCCCGCCCCGTATCGAAACGAAACCAACGAGTTTTCAAGTGTATTTTTCCAACAATGATTGCTTTGCTTACTGGGTGGTTTCGATACGCCCCGACGAACACGGGGCTACTCAACCACCGGGATTTTTTAGTGGCGCGAAGAATAATTTGGTGTACACCGCGCCGGACGGTTTCAATGCGCTTTTGAACAGATGCACCGAGTCTACCCTCGCAGTGCCGAGTGAGTCAATCGTCACGGCTTCGAGCGCGCGGCGGATTTTGCCGCGCTCAACCGAGGAGGCATCCTGTTTGACTCGGCCGATGGTCAGATGCGGCGAGAAATCGCGGGGTTCCGGTTCGTATCCCAGCCGCCCGCACGCGGACTCAATCCCCCGGCGCAACGCTTCCAACCCCGTTGGGGCTTGGATTCCCACCCAAAGGATGCGCGGCATCTTCAAATTGGGGAAAGAGCCGAGTCCGCTCACGTGGATGTCGAAGGCGGGAATCGAGTCCGCCTCGGCGCGGAGGAGTTGAGTCACCTCCTCCGCGCTGGCGGGCGAAATGCCGCCGAGAAATTTCAACGTGAGGTGAATATTTTGCACGGCTGTCCAACGGACGGTCGCGCCAAGTTCTGCGCGCAAGGTAGACGTCGCTTTCTCAATGGCAGATTGAATCGAGTGAGGAAGTTCGATGGCGATGAAGGCGCGCAAGAGACTCATAACTTTCAGCCGCCGAGGGCGCGCGCGACTGCGTCTTTCAACTCGGTGAAACCGACGGGCTTCGTGAGGTAAATGGACGCGCCGGCTTCGATGCCCCGTTTGATGTCGGCGGGCGTGCCCTTCGCCGAGACAACCACAACCGGAATGGACGAGAGGTCGGGATCGTGATGTATGTGATGCAGGAGATCGAGACCCGAAATACCAGGCATCATGATATCGAGGATGATGAGGTCGGGCTTTTCGCTGGTCATCAGGTCCATGGCGGGCGCGCTGTTCGATGTTTTCAACACGCGGAAGCCGCTCACGCGCATCATTTCGGCAAACAGTTCGGCGGCGTCTTCCTCGTCTTCGATGATGAGCACGGTTTTTTCATTCATGTGGAAATAACGATAGCACAGGAAAATGGATTGTGCAAGTGGGTGTAAGAAAACGACGTTGATTTCATTCTATGAAATACAACAACATGGAGAATCAATGAGCCACCTGACAGAGTTTCGCAAAGAAAAAGATGAGTTTTACGGGCGTCACCCGCAAAGCCCGTTAACCCCGGAACAGCGGCGTAATTTCAAGGGGCTTTCGTATTTCGACGAAAACGAAGCCCTGCGTTTGGAAGTGAAGGTGGAGCGGTTTGCAGACCAAAAACCGATCATGATGCAGACTTCGACCGGCGGGGTGCAGGAATACATCCGCTATGGGCGCTTCAAATTCGACGTGGAGGGTGAATCGGCTGAGTTGACCATCTACCAAAGCGAGCATGGATTCTTCCTGCTTTTTGCCGATTCGCTCGCGGGTGCAGAGACGTATCCCGCCGGGCGTTATCTTGAACCCGAGCTGTTGCCCGGTGATCACTTCCTCGTAGACTTCAACGCAGCGTACAACCCCTACTGCGCCTATAACGAGATATGGTCTTGCCCGATCACGCCTGCGGAGAACCGGCTGAAGGCGCCGATTCGCGCGGGAGAGAAGTTGTTCCACGGGTAAAATAACGCGACGATCTGTGACCGTCGCGAAGTAAATAAGCTCAAAAAACGACAGGCGTGCGCCTGTCGTTTTATTTTTCATCTGTTTTTTTCACCACATGAAGGAGCGCTTCGTACTCCTCATTGCATTCCTGGCATAGGTCGAGGTGTTCGCGGATGAGAGGCATGAGGTGAGCCGCGTCTTTCTTGTCCGCCTCGTGTTCGACATACTCGTCCAGTTTGGCGTAAATCTCGTCGCAGGTGAGTTCCTCCGCGCGCACATTTTCCAGCACGCGCAGGAATCCAAGCACCGCCTCGCTGGGAAGTTCCTGTTTCATGCCGAGGCTGGCGCGGATGCGATTGACAAGGTCTTTGATGTTCATGTCTGCGAATTGTTTGACGGCGAGGCTCGAATCAATCTTACTTTTGCTCGAAGAGCGCGAGCACTTCGTGCGGGGCGATGTTCTCCATCGAGAGACGGCTCTTGAGACGCACGCGTGCGTCGTGCAGGAGTTTGTACAGTGCGTTACGGTTGGTCTTGAGTTTTTTTGCCGCGTCTTCCATGGGCATGTCTTTGACTCCAAGCAGGATCAGCGCCTCGCGCTGACGATCCGTCAATTCCTCCTCGATGATGCGGCGGACGCGGGTGAGAATGTCGGCGCGTTCGGCGGAGGTTTCGGGTCCCGCGTGAGAGTCGGCGAGCAGGCCGGGGGGAGGGGGAACGTCTTCGTTTTCCGTGAGTTCATCCAGTGACGAATCCCGCCAGCGTTTGCGGCGCAGTTCGGTGAGGGCGATCCGCACCGCGATTTTGTGCACCCAGGTGGTGAATTGACTGCGTCCCTCGAACGTATCAATCTGATCGAGCACGCGCAGGAGCGTTTCCTGCGTCACTTCTTCAACGAGGGCGGGGAATTGCGGATGATCCGGTGAGAGCCAGCGTGAGAGCGCGTACGGCAGACCCTTTTCAATGATCGCCCGCAGGTCTTCAAGCGCGGCTTCGCGCACCGGACTCGATGCTTTTAATTCCGTGAGCCATTGTTCGTTGGTTCGTGTGGGCATGATGAAAGGAATTATAAATCAGAAAGGCCAATAAAAAACGAACGAGCCGAATGGCTCGTTCATGTGGTCTTGACAGGACTCGAACCTGTGACCTCACCGATGTGAACGGTGCGTTCTAACCAACTGAACTACAAGACCGTATATGTGTGATAGATGCGCTCAACCCGCAGGGCGTCGCGCGACCAACTGAGCTATGCGCCCAAAGTGACGGCATTATAGCCGAGATAATCTTCTTCGACAAGTAAATCCTGATTGACGATTGTTTACTTGTTTACCTTTTTCCCTGTTTACTGCCTATGGCGGCGGCAACACATCCCACGGATTAACCCACGAAGAAATCGCGCGGATCTCAAAATGCAAATGCGATCCGCTCGAACGCCCGGTACTGCCGATGACGCCGATCAAATCGCCCTGCCCCACGCTTTGTCCGCATCCCACACTAATGCCGCTCAGATGCGCGTACAACGATTGAAGATTATTTCCATGGTCTACGATAATCATATTTCCATAGCCATAATTATTCCAGCCGGCATAGACCACGACCCCCGCGTCTGTGGCGTACGCGCCTTCGCCTTCGTTGCCGGCAATGTCAATGCCCCAGTGATTGGTGCTGGGCGTGTAATCGAACCCTGAGATGCGATGCTGGCTCGCGGGCCACACGAACGATCCAAAACCCACCGCGCCGCCGCTGACCGGCTCGCACGCGCCGGGTCCCAGCACGCGCGCCGAAGCGGGGTTTTCGCGCGTCACACCGAGCGGCGCGCTCCACGAGATAAACTCACGTTTTCCGTTCGGCACAATCAGCCACGTACCGGGTTGGATGTTGGGCGCTGCAAAATCGCCAACGGTCGCGAGGTCCAATCCATTCGGCAAAAAATTGATGATGTCTTCCGGCGTCACGCCGAAATATTTCGCCACCCCGTTCAATCCATCGCCATCCTGCCACTCGTAATACGTCCCGTTGACCGGCAGGATATTCAATTCCTGCCCGGGCTTCAATGCATGTACGTCGTCGAGCAATGTGGAATAGTTGCCCCACAAAATTGTTTGCGGTTCAAGACCGAAGTTTTGTGCGATGCCGAAGATTGTATCTCCCTCGACCACCTTGTAATTAATAATTTTGTCTCGCGGACGAGAAGGGATGGTGGTATGCACCTGCGCCAGGCGCGGGATGCCGCCAAACGAATTTTCATCGCTAATGGATTCGATTCCTGCCACAATTACAGGCGCTTCCGTTGCCCCGGCGTTGATCTCCGCCCCGACAGGCAACGGCTGGGCAAAAAACAACTTCACCAGCCAGATCACCGCGCCGATAAGCGCCACAGACAAAACCAGCGTGCCCACGCGCAGAAACGACTCGCCCAACCCGATGCCGATTAGCGTGTCCGTGATTCGAGAGAAGAGTCCGGGGTTATCCTTGTCCTTCATTTCATTCCATTTCCATAGTCATCATAACATGCTCAAAAAATCAAAGTCAACCATGAGTCCTCAACGCTAACCTGACGTTAAGCCGCCGAAATACAAACCCGGCCAACGGGATTATTTTCAATCGGATGGGATGTCAATTCAAAATTATTTCGCGGGGACGACCAGTTCAGGCATGTCGTTAGACGCCTTGTTGACCAGTGTGCTGACTGGGTACGCGTCCATCACGTCTGCGGGGAAGGGTTTTATCATCGGGAGCAGTTGGTCGGGAGTCTGAGGCGAGGGGTCGAGCCATTTGGCGTAATCGCGCGGATGCAAAATCACCGGCATCCGGTCATGGATCATCGCCATCAATTCATTCGGTTCGGTGGTGATGAGCGTGCACGATTTGATCGTTGAGCCATCCGGGCTGTTCCAGGTATCCCACAGACCGGCAATCGCAAACGGCTTGCGATTCTTCATATGGATCAAGAACGGCGTTTTTGATTTTCTTCCGGGTTGCGCCTTCCACTCGTAAAACCCGTCGGCAAGAATCAAACAGCGTTTGTATTTCAGGCTTCCGCGAAACGACGGTTTCTCCGCGACCGTTTCGCCGCGCGCGTTGATGAGGCGACTGCCAATGCTCGGGTCTTTTGCCCACATGGGAATCAAGCCCCACACAAAAAAATCTGCCTTGAATTTATCGTTGTTCGGGATGGCAAGCACGGGTTGCGTCGGCGCGATGTTGAAGCGCGGCGCAAATTTTTTCGGGAATGTGTAGTTGCCGAATCTTTCCTCCAATTCGGCGGGGTCAACCGTCAATGTAAATCGTCCGCACATTAGTTCCTCAACTTCCTGAAATCGCCGTCGCGCACGGTAAAGCCAATCGCATCGAAATGTTCGAGCAGAGCCTGCGCGTATTTGCGGCTGGTGTCGAACAGGTCTCGAACTTCTGCCAGTGAAATTTTACCGCCTTGCTCCATGACGTGTTGAATTTTCATCTTCATCGAATCATAATCGGATTTGCGAAAAATGACCTCTGCCGAAACCGGCGTCAACTCACCCAGTTCGGTCAACGCGTTCAGGATCTCCTCCCCAACCTCGGCTTGACATTCCTTGACGCTCGGTGGACTGAACGGACTTGCCTCGAACTTACGCCTCAACGTCTCAACTTTTGCCTGCTCGCCCTCCGTGAAGCGGATTTCGTGCGTGGGCAGAGCGACCATGTTGTCCGACTCTTTGACGATATTGCGTACTGCGTATTGCATAATGAGGGCGTTGAAGACGCGCGGAGACAGTTTGAGCTTGCTCTTCAACTCCTCACGCGGTATGCCGCGCCGCAATGGAAACGATTTGTGATATTCATCAATCAAATTCAAGGTCTTATCTTGTAATGCGTTCCAGTGAGAAATTGAGCAGGCGAGAGTTTCGCTGTCGGATGTGGGTGTTCCATCTTCTAGGAGAATTAGAGAATTTTCTTTGAGCAATTGAGCAAGTGCATCCCCGGCGGCTTTTGAATCCAGCCGTGAGCGGGAAGCAATCTCTTTAATTGTCCCAATTCCCAATGCAGTCGCCGCTTCGAGCAACACATCGGAGGGTGAGCCTTGCGAAAGCGACTCGAGGGATTTCAACACCTCTTCATCGAATCGTTTGTGCCTGCCTTTGGGTTGGTGGTCCACAATCACACCGCCGCCGAGCGTTTCACCGGGCGATGGACGGCGCAAAATGTACCTGTCGCCGCGCACAGCAACGACAGGCTCGCGCAATTCAAGTTGAATCCAGCCTTCTTCGCCGGGATTTAATTCTTCAACACCGAGTAATCTTGCAGTTGCGAGACTCTCGCTCGCGCCGACGAAAAATTTCACTTCGTCGTTATGCTTGAGTGAAGTTGTCGCATCTTTCAGCAAGCGGAACCGCGCATCGAGCCGGCGCGTGGGTTGATATTGATCCGGGCGCGCGACTACATCCCCGCGGCGAATGGATTCCGCATCCACGCCGGAGATATTCACCGCCGTGCGCGAGCCGGGGACGGCAGTGTCCTCTTTTTTCCGGTGGGTTTGCAGACCGCGAATCCGACCTTTGATTCCACTTGGCAAAATTTCCACTTCATCACCAACAGAAAATTGCCCATCGCTCAATGTCCCGGTGACCACGGTGCCGAATCCGCTCATGGTGAAGACTCGGTCAACGGGAAGGCGGGGGCGGGAAAGATCGGGACGGGCGGGTTTGTTTTCCAAAAGAGATTGGAGACTGGAGATTAGTGATTCGAGTCCTGTTTTGGTTTTTGCAGAAACGCGGACGATGGGCGCGTCGCGGAGGGCGGTGTCCTTCACGGCGGCGCGAATGTCGGCTTCGAGGAGATCAAGCCACCCTGAGTCCGAAGCGAGGTCGGTTTTGGTCACCACGATCAACCCAGCGGGAATCTCCAACAAATCCAAAATGGCGAGGTGTTCCTTTGTCTGCGGCATGATGCCTTCGTCTGTCGCGACGACAAGGAGCGCCGCGTCAATCCCGCCGACGCCCGCCAGCATGTTTTCGATGAAGTCGCGGTGACCCGGGACATCCACGATGCCAATCTCTTCGCCGTTCGGCAAGGTGAGCCAGCCGAAACCGAGTTCGATGGTCATCGCGCGCGCCTGCTCTTCTTTCAGGCGGTCGGGATGTGTGCCCGTAAGCGCGGCAATCAACGTGGATTTTCCGTGGTCAACGTGACCGGCGGTTCCGATGACTCGCATTGTTAATTCAAAAGCCCCTCTCCCACTGGGAGAGGGGTAGGGGTGAGGGAGAAATCATTTTTTGCTTTTCTTCGTCGTCTTGCCGTGACCCATGATGCGCTCATACGCGGAGAGCCACTCGTGCGCCACGTTCATCAATTCTTGAAGTTGGCGCTCGGTGGCATCGGCGGTTTGATGCATTTGATCCTGCACGGTTTGCATGGATTCAGCCAGCGGGTCAAGGCGTTCTTCCAGTTTTTGCATGGCGCGGCGCACATCTTTCGAGCCTTCATCTTGTGAGAGTGTATAACCGGTCCAGCGTTTCTGATCGTCGGCTTTGAAGGTTACCCACTCCTGCCGCAAGCGGTCTTCGGCAAGACGCTGCATTTCAGTCACTTCGTTGATGCGGCGTTCGAGTTTGGTGTTGAGTTCGTTATAAGTTTCCTGTGCTTTCCTGGCAGAGCGCAACGTTTCTTCGAGTTGAACGACCTGATTATCGAGCGTTTCAGCTTGTTGTTTGACCGTATCGAATTTTTCCTTCCACTCCTTGTAAGTGCGTTCCCGGTCAATTTGCGCGACGGTTTGACTTTCGATAAACGCAGTTTGCGCGTTTTTGCGCTCGGTCTCGGATAGCATCAACTCGTTCATGCGGCTGTCCAGAGTCTTCAAACTATCTGCGCCAAGATCGGTTTTGGCGCGCGCTTCATCAATGCGTTTGCGGACGGCGGTTAATTCGCCCTGTAGATCAGCGATGCGTTTTGTCTCCTGTGTGCGCGCTTCCTCGAATGCCTTTTGCGAGCGCGTCGCGTCTTCCACGGCGCGAATGGCATCGTCAATAGTGGACCGCATGTCCTTGATGGTTTGTTGCAGGCGAGCATCTTCCGAAGTAAGGGCTTTGAGCTGGCGTTTGACATCGCTCGGATCGGTCGCCTTTTTGAAAGCCTCAAGCGAGGTTGTGATTGCTTCCAGATCCTGCGCGTGACGCTTGATCAATTCCTTTTCGCGTTTTTCGTGCCGCTTCTCGATGGTGTCAATCGCCTTGTTCAAGTCCTCCCGTTGTTTGGCGAAGATCGAATCGAACTGGTCGAGCCGCGCGGCGGTGGATGAAAAACCCGCGAGTTGTTTGCTGAGCGGTTTGATTTGTTTGGAAACAGCGTCAATACTCCCCTCGAGCGCCGCCATGCGCTCCTCAAGGGTGATAATGGACGTGCGTGTTTTGCGGTGTTCCTCGTCCAGCCATTCAAGGCGTTTGACGATTTGTTCAAATTCCATAACTTCCTCCGATAACTGGCAGGATTATACCGTAGCCGACTACCGCCCCAAATGCTCGAACATCAGCGGGAGTTCGGATAAAAAGAACTGCGCCACTTGCGGGAATACTCCCAAGATGAACAAGCCGATCATTCCCAAAGTGAGCATGACTCTCTGCGTCGGGTTTTCCTTCGGCTTCCAACTGGTGTACTCGTCTGCCATCGCGACAACCGCCAGCGAACGGAAGGCGCTCATTAGCAAGCCGGCAATCCCGACTCCCATCCATAATCCTGCGCCGAGTGATGCGCGCGAAAGGTTTTCCCACAGCGCCAGCCTCGCCGGGAAACTGGCAAGGAGCGGGAATGCACCCGTAGACAACGTGGCAAGGACGATACCCGTCGCGGCAAAGGGGGTGATTCGCAAAATGCCGCGCGTTGAACCGAAGCGCATGGCTTCCGAGTTTTCCTTGATGATTGTCAATGCAAGCGACCACAAGGCGAGGGTCAAGGTGCGCGCGGGAATGAGTAAAAATAGAATCGGGATGCCGAGTTTCGAATCAAGGCTGAGGGCAAGGATGGAGAATCCGGTTTCGGCAATTGCGCCGAATGCCATGATCCGCCCGAGGTGACGTTGGAACGCCGCCCAAAGCCCGCCGGTAGCAACCATCAACAATCCAGCCGTTTGAAGGGCGAGGGCAAGTTGGGGTGAGGATCGAATCCACGAATAGCGATCAAGAAACCCCGCGCCGAAAATGATCGTGATGGTGGGCAAGATCCACAACAGGAAGCCAACCGTAAACGGGGAGGCTTCCTCCATCAGCATGGGAATCCAGTTGTAAAGGGGGAAGATCGCCAGTAGGAAGGCGAATCCCAACCCCAGCACTGATGCAGATTGTGCGGCGAGGGCAAGGTCGCCGGGGCTGGCTTCCACGCCGGCGAGCAACCAGCCTGCCAATAAAATAAATGGCATGGCGAGCGTTTGATAAATCAAAAATCGGACGATGCCTTTGCCGGGCGGGGCATAGATGCTGGTGAGCATGGGAATTGCAATGAGGATCGCCATCTCGATGAACAATGCCGCGTATAAAAAGGGTTGAACCGAAAGCGCCGCGACCATCAAACCCGTGATGATGAACCCCATGGACACAACGCGCACCGAATGACTCGCCGCGAGAGAACCAAAAAACCATAACGCCGCGCCTGCATAAATCAAGGCAAGCAGTGAGCCTTCGGCGGGTTCGATCAACAGCACACGTCCCAGCACGGTGATGGACGTATCAATTTTTAGCGAAAGATTCCCGAATCGCAAGGCGGACTCGATGGGAATGAATTGCGCGCTCAACGCAAGGAGGACCGCAAGACTCCCGCCAATGATGCTGACCGCGCGCGCATTACGGATGAATAGCAGGAATGCGCCGATACTGATGGGAAGGATAATCCAAATGGCGGGCGCGGTGGCGGTCACAGAGTCTCCGATTCGCGCGGTTGTGACGCGATCATCAAATACGAGCCGACGAGCGCAAGCCCAAGATTGATCACTGCCAGCAGGGCAACGACCAGCGCGGACGATTCAACCGCCGAATAGATGATTTCAAACCCGGCGATGACAGTGAGAAGCCCCTGTGTAACGCGCAGGATTTGTGAGGTGATTCCGAGATGAAGCAAACCCAGCCCGACCAGCAACAGCCCGCCGGCCGTGACTGCCATTCCCGCGTTCGCCATAATATCATTCGCGGTTGGCGTTGCTCCCATGACGATCATGCCGACCATGCCCGCGGCAAACAGGCGGAAGAGCCGTCCGCGGGGCCAGAGGGTTTCATCTGCATCGTCTGCTTTCAAATCTGAGCGCGTCATGCCGAGGATGGCAGAAGACATCCACCCTGCCACCACTTTGACGGATGCCATCCCAAGCGGAAGATGCGATAACAATAAAATGAACATGGCGAGATATTGCACCGCAAGCAAAATGATGCTCGTGCGCCAGTCGCGGACGATGAGCAAACCCGCAGAGGTGATGACGATGATTCCAACGGCAACCCATGCAAGCGCAGGCATTGGTTACGGAATCCCCTGGGTGAAGAAAGAAATGAACAACGCGAGGAAGAGCAGGGTCCACATGATGCCGCTGTCGCCTTCGAGGATGTTTGAGAATATGTTGCTCAACTTTCCCAACTGACGATAGAGTGTCCATGCCGATTGATAAACCCAATCAAGCCAGGTCAGGTTGGCGGGGCGCACCCAATGCGCGCGGACCGGGTTGAGGATGCGGAGACGCGGCGTGAACCAGATCAAGCCGAAGGTTAGAAAAGAAGCGATGAGTCCCGCGAGGACGTTGCCGAATTGAAGCGAGCTGTTCCAGCCGAAAAATCCCAACAAGAGAATCGTCGTCGATAAAAGGATAATGCCGATGGGATAAATATTTTTCGCCCAAAGCGGCTGATCTTCGAAGACTTCACGCGAGGCGGGCGGACGCAGAATGTGGCGGATGAACCCCGCGAGGAGCATGGCGTGTGCCAGGAGCAGTGGAAGCCAGGCGAGGAAGAAACTCGCGCCGCCGCTCATCCAGCCTGTGGCGGTGAGCGAAAAGGGGAGCGCTGAAATTCCAAACACTGCCACCCACAACGCGCGCCCGAGCCATTTGTTCGGCTCAGACGATAAAAACAAAACGCCGCCGCTGAGGATGAGCGCGCAACTCCATGCCGCCGCGCCGACCGGGTTGGCTCGCAACGCCGCCGCGACCGCCAGCGAACCGACCCCGATCAACCAAAACGGACGACCGGTTAATTCATCGGGCGCGCGGAGCCACATCCAGCCGCCGTACAACGCGGCAAAGGCGACCAGCAACAGCAGATACGGTGTGAGCGGTGAAGCGATACTGCCTGCGGGAATGCGCGCAAGCAAAATCAAACTCGACCCAGCCGAGATCATCCGCAGGGAGGTGCCGAAACCGCGCCGCAACGCGGATTCGCTTGGGTAGGGAAGATGAAGCGGAAGGACTCCGATGCGCAGCGCCGCGGCGAGTAACAGAAAAAACCCCGCTTGCGATGCGGAGGAATGAAAATCGAGCGCCAGACCGCTCGCCGCAACCGATATATTCGCCCACAACAACACCATCGTACCGGTCACGCGCGATGCAAATGCAACGACCACGCGTTCGCCAAGATGCGGGTCTTCCACAAATCGCAGTTGAATGATGAGTTCAACGAGGTCCATCGCCGCCCAGATCAAAACCAGCGTGATGGGGTTATCGGCAACGACCGCGAGTACGCCAAGCGACGAAAGCGCGAGCGTGCCGATCCAACTCAACAGGCTGGGGAAGTTGCTCCTCACCACCGATGTGATGATAACCGTCAACCCAAGCGTAACGATGCTGAGCGCAAACGCCCATGCGATGGGATCGGTGACAAACGTTGGGGATTGCGAAAACAAAGAGGCGGGCCGCCAGATCGAAAATTGTAAATGAGCCGGCATGTTCGTCAGCCACGCAAACGCACTGCCCCAGGCGAGCAACCCGCCGCCGGTGGCGATCAACCACGAGTAACGAATGCCGGTTTGAAAAACCCGCAACACAAACAGAATGAGCGCGGTGAGCAGAAGGATGCCAGCGGTGATGAGAATAAACATGCAACGGTAATTTTATCAGGTTTGCCCCGCTCGTCTCTTTGCGATGTAATTGAAACGAGCGGGGTTTGCTTTGCCTTCCGTTTGTTGTACAATCATCGCCATGCGTTTCTTTCACATCATCACCATCGCCCTGCTCCTTTTCCTGACAGGGTGCAACGCAGTGACGAACAACGTAGCCGCCGAAGGGATTCCCTCCCCGACACCGTTTCAACCGCAGACAAGCATCGCTTCAGACTCACCTTTTTCTGATTCGGCTCCCACACCGGTCAACCTGCCCACGCTGACTCCTCCCCCGCCCACGCCAACGGAATTCGTCATTTTGCCTGAACTCATACCCGCCGATGTGACCGTGCCCGCGTTTACTGTCTCTGGCGCGCTCAACCCATTGACCGGTTTACCGCCCTCCGACCCGGTTCTACTCAATCGTCGTCCAATGGCGATCAAGGTGGCGAACTATCCGCGTTACATGCGCCCGCAATCCGGACTTGCGCTCGCCGACCAGGTCTTTGAATATTACATCGAAGACGGTCTGACGCGTTTCGTCGCCATCTTTTACGGCAACGACTCGGAATGGGTCGGACCCGTCCGCTCGGGGCGGTATTTCGACGAACATATCCAGCGCATGTATCACGCCTTTCTTGTTTTCAAATTTGCCGACCCGCGCGAGTTAAGATATTTTCAGGGGAGCGATTTTGCAAACCTTCTCGTCACGCCCACCAATGGCTCGTGCCCCCCGTTTCATTTTTTGCCGGAGCGCGAAAAAACCGTGGAGGAGTACAACAATTCGTATTTCAACACAACCTTGTGGTCCGATTGCGCCCAACGCGGCGGACAGGATAATTCCCGCCAATTTATCCGCGATGGGTTTTTCAGCGATGCGCCTCCCCTTGCTTCACTTGCCGGGACGAAAATCTCCACCTTTTATTCAGTGGATTCATACCATTACTGGTTATACAGCCCGCAAGACCAGCAATACTACCGCTATCAGGAAAATTCCGACACGCGCGACGGCGAGGAATCCTTCGAGCCGCTGGTTGACCGCGTCACGTCGCAGCACGTCCATGCCGCAAATGTGATCGTGATGTTTGCGTATCACGCTTTTGCGAATACTTTCGATAAGGATGACGAAGTCTTCCAAATTGACCTGACCGGCTCCGGCGAGGCATACGTTTTTCGCGACGGCGTTGGCATCCCTGCCAAATGGTATCGCACGAACAAAGACCAGCCATTATTATTTGCCGCCCTCGATGGCTCGCCCATCTATCTGCACCCGGGGATCACATTCTATGAAGTGATCGGCTCGCGCTCATTTGCAGATCAAACCGACGGCGTGTGGAATTTCCATCACGACCCGCCGTGAGATGCGATACAATAAAAACCAATCCGGTGGTTGAGCAACCCCGTGCAAGCCGGGGCGTATCGAAACCACCGATTATGCGAGGATCTTTTTTTACAAGAATTATTTTGCTTACTGGTGGTTTCGATACGAGGCAGAAAAGCCTGCCCCTACTCAACCACCAGAAACGATCGCAACAAAATGACCTTCGACCCCTCTTTCCTCAGCAACATCCTCCTCATCCTGACCGGCTTCGGCGGCGCGTTCATTGCCGCGTTGTGGATCGCGCTCGTCATTTGGACATACCGCGACATCCGTGCGCGGGCGCGTGACCCACTCGCGCAGACGCTCGCCACGCTTCTCGTCGCCGTGTTGAGCCTGCCCGGCGTACTCGTGTATTTGATCCTCCGCCCGCAAAAGACTCTGGAAGAAGATTATCAAAAGACGCTGGAAGAGGAAGCGTTATTGCAAGCGCTCGAAGATTTGCCTCTTTGTCCCGGATGTGAACGCCGCGTAAAAGATGACTGGCAGGTTTGCCCGAACTGCCACACAAAATTAAAGAAGAACTGCGAGAACTGCAACCGCTTGATGGAACTGCCGTGGAATATCTGTCCCTATTGCGGGACTCCCGCCGCAGGCACGCGCCGCGGTGAAGGCGCCAGCGTGGATGCGGCATTGAAAAGCCTGAAAATGGAGAATGACGAGGGAGAGGTAAAGGGATGAAATTAAGTTTTGAGAAACTGAAGAAGATTTCTGAAAAGCCATGGTTTTATCCAATGGCTTTATTTTTGATGGCGGGTGTTACCTATGGATATGCGTTGACTTCCCTGGGCTATTACTGGTCGGATTGGGAAGTCGTATTTTTTACCAAGCTCGACCCTTCCCATCAATTTGGCTTCTATGCCGAGGATCGGCCGTTTCCATGGGCATATCAGTTGATCTATTTTCTGGTTGGTTCACAACCGATCGGCTGGCATATCGCCACGTTACTGCTTCGATGGGCGGGCACGTTATTTTTTGTCTACGCATTGATTCAATTTTGGCCCGAATTTAGAAAACCATTCTATTGGCTTGGCGCCCTATTAATAGTTTATCCGGGTTTTATTCAACAGGCACAATCTGCCGCATTTTCGCGCCACATCATGACGTTATTTCTCTTCACCTTATCTTTATATCTGATGGCGCTTGCGATCAGGCGGCCAGCATTGGCGCGTTGGTTATTTCCAATCTCCTGGATTGCCACCTTCATGCACCTATTTACAATCGAATATTTTTCTGGGATCGAGTTCATACGCCCTGTTTTAATTTGGGTGCTTGTCGCCAATGGAAATAAGAAAGATTTGCATGTTCTGCGAAAGGTTGTGCTGTATTCCCTGCCCTATGTATTGATTACCGCATTCTTTCTCTGGGTCCGCTTTGTATACTTTCCCAATGTGTTTCAGACATTAGGCCGCCTCGATAATATTAGTTCGGCCATGGGCGAGTTTCAGGTTTCTTTTATCGGAACCCTGCTAAACTTTTTCAACAAAGGGGTGCTGGATCTTTTGTATTCAACCCTGCAGGTGTGGATGGATTCGATCATTGGATTCGGCGGTTTTACTTTCCAGCGTAGAATTACCTGGTTCGCGTTTGGAGTGGGTGCGTTATTTGCGTTTGCCTTTTCCTTTTTTTACAATACAAACGAGGAGGAAAGCTCAAATCGTTCCTCTCCAATCTCGATGATCTTGATTGGTTTCCTGTTGTTCGTTGCGAGCGCGCTCCCGGTTTGGGCAATTGGGAAAGAGGTCAGCACTGGCGGCTGGAATGAACGTTTTACCCTTGCCCCCATGTTTGGCGCCAGTTTGATGGTTGTTGGTCTCGTGCTTTTGTTGGTGCGGTCCGCCGGGCAAAATTGGATTTTGGGATTCCTGCTTATGTTTTCGGTGGCGACACAGGTTTGGATCGTGAATGAATATCGTCGTGATTGGATGACCCAGCCCGACTACTATTGGCAACTGTATTGGCGCATACCGGCGTTACAGTCGGATACGGCTGTACTCAGTTTTGCATACCCGTCACACTTTATCACACACGATATGGATGCGACCTGGGCGGTCAATGTTTTGTATCATTTTCAAAGCCAGGATGGTTCGATCCCGTATATGTTCCTTACTCCCGAGCACGAATTTTATTTCCAACCGAACGTCGTGATGAAGAACCGCGCCCGCAATTTGATATTTAATTTGAATACCTCCGATACTGTCGCTGTCCTTCCTCAAACAGACATCTCCTGCCTGCGTGTCCTGGATGCAGTGTACCTGTATGACCCCTTGTTGGATGAAGGAAGCGAGAAGCTCATCCCCATCTCCGATCTTTCCCGTATCATCCCTGAGTCCGCGCCTGTTTCGCCCGATACGGATATTTTCGGACCCGAGCCTGCTCATACGTGGTGTTATTTCTTCGAGAAGGCTGACCTTGCTCGTCAGATGAAGGATTGGAACGAAGCGCTTGAGCTGTATCAGCAGGCGCAACGACTTGGCTTTAACCCGGGCTACGGCGCTGAATACATTCCTTTTATTGAAGCATTTGCTCAAACAGGCGACTGGCAGAAAGCATACGATCTGACCGTTGCCGCTGAGGAACTAACCCCGCGCCATAAAAGGATGCTATGCAGCAATTGGTATCGCTTCGCTGAAATACCGTCAGCGGATATGAGGATGATTGAACGGATTGTTCAAAACCTGCCGTGTTAAATTTATTTTCCCGTGTTTTTGGTAATTACAGTTTCATCCTCAACCCTTGACACTGCTGTTTATCGGTAGGCGCTTTTTGGGTCAAATTATAACGCTCCACTTTTCCTGAATTTTTGAACTAACGTGGTCAAATCTTCATCTGAAATCAATTGTTCAAATCCACTGCCTGGGCTGTGCCTAATGATTTTATAAACAATTTCTTGATATTCATCTGGATAGGGGGATTTCATTTCAAGCACAGTCTCTAACCCGCCAATTATTTGTTGTGCGATTTCATCAATACCCCTCATGACTGTTTTCAACTCTGCTTTGATTGTAGTTTGAAATGTTGAGACATTTCCTAATATTTTCCATTCTTCAGCAAAACCACCAGTAAATTTGATTAAGGAATCAAAATGGACTTCTGTGGTTCGAGGCCAGTTCTTTACCATCAAGTTGTATGGTTCATCCAAGCTTTCCCCACCTAATCGACGCGAGTCACAGCGGAGTATGACTGTTGGTTTCCCTAAAAACTTCGCCAACATGAATTCAATTATGGTGCCTGCATCCAATTCCAGTCCATCAAAACGCGCAAGCAACAGATCAGACTTTACTACAAGCGCTAGGTCGACGTTTCTAATATAGGCTGCAATATCCGGACGGTCTAATTCCCGCAATTCTTTTGACTGAGGAAGAACTAACTCAAATTTACCGTCGGATTGCCTCCACACAGAATCCTTGATGAAAACATTCGTTGCTAAATCGTGTTGAGTGAAAATTCCCCCGGCTGCATAGACTGTATATTTGTTTTCAACTGCTTCATCTCTTGCTAAGTTTCTTTCGGTACCCGTTGACATATTCTTTCCTCATGTGATTTCAACTAGCGCCCAACGGTTTGCGTTAGCGGATTTTGGGTGGGCTGGGATTCGCTTTGAGATGTAGAACAAACTCGAAGCCAGAAAAATGCTTCTCGAAGCCGCAGACTCCCAAAAATCCGCTGCACGCTTTGTTGGGCGCATTTAACAATTACCTGCTTTTGCAATTGTAAAGGTTATATTACTTTAAATCAAATATCAGCACTCCAGATGTTAATGCCTCTTCAGTTAAAGCATTCTGTATCATGGCTGATACTTCAGTCTCTGTAAGTTCTGCTGGCTTCTTCGTGATTTCTATGCTTGCACCATGTTCTTTAAACACATAAATAAACTCAATTCCTTTGGCAGAGAGTTTCTGGAAAGCAGAAGATATTAATTCATTAGGTAGTCGTTCAGGTTGGTCTTTTACCAGTTTATTAACCAAAATAGCAATTGATTGTTTTGGGTCACCCGTAACGTCAAATTGAAGGGCATATTCTAGGCGATAGCATATTTCTTCACTATTCATGTTAACTGAGATTGACTTACAATAGGTAGTATGACATGGAAACCATCATACTTGAGGCGTGAACAGCTGGAAGAAAGGCGGCTAGCAGGTGGGCGCCTTTTGAAAGCAGGTAAATTG
>Ga0247727_10001312_pt1 | contig 59503 bp, 52 predicted proteins | sample WisWelCaveWW1625_FD_202498 | JGI IMG/M metagenome (GOLD analysis project Ga0247727, IMG submission 202498) | Biofilm microbial communities from Wishing Well Cave, Virginia, United States - WW16-25 | ecosystem: Environmental > Aquatic > Deep subsurface > Groundwater > Cave microbial mat | place...
TGCCACACTTGGGCGCGCGAGATTTCGGCGGTGGCCACGTCCTCCATTAAATTGTAGATGCCCGCCGCGCCCGTGCCCTGCAGCCAAGATTCCAAATACTGCAAGCCCACGTTCATATTCACGCGCAAGCCGTTCTCCGTAATCTGCCCGTTCGGAATGCGCGCCTCCAAAAGCTGCCGGGCGGTGATTTGAACTTCCTCCCGCAGCCGCTCTTTTTGATGCGGCTTACTCCCCAAAATTTTGTCGAACGGCTCTTTTGCGACCGCCACCAAATCCGGGTGCGCGACCCACGTGCCGTCGAAGCCGTCGTTCGATTCGCGCACTTTGTCTTCACGAACTTTTGCCAGCGCGAGTTCATTGACTTGCGCATCTTTGCGGCTGGGAATGAATGCCGCCATGCCGCCAATCGCATGCGCGCCGCGGCGATGGCAAGTCTTCACCAGCAATTCCGTGTATGCGCGCATGAACGGCGCCGCCATGGTCACTTGCGCGCGATCGGGCAAAATGAACTCCGGAAAGTTGCGGAATTTTTTGATGACGCTGAAGATGTAATCCCAACGTCCGGCATTGAGCCCGCAGATGTGATCGCGCAGTTCGTAGAGAATTTCCTCCATCTCGAACGCGGCCAGAATCGTTTCGATGAGCACGGTGGCTTTGATGGTTCCGCGCGGCACGCCAAGCTCGTCTTGCGCCAAGGTGAAAACTTCGTTCCACAATCGCGCTTCAAGATGGTTTTCTAATTTGGGGAGATAAAAATACGGGCCGGAGCCTTTGGCAATAAGCCGGTGAGCGTTATGGAAAAAGTAGAGACCGAAATCAAACAACGAGGCGGAAACGGGCCGGTCTTCCACCCAGACGTGCTTTTCTTCGAGATGCCAGCCGCGCGGCCGCACCATGAGCGTGGCGATTTCATCGCGCAAACGATAGGATTTGCCTTCCGGGCTGGTAAAGGAGATGGTGCGATCAACGGCGTCGCGCAGGTTGAGATGGCCCTGCATCAAATTATCCCACGTGGGCGAATTGGCGTCTTCGAAATCGGCCATGAACACGTTCGCGCCGGAGTTGAACGCGTTGATCATCATCTTGCGCTCGACCGGCCCGGTGATTTCGACGCGGCGATTTTGCAGATCGCCGGGAATGGGCGCAACCTTCCACGAGGCGTCTTCGCGAAGGTGCCGCGTTGCGAAAAGAAAATCGGGCATGTTCCCGGCGTCGATTTCGGCTTGCCGTTCCGCGCGTTTTTGCAGAAGCGCGCGGCGCGTGGGGCCGAACTCGCGTTCCAACTTTGCCACGAAGCTCAGGGCTTCCGGGGTGAGCACTTGATTATATTCCGGGTTGATGCGATCGGTGATGACGAGTCCGGGATTTTTCATATCTTAATCTCCAATAAAGGGATTCCCGCATAAAGATGAAGGAATGACGACCCACAGCAACCGGGAAAGTTATTTAGCCGGCGCTCCTAAATGGACTAAACAACCAGCCGCCGGATATGGGCCGGCGGCCACAAGTTTTTTGCGGCGCGTATCGACCATGAGATTCAAGCCCTCCAAAGTTCTAGCGCCCAAAAGGAGCAAATCACCCTTCTCTCCAAAGACCACTTCGTCAATCGTGAAGTACTTGTCCAAGCGAATAATCGCGAACCCGACGTTGCGCGTGACGTGTTGCCCATTCGCCATGATAAAAGCGAGATCTTTCTTTTCTCGCTGAATGCCGATCTTCTCGAGGGTCGAAGCTGCGATCCATGAATACTCACTGCCGCTATCCACCAACACTTTTGGAATGACAATGGATTTCTTGCGGTTCACCGAGTTTTCGACCTTGCATTTGGTGTAAAACGTGCCCATAGATTTTTTCCTTAATAACCGTAGCGCAGACTTCCAGTCTGCAAACTAAGGCAGGCAGGATGCCTGCGCTACAATTATCTTCGCGGCCACGATAGTTTTTCAAGAGTAATACTATATTGCGCAACGTCGGACTTGCCCAATGATGCTTTTCCACAAAATTTTGTGGGCAAGTCCGACGTCATTTACGCCTGAATATAACAGGCTTCGTCGAAGTTACAAGCTACTTTTCAGGAGCACGTTCTCCGGTCTCGATCATTTACCGCCTCAATGAAACTGCTCGCTCTCCGTCGACTCCGCCAGCGCCGTGGTCGAAGCTGCGCCGTTGGAGATGATTTGCGTGACGAGATCGAAATAGCCGGTGCCGACTTCTCTTTGATGCTTCGCCGCGGTGTAGCCATGAACTTCGCCGGCAAACTCGGCCTGCTGCAATTCGGAATAAGCCGACATGCCTCGTTCCTTGTAGCCGCGCGCCAAAGTAAACATGCTATGATTCAACGCATGAAATCCCGCCAACGTCACGAACTGAAACTTGTAGCCCATCGCGCCCAGCTCTCTTTGAAACTTGGCAATGGTCGCGGCGTCGAGCTTCTTGGCCCAATTGAATGAAGGCGAGCAGTTATACGCCAGCAGCTTGCCCGGAAATTCCGCATGAATGCCTTCGGCAAAAGTTTTGGCTTCATGCAAATCCGGCGTGGAAGTTTCGCACCAAATCAAATCGGCATAAGGCGCATAAGCGCGGCCTCGCGCCGTCGCGGCCGCAAGCCCGCCCGTGAATCTGAAAAAGCCTTCGCTGGTGCGCTCGCCGGTCAGGAACTCGTGATCGCGCGCATCGATATCACTGGTGATTAACTTCGCGCTGTTCGCGTCGGTCCTGGCCACGAGAATCGCCGGCACGTTCATCACATCCGCAGCCAGACGCGCCGCGATCAAGGTGCGCACGAATTGGCCGGTGGGCACCAAAACTTTTCCGCCCATGTGGCCGCACTTTTTTTCGGAGGCAAGCTGATCTTCGAAATGCACGCCGGAAACGCCCGCTTCGATCATGGCCTTCATCAGCTCATACGCATTCAACGCGCCGCCAAATCCGGCCTCGGCATCGGCCACGATCGGCGCGAGCCAATGAATTCCGTTTTGGCCCTCGGCGTGATGAATTTGATCCGCGCGCAAAAGAGCATTGTTGATGCGCTTGACGACCTCGGGAACACTGTTGGCGGGATAGAGGCTTTGGTCCGGATACACGCTGCCGGCGAGATTGGCATCCGCTGCCACTTGCCACCCGCTCAAGTAAATCGCTTTGAGTCCGGCCTTCACTTGTTGCATGGCTTGATTGCCGGTGAGCGCGCCCAACGCCGGAACGTAAGGCTCGGTGTGGAGCAAGTGCCAGAGCCGCTTTGCGCCCATTTCGGCAAGGGTGTATTTGATTTCATACGACCCGCGCAGAGTCAAAACTTCATCGGCTTTATAGGGCCGAATGATTCCCTTCCAGCGCATATCGGTGGCCCAATTCGATAGAACTTGCCGTGCGGTTGTCATGGTATCCTCCGTTTTTGGGTGTGGGGTGATAAATTTGAGTGGGCCAATATAAGTTTGAGAAGCACCGCATGTCAAGCGAAATTTCGCTTATAAATAAAATTCGCTATTGGCGAATCAATGCTTTTAGCGATAAAATTTAAAAATTCGCTAATAGAGAAATACTTGTAGTCTTTTTAAACCATCAAGTTTATATTGTGGCCGTACCGCAACTTCATGTTCAGCCCTTATCAAACATTAGCAACGGAGTCTTCTATGGAAACCAGCGGCAAGAATCTACGCCTGGTGATGGGAGTGAAGCTCAAGCAGTTTCGCCAGAAGCAAGGGTACTCTTTGAAAGAATTGGCGCAGAAGAGCCAGCTCTCGCTTTCCTATTTGAGCGAGATCGAGAAAGGCAAAAAATATCCGACGCCGGAAAAAACTTTACAACTCGCAAAAGCGCTCAACGTCTCGTTCGATGACTTGGTTTCTCTCAAAGGCGGGGAAGAGCTTGACCCATTGACCACGATTTTGGAATCACCGTTCCTCAAAGAATTTCCGTTTCAATTGTTCGGCCTTCATCCGCGCGACATCGTGGGGCTTGTAAAAGAATCGCCGCGCAAGGCGGGCGCGTTGTTTCGCACGTTGCTGGACATCGGCCATACCTACGACATGAGCGTGGAGCAATTTCTCTTTGCGGCTTTGCGCTCGTATCAAAAAATGCATCAAAATTATTTTGAAGATTTGGAGGAGGCCGCGGAAAAATTTCTCGAGGAGCATGCTTGGCCCGCCGAACCGCCGCGCGCGTTGGAGGCCTTGCGTGAGGCGCTGACCAAGGAATACGGCTATGTGCTCGATGAGACCGGCCTCAAAAATTATCCGGAGTTGCAAAGCTTTCGCTCGGTTTTTGTGGCAGGCGCTTCGCCCAAACTTTTGTTGAATGAGAAACTGCTGTCCGCGCAAAGGGCTTTTATCCTCGCGCGCGAGATCGGTTATTGTTATCTCAAGCTTCGCGAGCGCGCCGTCACCTCCTCGTGGCTGAAGGTCGAATCGTTCGAGCAGGTTTTGAACAATTTTCAAGCCTCGTATTTTGCCGGGGCCTTGTTGATCAACCGCGATTTGCTGCGGCAGGATTTGGCCGCGTTCTTTCAGAAGCCCGGCTGGGAGGGTGAAGCCTTTTTGCAGTTGATGGCGCGCTATCACGCCACGCCCGAAATGTTTCTTTATCGCTTGAGCCAGCTTTTGCCAAAGTTGTTCGACTTGAAAGAAATGTTCTACCTGCGCTTCCATCACGAAGCCGGCAGCGAAGCGTTCAATTTGACCAAAGAGCTGAACATGTCGCGCATGCTCGTGCCGCACGGCATCGGCTTGAACGAGCATTATTGCCGCCGCTGGCTTTCGCTGCGCATTCTCAAAGAGCTCGCGGAGCAGCAAACGCGCGGCGCGGCCCGTCCCCCTTTGATTGGCGCGCAACGGTCGCATTTCCTGGCCGAAGACGTGGAGTATTTCATCATCAGCTTGGCGCGTCCGCTCATGCTGCACGAAGGCACGAATGCCAGCATGACGCTCGGCTTTCTCATCAACGAGGATTTCAAAAAGAGCGTGCGCTTTTGGGATGATCCTTCCATTCCGCGCTTCGACGTGAATGAAACGTGCGAGCGTTGCAGCCTGGCAAACGAGCTCTGCAAGGATCGGGTGGCGCCGCCGCTCATCCATCAACGCGAGCTCAAGCAAAACCGGCGCGAGGAAGCATTGCAACAACTCGTGCGCGAGCAACGCAGATGAAACCGTCGTTGGGTAGTCTTTTACAAGTTCAAGCGTGCAAAAAAAAAGCAAAGAGTTTGACGGTTCGCTGGTTTGACAGTTGGACGGTTTAACCGGCGAACCGCCAACAGTCAAACCGTCAAACAAGTTTGCCTTTTGGGTTGCAGCTCGTCCAAGGCGCACTTTTAACCATGAGCTTTTAGCTGAAAGCTGATAGCTGATAGCCGAGAGCTTTTCCGCCGAGCTTTCCTCTCACTCCTTTCCGCATTCCCCCCGCCTTGAGCCTACTTTAAAGCAGCGATTTAAACCATTAACTGTTCACAAGTAAAGACGGTTGGAATTTTTCATTCTCCGGCCAAGAGTTGCTCGGTCCATCTGCCGGAGAAAGAGTTCGCCGACTGAGATCATGGAACTGCTGCTATGAATCGAATCATCATGCTCAACGACGACCTCGAATCCCAGATGCGGATGTATCTCGCGCTGTGTCCGCGTTACCGCATCGAAATCGCGGAGAATGAAGTGTCGCTCATGCGCCTCATTCGCCGCAAGCGTCCGACGCTGCTCATGCTGGATGCCAATCACAGCCGGCTTTCGTACAACGGCAAATCCGCGGGCAAGCTGATCGAGAAGATCAAGCACAAATATCACGGCTTGCGCGTGCTCGCCATCGTGAAAGACGGCGACGAGCATTTTGGCGGCATGCTGCAACAACGCGGCGCGGATGGTTGGGTCGATCACTTGATCGAGTCGGACGAGTTGGTCGATCGCGTCGATCATGTTTTGAGTCATCCGCTTTCGTATCAACCCGAGCTTGAACCGGCCGAGGCTGAAGCGCTAGTTTGAGTTTCATTTTCTAAATCCGCAGAACCCCGAGCGCTTGGCTTTTGTCGAGCATTCGGGGTTTTGTGTTTTTAGCCCATTAAGAGTGATGTCTTTGCTTTAAAAGCAGAAGCTTTTCTGTAAGCGGATTAAACAAGTATGCGGATAAAGCATCTAAGTTTTATCCGCTTACTTATCAAATTCGCTTACAGAAAGCTTTTGGTTGAGGCTCATTCGCATTGAGCAGAGGCGAGAATAAATTTCATGCGCAGAGGGTTTACTCCGGGGCGAGATTTAAATAACCTGCCTAGTTCTTCAAACCGCTAATCAACGCGAATGAACGCTAATTCTTTTCCAGTCGCGTTCATTCGCGACTATTCGCGGTTTAGATTTGGGAAAGTTTTTTCGCCGGAAATTGCCTTGCTTTTGCAGCGCTGGTTCTCTATTTTTTTCGCATGAAATCCAACCGCTCTTGCTAACGCGACAAGCCACAACTCAAACCGAGGTGATCCTGCATGAGAAGTAAGCTGGTTCTTCTGCTCTCCGCCGTGATTTCGACCTGCCTGTTTGCTTTCCCACAAACTCCGAATGACGCTGCCGAAGATCGACAAGACCTATGGGTCTTTTTTCGTGATAAAGGCCCGCAGGCGTTGGCCAAAAAGGCGGAGCTTTTTGATGAAGCCGAACAAAAACTTTCCTCGCGCGCATTGACACGCCGCGCGAAAGTGCGCGCGCAAGAAAAGCTGCTCGATGAAACGGACCTCGCGCTTTATCAACCTTATCTTGAGGAGCTGGTCAAACTCGGTTTGCAACCTATCGTCAAATCGCGCTGGCTGAATGCCGTGAGCGTGGCGGCCACGCCGGAGCAAGCGCAGACATTGCAAAATTTGCCCTTCGTACAAACGCATCGTCCGGTTGCGCGTTTGAAATTGCCGCCGGTGCAAGAAGCCGCGGCTCAAGATGCGACTTTGCAAAAGGCGACCGGCCCGCATCGTTTTGTATATGGCACCTCGCTGGCGCAAATGAACCAAATCAACGCGACAATTTTGCACGACGCCGGAATCAGCGGGAGCGGTGTGCTTGTGGGCATGTTGGACAGCGGTTTTAATTGGCAAGATCATGCGGCGTTCGCGCAGCTTCGCGTCTTGGGTGAAAGAGATTTTATCAATGATGATAACACGACGCGCAATGAAACCGGCGATCCGGGGGGGCAGCACAATCACGGCACGCAAACGCTTTCAACCATTGCGGGTTTCATGCCCGGCGAGTTGATTGGCCCGGCTTTCAACGCGAATTTTTTGCTCGCCAAAACCGAAAACATCGCTTCGGAAACGCACGCTGAGGAACAGTTTTGGGTGGAAGCCATCGAATGGATGGAAGCACAAGGCGTTGACGTGACCTCGACGTCGTTGGGTTATAGCACGTTCGATCCCGGCCAGACGAGTCATACCACGGCGCAGATGGACGGCAAAACCGCGATCATCACCATCGCCGCTGAAATTGCGGCGAGCAAAGGCATCATCGTCGTCAACAGCGCCGGCAATGAAGGCGGCAATTCTTGGAACATCATCACGGCGCCGGCCGATGGTCCGAATGTGATTGCCGTGGGCGCAGTGAATGCGAGCGGCGGCCTGGTCAGCTTTTCGAGTCGCGGCCCGACCGCGGACGGCCGCTTCAAACCGGATGTGATGGCCATGGGCTCGGGCGTTTATGTCGTGTCGCCCAACTCTTCTACGAATTATTCCTTTGCAAGCGGCACTTCGTTTTCATGCCCGTTAACTGCGGGCGTAGTCGCACAGATTGTGTCGGCGCACCCGGAGGTGACGCCGCAGCAAATGCTCTCGGTTTTACACGCGACCGCCTCGCGCGCCAATTCGCCGGACAATGATTTCGGCTACGGCATCGTCAACGCGAAAGCTGCGATCACTGCGCTCGGCCCGGCTTTCAGCAACGCGCCGGAGGTGGATACGAATCAAACCGGGGTGTTTGGCCTGACGATGCGCGTACTATCGCGTGACGGCTTGCAATCCAATAGCGTAAAAGCGCATTATGCCGAACGCCCGAGCACGAACTTCACTGCGGTCACGCTCACGCAGGTTGATTCGATTTCTTATTTCGGCCAAATCCCGCGCGCGATTTCAGACACCACACACGTGCAAGTTTATTTCACTGCGAATGACAACGGCTTCGGCAATGTGATTCACCCTAAAACCGCACCCGCGAAAACTTTTCTGATTCGCAAAGACGGCACGGTGAGCGGCAACGAGCCGCCGGTGCAGATTCCACGCGCTTTCACGTTGGAACAGAGCAGCCCCAATCCTTTTCGTTTATCAACAGGAACGATGGCGAGGTTCTCTTTTGCTCTGACGCAAACGGCGGTGATGCGCCTGCGCGTTTATAACGTGCTCGGCCAGGAAGTAGCGGAACTTCTGAACGCCACGCGCGAAGTGGGAAGACATTCCGTGCCCTGGAACGGCCGCGATGCGCAAGGGCGTTTGGTGCCGAGCGGCGTTTATTTCTATGTGCTGACTTCGGCGAAAGATCAATCGCCCACGGTTTTGTCGAACGACGGCAGCGGCCAACGATTGACCGGGAAGATGTTGATTTTGCGGTGAGGAGCGAGGTAAAGCAAGGAGGTGAGATGGAGTGGTTTACTTGTCCGTATCTTAATAGCGATGTTGTGTTGAGCGATGAACGTGAGCAACACATCGCCGTACGCCATCCGGATTTGCTTCCTGTTTATCGTCACACGATTGCCGCGACACTTTTTGACCCTGACCAAGTACGCCAAAGCAAACGAATCTCGAACGCTTTACTCTTTTCACGATGGTTCGATGAAGTTCGAAACGGCAAATTTGTCGTCGTCATCATCATCACAGATGGTCGGAATTGGATTATAACGGCCTACATGACGAAGGTATTGGCCGAAGGAGATGTTTTATGGACACGAAATTGATCTTCAAATATGATCGTGAGGCCGATATTCTATATATCGACAAATGTCCGCCTTACGCTGAACAGGAGTCGGAAGAGTTGGGGGATGATGTCATTGCGCGTTTGAATCCTCACACCAAAGAGATTGAGAATTTCGAAGTATTGTTTTTCTCGACACGGCTCTTTCGGGAGAATTTGTTCGAGGTTCCTGTTGCTGCGCAGTTGCATTTGGCGACGAGTGTGTAATCGATTAAAACGAAGGCAATGAAACGTTGCGTGTTGTTCCAAACTCTGAATTCAGTGCTAGCTTATTCTAATCTCTGATATGCCCATTGAATTTCTAAATTCGCTTCTGGGAGCACGACCTTGTTCAACTTTTTGCGCAAACCTCTTCGTATCGGTTTGGCTTTGGGCGGCGGCGGCGCGCGCGGCTTGGCGCACATCGGCGTGCTGAAAATTCTCGAGGCGCACGGCATCAAAATCGACGTGCTCGCAGGCACGAGCATCGGCGCGTTGGTGGGCGCAACCTATGCGCTCGAACCACAAGCCCGTTTGGTTGAAGAAAAGGCTGAGGCCTTTCTCAATAGCCCGAGCTATCAACAAAGCGGCCTTGATCTTTTTAAAAAGAAAAAGGCCGCGGAAAATTTTTTCGGCCAAGTTGCGACGTTCGTCAAAGAGCGGCTCGTCATCAACCTCGCACAGAGCCGGCCTTCGCTCGTCGGCGGGTGGCGCATCGCCAAAGTCGCGGAGTTCATGCTGGCCGACAAAACTTTTGCCGATCTTAAAATGCCGTTCGCCTGTGTTGCGACGGATTTGGACACGGGCGAAGAGGTGGTCTATCAAGCCGGAGCGCTGCGCGAAGCGGTGCAAGCCAGCATGTCCATTCCCGGTTTTTTGCCGCCGGTTCATTATCGCGGCCGCCGCTTGGTGGACGGCGCCGTGCTCGCGCCGGTGCCTATTCAAGCCTGCCGAAACATGGGTGCGGATATCGTGATCGCAGTTGATGTGAGCCAGGGCTTGAACGGGGTGGCGGAGACCGAAAACGTGGTCGACATTATTTTTCGCGCCAACACGATCACCAACCGCGCGTTGACGAACACGCTTTTGGAGCACGCCGAAGTAGTGATTCATCCGAACGTCGGCCACGTCCATTGGGCGGAGTTTCGTGATCTGCGCGCGCTCGTTGCCGAAGGCGAACGCGCTGCGCAAGCCCGGCTGACGAATTTGCAACATGAAATACGCCGCCGTGAGAGCATTTGGCAACGCTTGTTGAGCCGGCGAAGTTCGGTCTCCGCAACCGTTGAACCTCGTCGGTAACTAAACGAGGTGAAAAACGCGGATTCAACCTGAACGCTTGTGACAAAATCGTTGACTCTGAGGCCGTGTCCGGCTATATTGCGCGCGTCTTTTTTGAAAAATGCAACGAACGCTACCAACCGGAGGAGGGAAGCGCGAAACGAATTACAAGTCACGAGACGATTCACAAGCAGGAGAGGAGAAAAGAATAATTTGGGCGCAGCCCTTTCGGGTGCAAGGAAGGTTCTCGGATGGCGAGGAAAAGCATGAACGAATAAAATGGACTTTGGAGTCTTCCCTGTGCGACTTTCCGATTTCTTATCGGAACATCTGATGCTTCTCGACCTCGACGTCGAGAACAAGATCGATGCCTTCAAAGCGTTGGTATCGAGCATGGCGCAGCAGCGCGTGATCAACGAGCCCAAAACCTTTTTGGACGAAGTCATCGCGCGCGAGGCGATTGAGCCCACCTGCATCGGCCACGGCATCGCCCTGCCTCATACCCGCACGCGCTGCGTCGAGCGTCCGACCATCGCATTTGCGCGCAACCTGCGCGGCATCCCGTTCACACCCACCCGCACCGAAGAAGTACAGCTCATCTTCATGATGGGCACCCCCAAAGACGAAGCCAATCAATATCTGCAAATTCTCGCCCGACTATGCCGGCTGTTGCGACGCAACGAATTTCGTGACAAGCTTCTCGCCGCCGCCTCTCCCAAAGAAATACTGCAACTGTTCAACGATTTCGATTCCCCACTCAATTAAACTCTCGTTGTAAAGTTTTTATCCCGATTTGCAGGCGGCCGCAAATCAAAGCTTCTGCGAAGCAGCAAAAAGCAATTCGGCGAAACTCGATGTCTTCAGCGTTACTCGGCGGCAGAGCTTTTCCGCCGAAATTCGCCGAAGCCACTGAGTGTCGCCGAAAAAAACCTTTGGCAGGATAATTTGCCGGCAGAATGATTTGAAATCATTCTGCCGGCAAATTATCCTGCCATAAACTTTCAGAATTTTACTCTGCGCTTGAAAAACGAATCGCATAGTAGAGCCGTGGAAATGAGCGCCACTCTTTTTCGTGTTGCCGTCATCACGTTGAGCGATCGCGTCTCGGCCGGCGAACGCATGGACGAAGGCGGCAAAGCCATTCGCGAAATGTTGGACGCGTTACCTTGCGCGATCATCGCGCAACTAGTTTTGCCCGATGAAGCGCAACAACTCATCGCACAATTGCTCACGCTTGCCGATCAGGAACGTGCCGATTTGATTTTGACGACCGGCGGCACGGGGTTGAGCGCGCGCGATGTTACGCCCGAAGCCACGCTCGCCGTCATTCAGCGCCGCGTGCCCGGCATTGAAGAAGCATTGCGCGCGCACGGACTCAACAAAACGCCCTTCGCCATGCTTTCGCGCGCGGTCGTGGGCGTACGCGGGCAAACATTGATCATCAATCTGCCCGGCAACCCCAAAGGCGTGCGCGAAAGCATGGAAGTTCTGCTTCCGGTTTTGCCGCACGCGCTCAAGCTCTTGCACGAGGAACGGATTGCCGATCAAGAGCATAACTATCACAATGGATCATCGGGGAAAACCGAATGAAAGCTTCATTCAAACAGAAATGGCAAAGCCTCCATTACAAACTGCAGCATCCGGATCACCGTTGGAAGATCTACATTCTCATCGGGATTCTGATTTATTTCGTGCTCATCAATCAAGTCATTCACTTGCGGCCCGACCACGTCTTTTTCGCGCTCGTCATTTTTTCATTCGTGCTCGGCAAGCAGCGCGCGAAACGTTTTCTCATCGATTGGCTACCCTTCATCGGCTTTTGGTTCGCATATGATATGATGCGCGGCATTGCCGACACCGTGCGCGGCACGATCAATATCACGCCACCGTATCGCTGGGAGCTGGCCTTCTTTCAATTCGTTCCCGGCCTGAGCATGCCGGCCTTCGACATTCAGCCGCTGCGCTTTCACCTGCTTTGGCAGCCGATCAAAGCCGCGGTGGATTCGATCTGCGGCTTTTTCTATCTCTTGCACTTCGTCACACCCATCGTGCTCGGCTGGATTTTCTGGCACACCACGAACGACCGTCCGCGTTTTTATAAATTGGTTTATACGCTTGCCGCTCTGAACGTTTTAGCGCTCACCACGTTCATGCTCTATCCGGCTGCGCCGCCGTGGTATGTTTACAATTATGGTTTCGCACAACCCGAGCCGAGCTCCAGCTTTTGGGGAACGAGCGCGGGGAATTTGATCGACGTTGACCGGCTCTTGGGCGTGTCACTGTTTACGACGTTGTGGGATTCGTTCAACTCCAATCACTTCGCCGCGATTCCATCGTTGCACGGCGCGTATCCGCTCGTGCTCGTCTTCTTCGCCTATAAAAAATTTCACCGCGGCCTCGGCTGGCTCTTGCTCTATCCGCTCGGCGTTTGGTTCGCCGCCGTGTATTTGAATCAGCACTACGTCATTGACTTGCTCCTTGGCGCGCTCTACATTCCCGTTGCCTATGCCGTCGCAACGCAGTTGCTCTATCCCAAATTCTTTGCCAGGTTCGTCGAGCCTGCGAAAGAGAAAGAAACCGCGACGGCGCTCCGGAACGGCAAAGCGGCAACGGTTTGAATAAAAACTTTCAGAGCTTCGTTTTGAATTCGCTTTTTTAATCCGCCCAAGGAGGAGTTTCCATGATCCGTTCACGCATCATCGGCACCGGCCGTTATGTGCCGCCGAAAGTGATGACCAATGACGATATGACGAAGATCGTTCCGACCAGCGATGAATGGATTCGCGAGCGCACCGGCATTCAGCAAAGACATTTTGTGGATCAAGAAATCGGCGCTTCCGATCTCGGCTATGAGGCCGCGAAGATCGCGCTTGAGCGCGCCGGCCTGAAGCCTTCAGATATTGATTTCATCGTCTTCGCCACCCTCAGCCCGGACTATATGTTTCCCGGCTCCGGGTGCTTATTGCAAAAGCTGCTCGGCGTGCCCGGCATCGGCGCGTTGGACGTGCGCACGCAATGCACCGGTTTCGTTTATGGCCTATCCGTTGCCGATGCTTTCATCCGTTGCGGAACGTACAAGCGCGTGCTGCTCGTCGGAGCCGAAGTGCATTCGACCGGTTTGGAGTTCAATGAGCGCGGACGTCACATTGCCGTGTTGTTCGGAGACGGCGCGGGCGCAGTCGTGCTCGAAGCTTGTGAAGACGGGCGCGGCGTGCTCTCCACGCACTTGCACGCGGATGGCCGTTACGCGCAAGAGCTTTGGACAGAAAACCCCGGCAGCCGGAAAATTCCGCGCATGTACGAAGGCATTCTCACCGACGGCTCGTGCTTCCCGCAAATGAACGGTCGCGAAGTTTTCAAGCACGCGGTCACAAAATTTCCGCAAGTGATCATGGAAGCGCTCGAAAAAAATCAACTCAGCATCGAGCAAGTCGCGCTCGTGATCCCGCACCAAGCGAATCTGCGCATCACCGAAGCCGTCACGCAACGCCTCGGCATTCCACCGGAGCACGTGTTCAGCAACATTCAACGTTACGGCAACACCACGGCCGCGTCGATTCCCATTGCGCTCGATGAAGCTTTGGAGCAAGGGAAGATCAAAGACGGCGACCTTGTGATTCTCGCGTCATTCGGCAGTGGGCTCACTTGGGCGAGCGCGGCGCTGAGGTGGTGAAGGGCGCTTTTGAGAGTGGGAGAATAGAAGAAGAAAAAGGGAGTTATAATTGGTTTCCATACAACCACCGCTTCACCAAAGTTTCCATTTACCTTTTTTCCAACTCTGCGATTCTATCCATCAATCACGTACTCAATCAGCGTTCCTTCCGGCAAACGCACGGAAACCAGATTCCCAAACTCATCATAGCGGTAGCGCGTTGTATCAGCGCCAACAACTTTTGTTGAAAGATCACCGTTACGCGTGTAGCTGTAGCTCGCATTCTCGTATGCGAGACGCCGATCTTGTGCATCGTAGCTACCATTGACCGCGTCACTCGGCGTGATGTGGCTCAAGCGATTCCCGTGGCATCATAGGTGTAGACCAACATCAAAGTATCATTGCGGCTCACTTCCGAAAGCCGCCCAGCGCTATCGTACACGTAGTTGAATTTCTTATACCAAGGCTTGCGCCAGCAGATACTGCTACCATTAAAGATTGAATATGATGGCCTGCAATAAGCCACCATACGATACTAGCTACGCAGCCGGAAAGGGCACCGAGCAAAAGCAATTTGAAACCGCGATATTGAATTTGTTTGACGAAGAGAGCGAGGATTGACGTAAAAGTCGCTCCTGCTCCTACAGCAGCCCAGAAATGGAGAAGATCGAACTTGAAGAACCAAAGTTCAAGTGCATCGAGAAATGCGCCTGCGAATGCTCCAAACAATACGCGTCGAAGCAACGAGTTCTCTTGGCTTGATGACTGATTCATGCCGATCGACCTTTGTTATTTTTTACCTGAACATTCATCATCGCATGGATCAGCCGGAAATGCGTCTGGCCATATTGCCGCGCTTATTAAAGATCCAATGCCAATTCCCACCTCAAATGCTGCTCCAACCATAGCATAATTCAACGCGCTCACGCCTAGGGCTACGACTCCTGTTTCTAAAGCAGTGTATTTCGCTGCGCCCATAGTCGCTCCCCTGAAACCACTCCAAATTCATTGGCCCACTGTAATTGCGTCAGTCGCAAGCAGGTGATCTTGCGAATGGATTTGTTTCTCCTAAGTTTTAATCAGCAAGAATACAGGCTACAATTTTTCCTTTTTCAATAAGAATGACGATGTTTTCATCGTAAATCAAAGGTTTTCGCGAGTACCAAGGTGAAATGTCAAAATAATACCAAGTCGTTTCGTATTTTACGTTTGGTTGCCCATAGATAGAGATGAAAGCATCTCTTGATGCTCCAATATGTTGCCGCATCTGCCAAACAACCATCTCTTCGGAAAAGAAGCCAACCATCAAATTAACTAAAGGAAAAAACAGAAAACTTATTGCCGCTCGGGCAATATAGCTCGTCGCACGAATCTTGAAATTTCGTTTCTTCTGAGCTTTTGCTCGATGAATCGCCAATGTACAAAAAGTCATTCCACCGACAAGCGGGCTTGTGGCTATCAGAATCAATACACACTCCAATAAAAAGGGCAACATGTTGATCCTCGAAACTTTGTTCTTGCTGCACGATTATAGTTACGTTTCAAAAGTTTGGTGACGGAAATCCTCATAGAATCTCCCGATGGTTTTCCTAATGCAATTGAAACGTACAAAAAAATTGCAATGAATAATTTCTGAGTTCCATACTATGGCCCTCGTTGGAGCATAGTTTTGCCTAAACCTTCGGTGATAAGATCAATCCCGGAGGACGCAATCACCGGCACTCTTCACATTTCTTTCGCTCGTCTTCAAGTTCTTTGCCTCCCGGTTTTTGTCGATCATGAACTCTTTGAAGTATATCATTTATCCATTTGATTTCTCCTTCATTCTGATTGCCTTTGGCTGGCCGTACTGATCTCCCAGCCCAATATGCTAACCCACGGACAAATGGAATTTTGTAATACCAATCTTGATAAACCGTTATCCAAAACTCATTGGGTTTAGTAATAACCAGAAGAACCCCATCAGGTACCTTGATCCACTGGCCGTTGTAATTGACAAAACCCCAGTCAGTACCTTCGGGTGTCATTGCATTTTCCCCTATAATCATCGCATTCTCAGGAACGCTGTCCTCTGCACCAGCAACCACTTTCAACTCTTGACCTGATCTATTGCAAATCTTTCCCAATCCTGTTGGATCAGTAGAGCTGATCGGATCGTTGTCAACATAAACGTATAAATCCGTTTGTCCGCCTTCAAACCCGATCGGATCCTTCGCTGTCCATCTTCCTGTTTCTGGATCATAATCTCTTTTCATAAATCGTGTGAGTTCGGTGTGCTCGTCATATATACCGCCTGCAAATCCTAAAGGCTGAAAGCCTGTGTTGGTGTCGGTGTGAATATTTCCAAACGCATCGTAGTCCATTCGCTGTACCACAGCCCCACTTGCTGTATTCACTACCAGCCTCACGCTTCCGAGGTGATCTGAAATGATCCGAAAGGTTATTCCGTTTCGGAACATGAGATGGGGCACATTGATTCGTGTGCCATATACAAACCGGCTCACTAAATTGTCCGCACTATCCAGTTCAGCCACGATGTTCAGTTGATTTCCATACAGCCACTGCTTCATCATCGCGCCGTTGATCTTTTTTCCTACTCGTCGATTCTGCCCATCAATCACGTACTCAATCAACGTTCCATCAGGCAAACGCACGGAGAACAGATTTCCAAACGCATCATAAGCATATCGCGTCGTGTCGGTGCCAACAACTTTTGTTGAAAGATCACCGTTGCGCGTGTAGCTGTAGCTCGTGTTCCCGTAGGTGAGCAAGCGATCTTGCGCATCATAGCCGCCATTGATCGTGTCGCTCGGCGTGATGCGGCTCAGGCGATTGCCGTTAGCGTCGTGGCTGTAAACTGCAATCAGCGTATCATTTCTGCTTACGTCGGTTAAGCGACCTGCCGCATCATAAACGTAGTTGAATGTTCTCGTTTCTCCTTGAATGGTTTCGGTGAGTTGAGTTATTCGCCCCAGAAAATCTTGAGCATAAATCGTCATGAAAAGTGTGTCTGGGGCAAAGACAGCATGGAAACCCTTCAACTCACCGAAGTTGCTGTAACGACATAAGAATTCGTGCGGCGCGGTTTGCCAAGACAATGCTAGGCGACTGGCACGGTGTAAGCCGCCGCACAATTCGGCGTTGAACTAAGCGCGGGGAGGACGAGCCCTGTAGCTCTGAGGCGCTTCTGCGATCGGCGAGGGAGAGGATTGAATTGCCTGAGTGGAAGGTGCTTTGGGAACAAGATGGGATGGCTGAACGCGATCATCAACAAACCGGCAAGCCCCGCAAGAACGGCGCGACGGGTTTTGTTCATACCTGGCATGAGTTCCTTCATTTTTGTTTGCGCTAAAAATTTGTTTGCATTACGGCGATTGCACGCGCAGCTTTGCCAGTTCTTCGCGCAATCGGTTCAACTCTACCTCTGCAGCTTGCCGCGCGACGGATTGGCGTTCGCCGGTTTCATCACGATAATAGACGAAGAGGTTGCCGCTGACATCACGCCGCGAGTCTGGGCGGAGAAATTCTCGGAGCCCGTAAATTAGATCGACCATTTGGTCGCGATGGATATCCGTTTCGGCCATGGGTTTCCCATCCGATTCTGGCAGACGCTCCGGCGGGTAGGAGTCGAGCGAGCGAAGCGCTTGTGCGTTTGGAGTTGCCATGAGAGTCACCTCGTTGAAATGCGTTTTATTCCCGCAGAAAAAAAAATCAAACTTCATGATTAAGCAAACAATAATTTCCGCCGGCGATGTTATAAAGTTGCTTCCGAAAGCCGGCAAGCTTGCCAACCCTTCGTGCAACCTTTTCCGCTCCAATGTTGCTCACGGCAAAACCAACACACGTCTTGCGGCCGCCCCACATGCGCTCGTTTTATGAATGCGATATCGCATGCGCATGAAATAAATTCCCGCAGTGATACGCCCTCCGTTATCCGCTTCACCGCGCCATGTTAGCTGATGGCTGCCCGCAGAAAAATTTGTATGCGTGAGATTTCGCACCACACGGCCGTTCAAATCGAGCACTGTCAGCTCGACCTCTGCCTCGCGCGGCAATTCAAAATGAATCGTCGTGCTCGCAGAAGCGCGAAAGGGATTGGGATAATTCGACAATGAAAAACTCCGGGGTGTTTCGAGCGCGCTGTTGTTCTTCTCCGTGGATTTCGCATCGACAACTTCAACTTCGCGCCTCGCCGGTTTCGTGGAAGAAGGCGCCGGCCCGGCTGGCGCATAGCGAAAAACATACAAGCCCTTCGTCATGTCGCTGATATAAATATTCCCCGAAGGTGGGTGTGGATACACGCCCCACGCCGCGGTTTGGTGCGCGCCGCGCGGTTGGCCGTGGCTGGGGTTTTGGGGATACGTGTCATAAAAACCCACCTCGACCGGATTCACAGGGTCGTTATAATCTACGATGCGCAGCATGTCTTCGAAGTACGCGATGAAAGCAAGATTGCCGATCGGCTCAACATTGTGCGGCGAGATAAGAGGGTCGGTCATATAGCTGCCCGCTTGGCGAATGTTTTGATGATCGTGAATATCCCAAAATTCCACGGCCCGGCCCTGGCCTTCATCATTCAAAATTAAAATGCTCGCATTGCCACCGCGGCGCACGGTGTGCGGATAACGAAACGCAAACGCAACGAGATCGCGAATATCGCCTTTGTCTTTCACACTCCAAATGCGCACTTGATTCGAGCGATAGCCGCCCACGTACGCGGTATCGTTCTGCACAAAAAGATCATGAATATAAAACCCTTCGCGCTTACCGGCGAGTCTGGGCTGCGTAGGATCGGTCAAATCAATGATGTGCAAACCGCTGTGTTCATCGTCGTCGGGTTGATCGATTGGGTGCGTGCCTACGACGTAAGCATAATGTTCGTCGACAAAAACATTGTGCGCGCCGATAAAACTTGAATTATAGAGCGCTACAATTTCGGGATTGCGCGGATCGGCGAGATCGATAATCTCCATCGGGCCGTATTCGTTGACCGCGAGCGCGTAGTGCCGATAAATTTTCACCGTGTGCAGGTCTTTGTTGAAGCTCGTCACGGTGGCAACGCGCACGGGCTTGCGCGGCTCCGTCACATCCACAATCGCAAGACCGTTGTAACGCAAGCACACGAGCGCATACTCGTTCGTTTCGTTCGCATATCCCCAAACGTCGCCCACCGTGGGGTGGCCGGATAGCGGCAGAAAGCCGAGCAGTTCCACGTTGCGCGCTAAATCGCCGTTGTTGGGCAACGTGATAAATTGCTGCGCGAGGCTTTTCGCAATCGCGCTGTGCCTCTGTTTCGAGCGCGCGCGAAAACGATACAAACGATTCGCAGCCAGATTTTGCAATGTGAAACTGTGTTCGGTTGCAAGCGCCGTTCGGCGCGGCGAGAGTTTGTCGTAAGCCTCTTCGAGGCCATATTCGATTTGAGCATCACTCGGCACATCCGTTTTCCATGTGATCGTCGCTACCGCGCTCGTGATTGGTTCGATGCGAATGCCGAAGATCGTGGGCAGCGCATTGGAATCGGGCAGCGTTGTGAAAGAAAAAACCGGCGAAGCGATCAACCCGTGAGAAGAAAGGCGCGAGAAGGCGCGGCCGTAATAAACCGTATTCGGCGTTAAATTCGCGAGCGCGACGAGGTGCGCGCGGCCGTTCGTCGTCGTTGCGAGAGCGTGTTCGCTCATGCTGCTATCCGCGCCGTATTCCAACCATGCCGTAGCGAATGCACTGGTTTGCCAAATCACCTCCGCGCTCGTGCTCGTGATATTTTGCGCGCGCGCTTTTTGCGTCAATGGCGGAAGCGTTACCGGCGCGACCGTGAAAACGAAGCCGTTCGACGTTGCGCGATTGCGCGCGCTGTCTTGCGCATGCACGCGATAATGATAAACGGCATTCGCTTGTAAACCGTGCAGCATCACGGCATGCCGCGTCACCAGCGCGCGAGAGGCCGAAGTCGTATCGCCATACGTTGCGGTCGCGCCGTATTCCACTTGCGAAGTCGCAGCTTCATCCGTGCTCCAAGTAATGAGCACGCTCGAATCGCTTTTCACCAGCGCGTTGACGTTTGAAATTTGCGGCGGCACGGAGTCGATCACAGGTTCGCCGAGGCTGCCTTCTGCAATCCGCACCGTGCGATTCGCTTCTACATTCAACACAACGTCTTTCTTCCCCGAAGGCCACAACACTTCAAGGCGCTTTGCGGTCATGCTCGCGCCGAGGCCGAAGTGGAAAGTCAAATCCCCGCCGCCGGAAACCATCGAGTACCCGGCAATGAATTGTTGCACCTGTTTGCGTTCGCCGTCATCAACGCGCACGATTGCGCCGATACCGTTGCGATTGCTCTCCTTTCCCGCTAAAACGATTTTGAGCCAATGCCGCGTTGCGCTTTCATTGTGCAAGAGCACGCTCGGCTGCCCGGAATTGCTGAAGAAAATATCGAGAGCGCCGTCGCCGTCATAATCCGTCACGCCCGTGCCGTACGCGCGATCGGAATGATCCGTGCCCGAGGCCGCGGAGACGTTTGCAAACGTTCCATTGCCTCGATTGCGATACATGCGATTGGGTCCGAAATTTCCTACGTAGAGATCGACCCAACCGTCATTATCGAAATCCGCGAACGTGCAACCGAGGCTGCGGCTCTCATCGCGCACGCCTGCGGCGCTCGCCGCTTCGCGGAATCTATCGCCGTCGTTGCGATACAACCGGTTCGGGCCGTTTGAATTACTCATGTACAAATCGAAATCGCCGTCGTTGTCATAATCGGCAACCGCTACGCCTTGTCCGTGCGGTTCGGGATCGGCGAGATGAAGCGTCGAGGCCTCGTCTTGAAAACGGCCGTTGCCTTGATTGATGAACATGCGATTCGCAAAGCCGCTGCCGCGACTCACGAAGAGATCGAGATCGCGGTCCAAATCCACGTCGAAGAAAACGGATTGCACGGCATTGTCGGTGGGAATGATTCCGGCTTCATGACTCACTTCATGAAAACGATGATTGCGGTCTTGGCGATACAGCCGCGAGGTGTGCTCGAAACTCGGCAGAAAAAGATCGAGCAAGCCGTCGTTGTCATAATCGCCCCATGACACGCCCTGGCCTTGAAAGCCCTGCAAGCGCAACCCCGCTTGGCTGCCTACTTCCAAAAAATTACCGTCGCCATTGTTGCGATAGAGCAGGTGCGGCGAAGCGGCGCCTGAGGCAATGTACAAATCCACGTCGCCGTCGTTGTCATAATCCGCAGCAGCAACGCCGCGATCGTAACGGCTGCCTTCGAACACGCCCGCATTTTCTGCGACATCCGTGAATCTGCCATTGCCGTCATTGAGGAAGAGCGAGTTGCCCGTGTCGTATGAAACGAGATAAATATCGGGGCGGCTGTCGCCGTTGAAATCGGCAATCGCAACGCCGTGGCCAAAACCGTTGGGATCAGTGGGCATGGCCACGCGCGCGAAGTCCGTCACGTCCTGGAAGAAAATGTTTTGCGCACGCGCCGCGTTTAGAAAAAGGAGCATAAACACCAAGCTCAAGGCGGGCTTTTGAACTGCCGGTAGTTTCACGTTGCGTCTCTTGTTGTTGATGAGTATTGTTGACGGGCTTGCGAAGAAAAAGACGTGCGCGAGTGAGCTTCCCTGCGCGGCGCACGAACGTCAAAATATACCGAATGGCGCTAGCGGTGCGGAATGTTCCAGCCTCGGCGTGCCGTGGTTTCTAAAGCCGCGCAGATCGCTGCCGCTAAAATGATCCGCCAGATTTCACTTTTCCGAAGCACCAACGGGCACAAAATCTAAAGCACAATTCAATCCCACTCTTTCAAAGGAGCCACGCCATGGCAAAGTCGAATCGCTTTCGCATGGCGATGGGGTTGTTGCTCGGCATCCTTGGCCTCTTCAGCTTAGATACCCTGTCGCCAGCCGTTGTCTTCGCGCAATCTTCCGATCCTTTCTCAAAGCTGTCCCCGCCGGGAACCAATTCAAATTCAGACTCTCGTCTCGCTACACAAGTGGACTCGCTCTCACGCTCAGTCGAGCGCTTGACCATTCAGGTCAATTCCGAATTAAGAGCCAGCGAGACACGAATCGATGGTATAAAAGAAGCGACCGATCGAAGTTTTTGGGTGCTCATCGTGCTTGGCGCGATCGGCAGCATCATCGGCGGTGCCTTTGTTTTGGGTGAGCGGGCGCAGGAAAAGCAACACCATAAAGACTACATGGAAGAAAGAACTTTTTACGAACAGCGTGCCCGGCGCTATGAACGACGCCAGCAGGAGACGCACCAAGAAATGCTGAGTATCGCCAAAACTAATGAGGAGCGTAACGATGCCACTCATGATCAAGTTTTGCAGCTTTATAGGAACCAAGTGCGCGCGGGCCAGGACGTCATCACGCAAACGCAAAGTTTGTTCGGGCATTTGGAAACCAATTTCGCCAAGATCAATGAGATTACCACGGCCGTCGCCTCGGGGGCGACGAAGAACGTCACCACGTTGAATGAAGTGCTGGCGGCATTTCAGCAGATCATGCAATTCAAAGTCAAGGAAGCGCAATTGGTCGATCAAATTGAAAACGAGCTTAAAGAAATGGAGCGCATGCGCAAGCAACAGGTTGACGAGCTCTTGAAAGATGCGGTGCGGCTTATCCGTAAACGCTTCGAGTTCACCAACCCCGATTCCATTCTACAAAGATTGATGGTCGAATATCGCACCAAAATGGACAGCATCTCCATGATCATGATTAAGAAATATACCAAAGCGGACGAAGAGAAGGTGCGGGATTGGCATTATGGCGAGATTTTCTTGCGCCGTGGCGTCATCGCCTACTATGAAAATGATTCGGCGAAAGCGCGCGATATGCTCAAAATCGCGGAAAGCTTCTTTCCTTTTTTAGAGCAGCAGCTTGAAAGCATGCCGAGCGACCAGAAATACGGCGCGGCCTTCACGCGCTATTACCTCGCGCTCATTGAGAAGAATTACGGCGATATTCATCAGGCCAAAAACTACATCGAAGATTCATATATCGCGTGGGGCAAAAAGATAGATCACGAGCTGCTCACACCCACTGCCCGCGCCGAAATCCTTTCCTACGCTCCCGGCAGCATCGACAAGGCGCGAGAAGCGATTGCCGAAATCCTCGAGCGCGTGAAGAACCTCAAGAGAAGCGGACGGCCGCTGGCCAAGCACGATGCCATCTGCGCAGTGCGAGGGCATCTGATTTTAGGCAATACTTACTATGTCGAAAGTGAGTGGGAGCAAGCATTGTTGCACTATCGCGAAGCGCTGAAGGAAGACGGAGGACGGTATTATCCGTATTATACCTATCATTCCATTGCGCAAGCCTTACGCAAGTGTGGCAAGGAAACGGAGGCCAATGAGCATCTCGATGGCGCATACAAATATTTGCTTGAATCGGATCATCTCAAAGCCAAAGTCGCCTTGGATTCACAAATCTTATTGAACGCTTTAGCTTATCTTTGCGCCCGAGCGCGCAAACCGGATGAAGCGCTCAAGTATAAGCAAGCGATTTTGCAGCATTGGCTGACGATTCAAAAAGTCGATGGTCTCGAGCTGCGTCTGTTTTCGTTGCAACAAAAAAGGCAAGTGAGCAAGGAAGAGTTTTGGAACGAGTTGTTTAATGAGGCCAGCGTGGACGCGGCACCGCGAGCTTGAGAAACCACAGGAGACGTAAGCATGAAACACACAAATTTACTATCACGGCTCTTTTCCGCCGGATTGATCTTCTGCGCTGCGCAAGCTTTCCCGCAGGGCAGAGGGGCGCCGATCGATTCACTGGCCAAAACGCAGCAGCAAACCGCGTCGGCTTTGCGCGACGCCGTGCAAAAGCTGAACGAGCTGAACACGCGCATGGATTATGAAGTCGCCGCCAATCACGAGCGCATCGAATCCTTCAAAGAGATCACCGATCAATTCTTTCTGCTCTTCGCCGTGATCAGCGCGGTGGGCACCGTTTTCGGCGTCTGGATCGGCTATCGCGGCAGCAGGCAGCAAGCTGAGATTCAAGGCCGGGTGTTGCGCATTTACGATAACCAAGCGCTCATCGGCGAAAAGTATGGCGAGCACGCCAGCCATATTTTGGATTCCCAAGAAACCTATTCGCGCGGCATGGCGCAAGTCACGACAGCCTTCCGGGACATTCTCGATGACGTCAAAAGCGTTTTGAGCTTCAGAGTGGAAGAAGGCAAGATGGCGCTGGAAGCCTTGAAAGCAAGGGAAGAAGCCGCGCGCCTTCTGCCCGAGATTCAAAAAGAGCTTGCTGAACTGAGGCGCGAGCGCGACGCGCAAATGGACGATCTCTTGACTGACACCCTCCGCCACAAACGTTCCCGCCACGAATTCACCGAACCCGATCGCGAATTGAGCGCCGCCATTTTCCAGTTTCGCATCAAAATGGATGGCATGTCGAAATTGTTTCTCGACAAATACGCCAGTCAAACCACATACGCGCCGGTATTTTATTACCGCGGCGTGATCGCTTTTATCGACAGCGACGTGCTGACCGCGCACAAAATGTTGAGCCTTTCGGAGAAGCTCATGCCTTTTACGGAAACCGGCCTCAAGGAAATGCCGCGGGACCTGCGCATTCACGCCGCTTTCACACAATTCTATCTCGCCCTCATCCATAAAAATTACGGCCACAAAAATTATGACGCCATGCGCACGGCGCACGATCACATCGCGAAATCCTATCGCATGTATGGCCAAGATGAAAAAAGCGAGCTTCTAACTCTGGTAACGTTTGCCGAGATTCTTTCTTACTTGCCGGACTTGGATACGGCGCGCGGTTATTTGAAAGAGTTGTATAACCGCGTGGAGCTGAAAGTGAAGTCCGGATCGTTGACCAAAGCGGAAGCGCAATACATTCCGCGCGCGCACCTTCTTGATGGCAACACTTTTTTTGTTGAGAAGAGATGGGAGGAAGCGCGTAAAGCTTACGACAAAGTTCTCGAAATCAACAAAAGGAGCTACTACGCGCACCATTCTCTCGGGCAGGTCTTGAAAGAAGAGGGCAATCCTCAGCAGGCACAGGCTGCTTTTGACAAAGCCTTGCAATGTCTTTTGGAGTCCAAACATTTGGAGCTCAAGCCGGAGCGAAGCACACAGATCATGCTCAATGCGCTGGCTTATCTTTGCCTGCGCGCGGTTGACCCGACCGACGCCAAATTGCGCCTCGACGCCGCCAACGATCATTTAGCCAAAGTCCGGGAAATCGATGGATTTGAAATCAAGCTCTTCTCGTTCAAGAAAAAACGTCCGGTGAGCCATCAAGAATTTCTAGGCGAGCTGATGAATTAGAACGGCAGAGTTTCAACCTCCCTCATGTTCACGCTCCGCGCCAAGGCCTTCCGGGTTTTAAAACCCGGAAGGCCTTTTCATTTCCACGGCTTCGGCCTTGACTTTCAGCGCAAGTCTGCTAGTTTATGCGCGAAAGATCTATCCGTCAAAACTATCACGACCGCGACGATGCCGTAGCGCAGGTATTCTGCCCGCTTGATTTGACCCGCTGCGGCGGGCGAAGTCTGCGCTATGAACGAGGAGATCGCTATGCCCTCACTGTTTCCTGGAATGGATCCATACTTGGAAGGTTCGGAATGGACCAGCGTGCATGCCGAGCTGTGCTCTGAAATCGCTCGCCAGCTCGCGCCGCAATTGCGCCCGAAATACATCGTGCGCCTGTCGCGGCGATTTGTGACCGAGTTGCCGGAAGATCTCGGCATCGTAGCCGGAGAATTTTATCCGGATGTCGGCGTAACCACAAGCGGGCAATTCGGCGAGCTCGCGGAAGTTTCCACGACCATCGTTTCTGCGCCGGTGCAAATGGCGACCGTTATGCCCTCAAGGGTGCCTCACGTCACCGTGGAGATTCGAGACGTCGCACATCGCGAGTTGGTCACCGCCATCGAAGTCCTCTCTCCCACGAACAAACGCGGCGAAGGCCACCGCGAGTATTTGGACAAACGCAGCCGGATTCTTTGTAGCATGGCGCACCTTGTCGAAATTGACTTGCTGCGCACCGGGCGGCGTGTGCCTATGCAGAAGCCTTTACCGATCTCCTCTTACTTCGTTTTTTTGAGCCGAGCAGAAAGACGGCCCATCACTGAAATGTGGCCGCTGCAATTGAATATGCCCCTGCCCGTCATTCCGATTCCTTTGCGCGCGGAGGACCCGGACGTGAAGCTGGATTTGCAACTCGCGTTATGCACGCTCTACGATGCTCTGAGTTATGATTTGTCCATAGACTACTCCCGCCCGCCGCAAGTGCCGTTGCCGGAACGCTGGTCTGCTTGGGCCAATGAACGGTTGCGCGAGTCTGGCATATTAAAATGAATCGAACTTTTCATTTTACCTCTGCTTTTCCATCGCATCATTCCTCGCGAGAGCCGCTTTGAAACTCAGCGCTGAAATTCATAAGCTGCTTTTTGTTTCGATAGCGCCCGCCCGGGCCAATACTTTTGTGAAGCGGCCCTGGCGCGAGCGTCTGCGTTTTGCCCTGGCCGTGTTCTTTCTGTTTTGCACGGTGGGCACGCTGAGCGTCTTGATCAATCACACGGCTTGGCCGATGCCGCTGCGCTTTGTTTTGGTGACGATGTTGTGCTCCGGAATTTTTGCCGCGGTTTTTATTTTGATCTTCGGCCGCTTCGTGATCATGATCGTTTGGATTGCATTGTTCGTCGCGAGCATGTTGGTCGTCGCGCAATGGGGAAAGTCAATTCAAAAAGAAGTCAAGGCTACGGCTGAAAACCAGCAACGCGCTTTTGCGAACGAGGAAACACGCGCGGCCGTGGCAGAGTATCAAAACCGTATGCACCGGGCAATCTTGCGGGACGTGATACTGACATTGGTCATGATCGTGTCGAGTTACATCGCTTTCATTCAAGCCTTCAATCATGAGTGGGAGAAACGCGCGGTCGTGGAATCGGAATTGAAGATCGCGCGGCGCATTCAAGAAAGCCTGTTGCCGCAAGCGGAGAAGCGCATCGGCGGCTGGCACATGTTCGGCGTGTTGCAGCCCGCGAACACGGTGGCGGGCGATTATTTCGATTATCTCGAATTTGCCGGCGGCAAGCTCGGCGTGCTCGTGGCCGATGCCTCGGGCCATGGCGTGGCCGCCGGTTTGGTGATGACGATGATCAAGAGCCAGTTGTTCAGCCTCGCGGCTGAAACGCACGATGCGCAAAAGTTTTTCGAGCGGCTCAATTACTGCGTGCGCGCGCTGGCGCCCAAGAATATGTTCGTGACGGCGGCATACGTGGCGCTTTCGCAAAACGATTCTGCGGATAGCCCCGAAATCGAAATCACCACGGCCGGTCATCCGCCGGTGTTGCGCTACTCTGCCGCCGCTCATCAAGTGGAAGAGTTGCACACGCCGTCCGCCGCGCTCGGTTTGCAATCTGGCTTCTCCGTTTTTCCACGGCGGGTTGCGTTGCAAGCGGGTGACGTGTTGTTGCTTCACACCGACGGCATTTGCGAGCAGATGAACGCCAAGAAAGAGCAATGGGGTTTGGAAAGCCTGAAAGCCGAGTTGCAACAACATCATGATCTGGCCTTGCCGAGGCTTTGCGAACGAATCATGAAGGCCGGCGCGGAGCATCGCGGCAATACGGCGGCGCACGATGACATGACGCTGGTGGCGGTTCGGCGCGAGGAGAATAGCCTGAGTTAAGGTTTGTCAGAAAGGTTTTGCAGCCTCGGCAGCGCGCCCATTCCGCCGGGAGACTGCAAGCGCGCGCCACGAAATTCCGCTTGCTTTTGCGCGCGGGAGATCCTACCCTGAGTTATACTTCAAAGTATTATACTCTAAAGTATAACTTTTCAAGGAGAGCCCTTTGCCGTTTTTCAACCGTGAACAAGAGCTGAAGTTTTTGCAGCGCAAGTATCGGGAGAAAGGAGCGCAACTCATCATTCTCTACGGCAAACGCCGCGTGGGCAAAACCGAGATCGTCAAGCAATTTTTTCGCGATAAGCCGCACCTCTATTTGCTGGCCGACAAGCTTCCGGAGGAGACGCAGCTTGCGGATATGGCGGGAAAAATCGGGGCGTTTTTTCAGGATCAACTGGTTGTCGAGCGCGGTTTTGGCAGATGGGAGCAGCTTTTTGCTTACTTGCAAAACAAGACGGCGCGGCAAAGGATCGTGGTCGTGCTCGATGAATTTCCCTATTTGTTGGAAGCCAACCCGGCCGTGGCCTCGCTCTTTCAAAAAGGCTGGGACGAATATTTGAAGGACACGCGCATTTTTCTCGTGTTGCTCGGCTCCAGCATTGCGATGATGGAGAGTGAAGTGCTCGGCCAGAAGGCGCCTCTTTATGGGAGAAGGACCGGCCAGCTTAAAGTTCAGCCCTTCTCTTTTCACGAGCTCGCGTCCATGTTTCCCGCGAAGAGTTTTGACGAGCGTCTGGCCTACTACAGCGTGCTGGACGGCATTCCTTTATACCTTCTGCGTTTCGAGCCGCGCCGTTCTTTCCTGGAAAACGTCCGGCGCAACTTGCTCACCAAAGGCGAGCTGCTCTATGAAGAAGCCGAGTTCATTCTGCGGCAAGAGCTGAAAGAGCCGCGCAATTACTTCTCCATCCTGCGCGCGATTTCATTGGGCAAAAGAAAGTTGAGCGAAATCGTGAACGAAACCGGCCTGCCTCAAAACGTGCTCACCAAATACCTGTCCGTGCTGCGCGATCTGCGCATCGTCGATAAGGAAGTTCCCATCACGGAATTGCAGCCGGAAAAGAGCAAACGCGGACTTTATTATATCACCGACAACTTTTTCAAATTCTGGTTTCGCTTCGTCTTTCTCAACAAGAGCCTTTTGGAAGAAGGGCAGATCGCTCTCGTGCTGCGAAAGATTAAAGCCGAGTTGCCGCAATTCTCGGGCGGCATCTATGAGGAAATTTTGCCGGAAATCTGGCGGCGCGCGGTTCCCGCGCTTTCTTTCCCGTATGCCGGCCGTTGGTGGCAGGGCGATCGGGAAATCGATCTTGTGGCTTTGCGCCCCGAAGAGAAGACTATTCTTTTCGGCGAAGCCAAATGGACGAACAAGCCGGTGGGCACGAATATTTTTGAAGAACTCGTGGCGAAGAGCGAAGCCGTAGAATGGCAGAAGAAAAAGCGCAAAGCCTATTTTGCTCTCTTCAGCAAAAGCGGTTTCACTCCGGCAATGACGGCATTGGCAAGAGCGCGCGGCATTTTTCTTTTTCATGGAGAGAAGCTTTTGCTGGGACACAAAGTTTGACTGAGAGTTCTTCTTTGTGCGCTTTGCTTTTTGTGGTGAAACCCTTTCGCGGTCAGGATAGTTTTTGAGTAATTCAATCATAAAGCACAACCAACGAGGAGTAGCGCGATGCCTAGAATTTCATTTCGATCCTTCATCACAATTCTCGCTTGGCTTGGTATTCTGTCCACTGCGCTCTTCGCGCAAGAAACCGACGCGCATCGCCTCGTGGGCGCGATGTTGGGCGATTCGCCGCTCGAGGAAGATTTGCAGGAACTCGCGGATCAAATCGGCGGTCGCGCCACCGGTTCGGAAGCAAATCTCAAATCCGTGGAATGGGCGTTGGCAAAATTCAAAACCGCTGGAATTGACGCGCGCAAAGAGGGATTCATGATGCCCGCGCTGTGGTTGGAACGCTCGGCCTCGGCGCGAGTTGAAGGCGAGGCTAACTATGACGTGCGTGTGGCGTGCATGCCGTTCTCTACTGCGGTTCCGCCAATGCCGGGATTATCCGCAGCAACAACGCCGCAAGCTGCGGTCACCGCGGCTTTGGTGGATGGCGGCTTCGGCGCGGAAGATGATTTCATACGTTTGGGCGAGAAAGCGCGTGGCGCGTTTGCGTTGATTGAAACGCACGAGTTGATAGATTTGGACGGCCTCTTCAAAGAGTATGCAGACGCGGTCGGTATCGAGCAACGCGCATTCGCTGCGGGCGTTTCCGGAGTGGTTTACATGGGCTCGCGTTCGCGCAATGTTTTGTATCGCCACAACGCTTCGCTTGGGCCGCAGAATAAACATCCTTTGTTGGTGATGGAGCGCGACGCGGCGATGCGCACGTTGCGTTTGCTGCGCGCGGGAAAGAGCCTCAACCTCACCGCGAAGATCGACGTCAATTCCGGACCGGCGTATGAAAGCTACAACGTCGTGGGTGAAATCAAAGGCACGAAATCGCCCGAGGAGTTTGTGGTGATCGGCGCGCATCTCGATGCGTGGGACTTGGGCGACGGCGCGCTTGATAACGGCTGCAATGTTGCGCTCGTGATCGATCTCGCGCGGCAAATCAAACGACTCGGGCTCAAGCCGCTGCGCACGATTCGTTTCGCATTGTTCAATGGCGAAGAGCAAGGTTTGATCGGCTCATGGGGCTATACGAAAACACACGTGAATGAAATGGATCGCACGGTGATGGCTTCGTCGTATGACATCGGCACGGGCCGCATTATCGGCTTCTTCACCGGCGGCCGGCCTGAAGTTGCCGCAGCGGTTGATAGGGCGCTAGCGCCGGTGCAAGGCCTCGGCCCCTTCACGCAAATCGACGCGCCGATTGTGGGCACGGATAATTTTGATTTCATGATGGAAGGCGTGGGCAATCTCGTCGCGAACCAAGAGTCCGCGAACTATGGCCCGAACTATCACGCGCGCTCGGATACGTATGATAAAGTCGATCTCAAACAGCTCCGTCTCAACGCGGCGATTGCGGCGGCGGTTACGTATGGCTTTGCTACAATGCCGGTGAATTGGAAACGCCAATCGCGCGAGGAGGTGGAGAATCTCATCAACACCACGGATCTCGGCGCGCAGATGAAGTCGTTCAATGTGTGGAATGATTGGGCGGAAGGGAAAAGAGGAAGGCAATGAGGCAAGGAGCCAAAAAAGATAAGGAGCCAAGGAGCCAACTGAGATAAAGAGCCAGTACGGTGGAGGTGAGTCGATGGCTGGGTTTTCAGTGCATCGCGTCCCCTCCTTGTCTGTCATTCAGAAGGAATCTTTTTAAGCGCTCGGCAGACTCTCCAGCATGTAAAAAGATTCCTTCTGAATGACATCATCAGATGATGATCTCGGCTTTTAAGCCACCTCGCTCGAAGAAACAAGGTCAGATAAACAAACAAAGATGAACCCTCGGTGAAGCAGCGACAAAACATAAAAAACATTCATAGGAGAAACGTTACTGATGAAAACCCTCGCCCTCATTTTACTCACTGCGACTTTGATCTCGTCCGGCAATACACCCACTGATTACGAAAAGAATTGGCCGCAATGGCGCGGGCCGCAGGCGAACGGCGTTGCGAGACACGGCAATCCGCCGCTCGAATGGAGTGAAACGAAAAACATTCGTTGGAAGATCGAAGTTCCCGGCAAAGGTTTGTCCTCGCCGATTGTGTGGGGCGATCGCATTTTTATCACGACCGCGGTTGCCATTGAGCCGAACGCCGCGCCCGCCGCGCCGGAAGCGGGCGAGGGGCGGCGCAGAGGCATCGCGCCTTCGGGCAAACACAAGTTCGTGCTGCTCGCGCTTTCGCGGCGTGATGGAAAAGTTTTGTGGGAGCGCGCGGCGATTGAAGCTTTGCCGCACGAGGGCACGCACAACGACGGCAGTTGGGCCTCGAACTCGGCCATCACCGACGGCGAACATGTGATTGCGCACTTCGGCTCGCGCGGAATTTTTTGCTATGACATGCAAGGCAAGCTTGCATGGCAAAAAGATCTCGGCGACATGACCACGCGCAACGGCTTCGGCGAAGGCAGCTCGCCGGCATTGCACGGCAACACGCTCGTGGTCAATTGGGATCACGAGGGCGCCTCGTTCATCGTCGCGCTGGACAAACGCAGCGGCAAAGAGTTGTGGCGCGTCAATCGCGAGGAGATTACTTCATGGAGCACGCCGCTCGTGGTCACGCATGAAGGCAAGATCCAAGTCATCGTCAATGCCACCAATCGCGTGCGCGCGTATGATCTCGTCAATGGCGCAGTGATTTGGGAGTGCACCGGCATGACGACGAACGCGATTCCTTCGCCGGTGACCGCGGAAGGCGTGGTTTATGTGACCAGCGGATTTCGCGGCAGCGCGCTGTTGGCTATTCGCCTCGCGGAGGCGAAGGGAGATATTACCGGCTCGCCTGCCGTGCTTTGGAAGTATGAACAAGACACGCCGTATGTGCCTTCGCCTTTGCTGTATGGCGATAAAATTTATTTTCTGAAAGTGAACAGCGGCATTCTTTCGTGCTTGAACGCCAAAACCGGTGAAGAGCATTATGGCCCGCAGCGCCTCGAAGGCGTCACGGGCATTTACGCTTCGCCTGTGGGCGCAGCGGAGCGCGTGTATCTTACGAGCCGCGACGGCACAACGCTGGTGATCAAGCATGGCCCCACGTTCGAAGCGCTCGCAAGCAATAAGCTGGAAGATGATATCGATGCTTCACCGGCGATTGTCGAGCGCGAGCTTTATCTGCGCGGACGGAAGTTTTTGTATTGCATTGCGGAGAAGTGACGCTCTGCTCGTTTGAATCAGCAGCCTCTTGAAGGGAGGAGATCAAGTGTCCGATCAACCCAAAGAATTTGCCGGTTTCTGGGTGCGTGTCGCCAGCGTTATCATTGACGGCTTGATTATCGGCCTGTCAGTCGTGCTCTTCAATATGGTGGCCATGCTGCTCATTCATGCGCTGACGTCTACCGGCGCGTATTTGCAATGGGTTTTCACCTTGTTGATTGTCGTCTCGATTGTGAGCACGGTTCTTTATTTCGGCTGGTTCAATGCCGAGGGGCGGCAAACGATCGGCAAAAAGTTTTTCGGCCTCGCGGTGGTCGATACCTCGTTTCAGCCCATTCCATTACAGCAAAGCTTTTGGCGCGCAGGCGCGCATTGGTTGGATACCATTCTCTTCAGCATTGGTCATCTGCTCATGCTCTTCCATCCGCGCAAACAGGCTTTGCACGATATGCTCACGAAAACCTACGTCGTGCGAGTTCGGGGACGCCGCTCTTCCGAAACCGCCGCAATTATACTCGTTGCGCTCTTGGGAATTTTTTTGCAAAGCCTGCTGCCGCTGCCCTTGCGGCATTTTTATGTCCAGGCGTTTCGCATTCCGACCGGCTCACTCAAGCCGACGTTGTTGGTCGGGGATTTCATTTTGATTGATAAACTCTGGGCGAGAAATTCCTCGCCCGAGCGCGGTGACTGGGTTGTGTTCAGATATCCTAAAGATGAAAGGCTTGAGTACGTCAAAAGATGCATCGCCTTGCCGGATGATACCGTGGAAATACGCAAAAGCTTGGTGTGGGTCAACAGCGTTGCAGAGTCTCTGCGTTTGTTGGCCAAAGGTTATGATCCTCAAGAAGGCCATTACATGCTGGATTATGAAGCGCAGTGGCCGGAAGGAAGGAGCTATACCATTCGTCATTATGCCGATCATTTCGTCTCCGCTGAAGATTACGGCCCCGTCGTCGCGCCACCGAACTCCTACTTCGTGCTGGGCGACAACCGGGATAACTCTGCGGATAGTCGTGTGTGGGGTTTTGTTCCGCGCGAGAATATTATTGGCAAAGCCGGATTGATCTATTGGTCATGGGATAGCGACGAGGCTTCATGGAGCGATAAAATTAGATGGTCGCGCATTGGAACGGTTATTCAATAACGAACAGCAAAAAATGAAGACACTGACAACACCTCCGTCTCGCTGCGAATGGGCTGCTTCCGAATCCATGCACGCGTATCACGATAACGAATGGGGCGTGCCCGTGCATGATGATCGCGTGCTGTTCGAGTTTCTGATTCTCGAAGGCGCGCAAGCCGGGTTGAGCTGGGAGACGATTTTGAAGAAGCGCGAGAATTATCGCGCGGCGTTCGATCATTTCGAGCCGGCGCTTGTGGCGAAGTACAACCAGCGTAAAGCCGAAAAGCTGCTGGCAAATCCCGGCATCGTGCGCAATCGTTTGAAGATCGCGGCGACGATTCAAAACGCGAAAGCCTTTCTGGCGATTCAAAAAGAGTTTGGCAGTTTCGATGCGTATGTTTGGCAATTCGTGGGCGGCAAGCCGAAAGTGAATCAGTGGCGTTCGCTCAAACAAATTCCGCCGCGCACGAACGAGTCCGATGCGTTGAGCAAAGACCTCGTGCGTCGCGGTTTCAAATTCGTCGGCTCGACGATTTGTTATGCGTTCATGCAGGCCGTGGGGATGGTTAATGATCACACGGTGGGTTGCCCTCGTTTCGCCGAGGTTGCAGCGGCTTCTGTTTGAGCGGCGAATGCCTTGTAATGTTATAGCGCCTACGGGCGCGTTTTCGAGTTAAGCGCGAAGCGAGCGAAAGTCCCCCTTCGAAGGGGGATTTAGGGGGATGTAATGAAACCTTTTTCGCTCTGAGAAACAACCCCAGTGCTTAAAAAGGTTCCTACTGAATGACATAGCGAGGGAACTCGCCTGAATGAGACTTTTCAAATACACTTTAATATCCCTTCTTCTCCTCCACCCGCCCTCTTGCACAATTACGAGGAAATCCGTAGTATCACCCGCAATCAAACAGGAACCGGTTCTTTAACCGCGAATGCGCGCGAATTTTCGCGAATGAAATCATTCGCGCGCATTGGCGTTGATTCGCGGTTTTAAAAAAATACGAATTGCAAAGTAACGAATGGAGAATAAAGCATGAGTCAAAATCATTCCAATCACAACGGCTCTTGGAGCCTTTCAGATAACGGCAATCACGAAGCCGAGATTTCGAGGCCGTTTCCGTTCAAAAGTTTTTTGAGCTTGAAACCGCTGATTGAAACGTGGAAGCGCGCGGAGGGGAATGACGACGCGCTCAAAGCCGCGCTCGCGCCGAAGATTCGCGAAGAGCTGCGCAAGGCGCCGGCGTTGAGCGGCACGATCGAAGACCTCGCGATTCTCGAGAAGCACCGGCCGTTGATCGCGCAACTGATGAGCACGGTTTTTCCCTCGGCTTATTGGGACGAGGTTGCGGCCGCGGCTTTGGTGCCGTTCAAGTTTCAGCCGTTTTATGCGACGCCGGCTTTCGACCGGCTGATGTTAGTGCAAAACGGCGGCTTCAGCGGCGGCGTGAATTTGAGCCTGGGCGTGCAAGTTTGGGCGAGAACGCTGAACGCCTACAAACACATTCTCGCGAAACATTACGGCGTGGCGCTCGACTTCGATTATCCGCTCATTTTCACCAGCGCCGATCCGCAAACCGGGTTGGAGCGCCATCACAAAATTTTGATCGACCTGCGCTTCGTCGACATTATCAAAGTCGGAGAAACGCCGGAGCTCGGCCCGGAAGACGTGAAGCGCTCGTTGACGAGTTCCTCGGATATGAGCGTTTGGTTCGAATTGATTCCGCCGGAGTGTTTTGAGTTTCACGGCTTCACGGTTTTTCATGCCATCGATGTCACGGACCAGGAAGTGGTCTCTTCTTTAAAAAATGATTTGCTCGAAAAGGAAGCGCTGACTTTCGGGGGAAAGTTTGACAGCTTGCAACGCAAGCTGCGCACGTTGCTGAGACGCCCGGATTTGATGCTGGGGCTGGCGGGCATTCCGGGCGCGCAAAATCTTTTGCGGGAACACGGCCAGAAGATCGGGCAGAGTTTTATTCTCAGCGATGCTTGCCGCGCGAAATGCGCTTCGGTTTCGGACTCGATTTATAATCACGTTCTCAAGCAGGGCGAGAGCCTAGTGGTGGAAGACCTCACGCAACGCGCCAAGCTCACGCCGATCGAGGAAGAGATCATCAAACAGGGCGTGAAAAATCTTTTTATCGCGCCGCTGTATTATGAAGATCAGCTCATGGGATTGCTGGAGCTGGGCTCGCCCAATCCCGGGGACATCAATTCGCTCAATGCCTTCAAGCTGAAAGACGTGCTCGCGCTCTTTTCCATCGCGGTCAAGCGCAGCTTGGATGAAATGAACGACCGCGTCGAGGCGGTGATTAAAGAGCAATGCACGGCGATTCATCCCGCAGTGGAATGGCGGTTCCGCCGGGCCGCGTTGAATTACTTGCAGCATCGCCGCGCCGGCAAGATGGTGGAAATGGAAACCATCGTGTTCCCGGAGGTGTGTCCGCTCTATGGGGTCTCGGACATTCGCAGCTCTTCCACGCGGCGCAACGACGCGATTCGCGGCGATTTGATCGAGCAATTACAACTCGCGCGCAGCATCGTGCAGGCCGGCCACGAGCACAAGCCCATGCCGTTTCTGAAGAAGCAGGATTTTTCCATCGGGCAGCAGCTTGCCAAGTTGGAGAAAGGTTTGAGCTCGGATGACGGCGTGGGCATTTTGGAGTTTTTGCGCCGCGAGGTGGAAGCGCACTTCGAGCAATTGCAAAGTTTCGGCAGCGCGACGAGTGAAATGATTGCGGCCTATCGCGCGGCGGTCGATCCGCAAGTCGGCGCCATTTATCGCCGCAGAAAAGATTTCGACCTGAGCGTGATGCAACTCAATGAAACCATCTCGAAGTATATCGAAGAGGAGCAAGTGCATGCGCAGAAGATGTTCCCGCACTATTTTGAAAAGTATAAAAGCGACGGCGTGGAGCATGGGATTTATATCGGCGCGTCGTTAGTGGAGAACGGCAAGTACGATCAGCTTTATTTGAAGAACATGCGGCTGTGGCAGCTTCAGCTTATGTGCGAAGTCGCGCGGCTGGTGGAGCAAGAAAAGCCCAATTTGAAAGTGCCGTTGGAAATGGCGCACCTCATCCTCGCGCAAAACATTCCGCTGGCCATTCGTTTTCGGTATGATGAAAAGAAGTTCGACGTGGACGGCGCGTACAACGTGCGCTATGAAATTTTGAAGAAGCGCATCGACAAAGCCGTGATCAAAGGCAAACAGGAACGCCTCACGCAGCCGGGCAAAGTCGCAATCGTGTACTCGCACAACCGCGAGGCGCAGGAATACAAAGAGTACGTCGAATATCTACAAGCTTCGGGTTATCTCCACGAACAGATCGAAGACGTGGAGTTGGAAGATTTGCAGGGCGTGCATGGCTTGAAGGCGCTGCGCGTGACCGTGAATATGCCGGGCACGGCGATCAAGCTGCCCGCGTCGTTCAAAAGCGAGAAGGCGAAAGGGAGTGTGAAAGCGCTGGCGCTGGCGTGAATTGCCTTATGTTGTTCCAGCCTCGGCTTGACCGAGGTTTCTAAAACTTTGTGTGTCGTTAGTCCGCAACGCGAACGAATCGCAACTAAAAAGACTTTTGTAAGCGGATTGAACGGATCAAGCGGATACTGCTCGGGTTTATCCGCTTGATCCGTTCAATCCGCTTACAGAAAGTTTTTGCTTTTAAAGCAAAGACAATGGGCAAAACTATCTCTCCGCAAAACGATTAAGAGAATAGTTTTGCCTTATTGGTCCGGCTTATGAGCCAAGGCTGTTTGATGCAACGGTCAAGCCGTTGCCAGAACGTTCCAATGCGTTCGACGGCGGGATGCCATCGCTTTGAAGTCAGCTAGCCCGAAGAGACAAGGTCAGATAAACAAGCAAAGATGAACCCTCGGTGATGCAGCGACCCGACATAAAGACACGCGGCCTCGAACATTTTCATACGTGAGAATCTATGAACGCTTTGCCTCTGATGATCATAGCGTTGTGCGTGCTCGCGCTGGCGTATCGTTATTACAGCGCGTTCCTCGCGAGCAAAGTGGCGATGCTCGACGACACGCGCACGACGCCTGCGCACATTCACAATGACGGGCAAAACTATGTGCCCACGAGCAAGTGGGTTTTGTTCGGCCATCATTTCGCGGCCATCACCGGCGCGGGGCCATTGATTGGGCCGGTGCTCGCGGCGCAGTTCGGTTTTCTTCCCGGCTTCTTGTGGATTCTCATCGGCGTGGTGATCGGCGGCGCGGTGCATGACTTCATCGTTCTTTTCGCTTCGACTCGTCGCGGCGGCAAATCGCTCGCGGAAATTGCGCGCATGGAAATCGGGCCGGTCGCGGGCGCAACCACTGCGGTCGCGATTTTGTTTATCGTCGTCATCGCGCTCGCGGGCCTTGGGCTTGCGGTGGTCAATACGCTGAAAGAAAGCTCGTGGGGCACGTTCACGATCTTCTGCACGATTCCGCTCGCGTTCTACATGGGCTTGCACATGTATCGCTTTCGCAAAGGCAAGATTGCCGAAGCCACGATCATCGGCGTCATCGGCATGCTGCTCGCGGTGATTGTCGGCCGCTTCATTCCCGAGTCCGCGCTCGCGCCGTATTTCACGTTGAGTCACGCGCAAATTACTTTCGCCATCGCAGCGTATGGCTTCATCGCTTCGGTGCTGCCGGTGTGGATGCTGCTCTGTCCGCGCGATTATCTTAGCTCGTACATGAAGATCGGAACGATTGCGTTTCTCGTGCTCGGCATTATCATCGTGAATCCGAAATTGCAGATGCCCATGTTCAGCGAGTTCACTGCGGGCGGCGGGCCGATCATTCCCGGCAAACTTTTTCCGTTCGTGTTCATCACCATCGCGTGCGGCGCGATCTCCGGCTTTCACGCGCTCATCGGGTCCGGCACCACGCCCAAGATGATCAGCTCGGAATCACATATTCGCCCGATTGGCTACGGCGCGATGTTGATCGAAGGCCTCGTGGGCATCACCTCGTTGATCGCCGCAGCCGCGCTTTTCCCCGGCGATTATTTCGCGATCAATGTTTCGCCCGAACGCTTCAGCACGTTGGGAATGGAAGTGACGAGTTTGCCGATGTTGGAAGCGCAAGTCGGGGAGAACGTGGAAGGTCGCACGGGCGGCGCGGTCTCGCTGGCCATCGGCATTGCGCAAATTTTCACAGCCTTGCCCGGCATGAGTGGATTGATGTCGTATTGGTATCACTTCGCGATTATGTTCGAGGCCCTGTTCATTCTCACCACGATTGACACGGGCACGCGCGTTGCGCGCTTTCTCGTGCAAGAATCATTCGGCAAAATTTATAAGCCGCTCGAAAAGACCGATTGGATGCCCGGCACTATCATCGCAAGCTTGCTCGTCGTGCTCGCATGGAGCTATTTCATTTTCACCGGATCAATCAGCACGATTTGGCCCATGTTCGGCGTCGCGAATCAATTGCTCGCCGCCATCGCGCTGTGCGTGGGCACGACCGTGATCATCGGCATGGGCCGCGCGAAATATGCGTGGGTCACAATCGTGCCGCTCACGTTCGTCGCGACGACCACGTTGACCGCAGGCTGGAAGAACATCACCGACAACTTCCTCCCGCTCGCGCAGAAAGGCGCCGCGTTTCAAGGCTATTTGAACGCCACGTTGACCGCGATCATGATGATTTGTGTCGGAGTGATATTGGTTAATTCGGTTTGGAAGTGGACGAAGGCGTTGCCGCAGAAAGAGGTGGCGGGTGCGACGGGTTATGGTAGTGATACGTAAAGATGGTTGGCCTGTCATAGCCAGGGAAAAGATTGTTGTTTTCGCTACATGCTCTTTGTTATATTGATGAGGTGAACAATGCGTATAGCAAAGCTGGATTGGGACGAATATCGTATTGACCACATTGCCCAGCATGAGGTTGAAACGGATGAAGTTTGGGAAGTTTGCGAAGACTCACTGCACTGGGCACGGCGTGAAGGGCGCAATCGGTATCGGCTTTACGGACAAACCCGCGATGGCCGTTATTTGTTTGTGGTCCTTGAGCATGTTGAAGGCGCGATCTACAAGCCCATCACAGCTCGTGATATGACGGAAGGCGAAAAACAAAACTTTCGGAGAATGAAAAAATGAGCAAATTACAAGTGCCGGACTTTAAAACTTATGAAGAAGAAGCCGCTTTTTGGGACAACCTGGATACTGCGCCGTATATGGAAGATGACGGAGAGTGGTTTCGCTTTGAAACTCCCAACAAGCGGGCGATTCGTGTTGCGATTTTGCCGGAGGTTGCAACTGAGCTAGCGCAGCGTGCAAGTGCGCAAGGCGTTTCGATTGAGACTTTGGTCAATGCGCTCTTGATCGAGAGCATTCACGAATCCGCAGTTACAAGCTGACGAATAGTAGAAGAACGCACCTCTATTCCAAATTTTCGAGCCTCTGCTTGTGTGGCTTGATTCCACGGGGAAAAATGGCCGCCAGAAAGTAGTGCATTACATTTCTCATCCCAAACATGCCCAACTCCCCTCACCCCTCATCGCAATCTCCAACCTCCGAACCACTCAACCGCAGCCTCGGTCTGCCTTCCGCGATTTTGATCGTGATGGGCTTGATCATCGGCTCGGGAATTTTTTTGACGCCGAAAGACATCGCCGCGACTGTGCAAGTGCCCGGCTTGATGATTTTCGTGTGGATCGTCAGCGGCTTGCTCACGCTCGCGGGCGCGCTCACCAACGCCGAGATTGCTTCGGAGATTACGGACACGGGCGGGCAATATGTTTATTTCCGCGTGTTGTATAAAGATTGGATGGCTTTTCTCTATGGCTGGACTTCATTCAGTGTTTATCAAACCGCATCACTAGCGGCTATCGCCGTCGCCTTCGCGGAATACTCCGAATATTTCGTCACGCTGCCGCATCTCAGTCCCGAGCTTGAAGCGTGGCATTTGCCGCTGTTCGAGAACATAAAACCGCTGGAGAATATCGGCATCAAGCTGCTCGCCATCGCTGCGATTTTGCTGCTCACTGCGGTCAATTACTTTGGCGTCGTGCTCGGCGCAATCACACAGAACATTTTTACTGCGGCGAAAGTTCTGGCTCTCGCCGGTGTCATCGTTTTTGCTTTCACGCTTGGCAACGGCAGCGTTGAAAATTTTTTCCCGCTCTGGGGCGTCCCGGCGAGCGGCAATCTGCTCACGGCCATCGGCGTAGCTATGATTGCCGCGCTGTGGTGTTATGACGGTTGGAATAACGTCACGTACATCGCCGGTGAGATCAAAGAGCCGCAGCGCAATATCCCGCGCGGACTCGTGCTCGGCACGCTCGCGACGATCGTGATCTATATGCTCACCAATCTCGCGTATCTTTATGTGATGCCCATTCACGAGATTGCCAACTCGAAGCTCGTTGCCGCGGACGTGATGCGAAGAGTTTTGGGCGAGGCGGGCGGCGCGTTCATCGCCTTCACCGTGATGATTTCGACTTTCGGCATCGTCAATTCTACTTGCTTGACCGCAGCGCGTTTGTATTATGCGATGGCCAAAGACAAGCTCTTCTTCCAAAGCTTCGCGGACATTCACCCCACATATCGCACGCCCGGCAAAGCGCTCGTCGCACAGGGCGTGTGGGCCTCGTTGCTCACGTTCACAGGCAATTATAACCAACTGTTCAGCTACGCTATCTTTGCCGCGTGGATTTTTTATACGCTGGGCGCGGTGGGCGTTTTTATTCTGCGCAAAAAATTTCCCAACGCCCAGCGCGCGTATCGCACGCCCGGCTATCCGATTGTGCCGGCCGTCTTCGTCATCGTCGCCACGTTGTTCGTGCTCAACACGCTCGTCGAGCAAACTGCGGATTCGCTCGTGGGTTTGTTGCTCGTGCTCGTGGGCATTCCGTTTTACCTGTATTGGAAGAGACAGGTGCAGCCGCCTTTTCGGCGCGAAAGCTTTTAAAAATGTCTTTTGCTTTCGCAGACGGGCTTTCATATATTTTCATCGTTCGAATCCAATTGTTTTGCAGTCAAAAGTTGCTTGAGGTGTCAAGATGGGTATCCCAGTTACTGTGCATTTTCCCAAGCCAGTTTACAAGCGCCTGCAACAAGCAGCGCAGACTGGCAGCGCTTTTACGGAAAAATGCCGAAGGCGCAATGACCGCAAAGGAACAGCAAGAGTTGGAAGACCTGCATTTTGAAACGAGTTTTTCAACCTTGAAAAAAGCGAAAGCGCTAGTGTTGCTTAAGAGTAGAGGCGAGCAATTGCCTCCTCCTTTTGCGAAAAAGCCTGCGCCAAAGGATTGCAGCGCGTTCTCGATTCCGATGCAACTATTGCCTTACGCGTGAGGAGTTGTTGAATGAGCCTCTGCAGATTGACCATATTATCCCGAAAGCCCGGGGTGGCGCAAATGTCGAAAGTAATTTATGTCTGGCTTGTTGTTCGTGCAACCGTTTCAAGGCAGTTCAAACACACGCCCGTGATCCCTTCACAAAAGTATTTGTCCCTCTTTTTAATCCCAATACACAAAACTGGTTTGAACATTTTCAATGGAGCGACGATGGCGCTGAAATCATTGGCCGGACGCCGACTGGTCGCGCAACCGTCGTAGCGCTCAACTTGAATAATCCCTGTGCCACTCGTGCTAGAGCTTTATGGGTAATAATGAACTGGCATCCGCCGGTTGCGTGAAAGAATTTTTTGCTTTGTTCACGCCGAACTTCATCAGCGTGGTGTGGATGGCACAGGCTTTGGGTTGTTGAGTACCTCACTATTACGGGCCGTGACATGTCCTTGCGCGCGTTGTGGAATTTGTTTTCCCCTCATGCATGGCGCACGTTGTTGTTCCTCTTCGCCGCGCTGGGCTATTGGCTCATCTCCTCCATACCCGCGCCGCCCGGCGCGCAGCCCGAAGCCATGAAAGCCGTGGCGATCTTCGCGGTTTGCATACTCTTCTACGTCACCAACGTCGTCCCGCTCATGATCACCAGCCTCATGGCCGTGATCCTCTTTCCGCTCGCCGGCGTGCTCGATTCCAAAACCACGTTTGCGCTGTTCGGCAATGAAGCGGTCTTTTTTATACTCGGCGCATTCATTCTCGCTTCGCCGTTCATGCGCAGCGGCCTTTCAAAACGCATTGCGCTCGCCGTGTTGCGGCGTTTCGGCCATTCTCCCTACAAGCTTTTGTTCGGCGTATTGCTGCTGCCCGCATTGTTTTCATGTTTGATGTCCGAACATGCCGTGGCCGCAATGATCTTTCCGATTATCATCGAAATCACCGACTGCCTGGGCTTGGCGCCGGGCAGCCGTTTTGGTAAAGCCCTTTTTTTGGCGCTCGCCGCCGGCTGCATCATCGGTGGCATCACAACGTTTTTAGGCGGCGCTCGTGCTCCGCTTGCGGTCGGCATGCTGCGCGAAGCCACGGGCGCAACCATCGGGTTTACGGAATGGATGCTGGCCGCGTTGCCCACGACCGTGTTCATGCTCCTGCTCGCTTACGGTATCTATGCTTTCTTTTACCGGCCTGAAATCGCCAACGTTGAGCGTGTTGCGGAAATGCTGGAACGGCGCCAGCGTGATTTGGGCGCCGTCACTTCGCGCGAAATCAAAGTGGGATTATTGACTGTCGCTACAATTGTTTGTTGGATTGTGTTAGGCGAACAATTTGGGTTGGCAAATATTGCGATGATTGCGGTCATTCTCGCCTTTGTCTTTCAACTCACGGAATGGCAGGAGGTGGAGCAAGACGTGAATTGGGGCATCTTTCTCATGTACGGCGGCGCGATCTGTTTGGGCTATGCCATGGAAAAAACCGGCGGCGCGAAATGGCTTGCGGATAACACCCTCGGCGCGTTCATTCATTCACCGGTGCAGCTGATCGCGGCGATTTCATTTCTTTCCATCGCGCTCACGGAATTACTCAGCAACTCCGCGGTCGTGGCTTTGCTCATGCCCGTGGCATTGAGCATGGGACAAGAATTGGGTATCGACCCTCGCGTGATGACAATGGTCGTCACCATTCCCAGCGGATTGGGGTTCATGTTTCCCATGGGAACTCCGGCAACAGCGATTTCATTTGCCTCGGGCTTTCTTTCCACACGCGATACCGTGCGGACCGGTTGGATATTGTTTGTGCTCGGCTGGCTGATCTTCAATGTGTCGATTTATTGGATCTGGCCGCTACTCGGCTTGCAGGTGCCGTGAGGGCCTGAGGCCGTGACTTCAAGCGTGAATTTTTGATTTTATAAGGTTGTCAATTGAACTTATAAACCGCAGAGAAATTCCCGGCCCGTTTTCGTATGTTCCCTCCACGCGACCGCAATTCGAGCTTGAGCGAATTGTTCGCCGCGAATAAAATTCCCATCTCTCTCATCAAACAAATTTGGAGACGGAACGTGCATACCCCAAACTCTCAACTGCTGCGCCGGGCTTTGCAAGTGAACGGTATCTTCTCCGGCCTGTCCGGGCTGGCAATGATTTTCGCGAGCAATCAATTCGCCCTGCTCTTGGGTCTCGGCCAAACCGGCCCATTGCTCGGCATCGGCATTGCGCTCGTGCTCTATGCCGCAGGTTTGCTTTGGAATGCGCGGCGCGCGAACATCAATTTAAAAGAAGCGCAGCTTGCCGTGATCATGGATTTCGCTTGGGTGGCGGGCAGCGCGATCGTCATTTTTACCGGCATGTTGAGCGCCACCGGCAATTGGATCGTCGCACTCGTCGCGGACGTGGTATTACTCTTCGGCGTATTGCAATGGCTGGGGATTCGCAAGCTTCAGCGTGCAAGCGCAAGCTCGTTGGCGTAGGTGATGAGCTTCTCACATTCAGAATATTCGCAAAGGTGTAGCCCTCGTGCCGCGCGACAAGCAAATGCAACATGGGCGCCTGCCGGGCTGTGAACGCGACCCTGGGCATCAAGTGCAAAGTGAACTCCTTTCACTGCGATCATGTCCGCTGCGCAATTCTGTCAATCCCGCCGCGGCGGGACTGCGCGCTCGTGTGCAATCGTAACCAAAAGCAAAAGAAGCGCTCGCTGGCAGAAACCCCTATCATTCCGCCGCTTTAAGCGAGTTCAATCGTTGCGAAAAAAGAGCAAAAACTTTCACGCAAAGGCGGGACAGCACAGCAAAGGCGCCGCAAAGAAAAGCCTTGCGGCGCCTTTGCGCCTTCGCGGCTTTGCGTGCGCTTTTGATTTTCTTTTTGGTTCCGGCTTGTCCGGTTATGGGTCCAGACGATTGTTGCCCTCACCGCCACGCGCCGAGAATCGCGCCCATCGCGAGCAGATACACCAACTGATAGCTCGCGTCGATGTAATACGTCGCGATTTTTTTCTCGGAGAACATGTTCGCGGTGAGGCCGATGGTTGCGGCAAAACCGAGCCATGCGAGAAACCCCACGGTCATGCCGTCACCCGCGCCCGTGATATTCATATTGACGATGAACACCGCGAGCACGTAAGCCATCACGAAATAGCTGGCCAGCGAAACGAGATACGCCGGCAGCGCGGATTTCTGCATCTCTTTGAGCTTCTCCTCGGAATAACCGTGCGCCTTCATCCACTGCTTCGCAAACAGCAGCGGCGAATACCACAACGCGCCGATTAAAAACGTGGCCAGCGCAGCAACGACCACCGCGAGGTAATTGATTGTGGTGAATTGCATACTTTCTCCTTCCGTTGTTGAGTGAGATGGACGGTCAACGAATTTTGCGTATCACATTTCATTGAGCCTTTGCTTTTCCTGTCATTCAGGAGGAATCTTATTGAGCGCTGGGCATAACCTGCAAATGGATTTCTTCTCCAGCGAGTAAAAAGTTTCCTGCTGAATGACAACACTGAGGGTGGTAAACCGCCGCTGCATTTCGTGACACGCTCAACTCATTTTCGGCAACGCTGCGCCGAGTTGTTTGAGCATGCGTTCGGCCTGTTCCAGCGCGGGTTTGTAGCAATGCGGCGGGCCGTCGCACCAAGCGTGTTCGTACGCAATGGCTGCGTAGTGTTGCGCGGCTCGTCGGCTTCGATGAGATTGGCCGGGAAAGAAAATTCTTCGGGCGCGATAAACATGAGGCGCGGCTTGTTTGCAGCAATGGCGGCTTCGAACTCGCGCTCGGTATAAGATTGCCCGCTGTTCGGTGGACAACTGCCGTACAAATGCCCGACGATACCTATGAAGAGATCGCACTCCTCCACTTTGGCGCGGCAGAAAGAATCCGCGTCCCAATCACGCGCGCCAAAATTTTTCATGCGCACACAATGATAGCCGTCGAGGCGTTCGATGGCCGCAATCACCGCCGCGCGGTATTTGGTGAGATCACGAGAGGTTGAGCTGAGAAAGATTTGTTTGATGGGCATGAGTTGCGTCCCACATTTGAGCAACGCCTGATGATAAATTATCAGGCTACGAGGTGAAAGCCATCTAAAGATGGCTGATGGACAATTGGGTCTCAGCTAAATGCAATCGGCTTTCAACTTTTAACATGATGATTCCCTCACTTCAACAACTCCTCCGCCAACTGCGCCACGCTCACAACGGTCACATCCGGCTGATGATCTTCCTGCTCCTTGCTCGCATACACCGGGCGATGAATCCACACGGCGCGCATGCCCCGGGCTTTCGCGCCCGCCACGTCGGTGCGCTGCAAATCACCGACGTGCAAACATGCGCTCGGCTCAAGCTGCAATCCCTCAATCGCGCGCTCGAACAAGAGAGGGTGCGGTTTGGTGAGGCCAACTTCGCCGGAAAAGATGAGCGCGCGAAAGCAATCCAAAATTTTGTATCCCTCAAGAATCTCGCGCAAGCGGCGGCCGGGCGTCCAAGCGGTGTCGGAGATCAAAGCGAGCGGATATTTTTTGGCCAGATTTTGAATCGCGGGAATGACGTTGTCCAACGGCAAAGGCGGAACTTTGTAGCTTTCAAAAAACGCCACCACTTTTTGAAAACTCTCCGGCGGCAACTCTGCGCGTAGAAAACGCAGCATCTCGCGCAGGCCGTCATCGGCGCGGAAAGCGATTTGCTTTTCCCACAGCGCATCAAAATACTTCCACGCGTGTTTGTAAGCAGCTTGCATTTGCTCGTCGGTGATTTGATAGCCGTAACGCTGCAACTCTTCCTGCAAGAATTGTTGCCGCTGCTCGCTATAGACTATTGTGTCAGTGGGCGGATGCGCATCATCGAGAATCGTGCCCCACAAATCCAAAGTGAGGCCTTGGATCTCTTTGCGAAGTGTCTCCCAGGTTTTTTGCTCGCGGGGAGTGGCTGCTGTTGCAGTCGCGTGTTCAAGAGGGTTTCGTTCCGGCATCGTGCGTGATTTCCAATAGTCCTTTGATCAAGTGCAATTTGGCAAATTCGTTTTGTGAAAGGAAGTGAAACGAATCTTCTTTTCCCAACAAGCGGTCGCAAATCCGTTCGGTGGGCCAACCTTGGGCGCGCAGCTCGCGCGCTCGCGTTTGCAGCTCTTCATAGAAATTCAGCTTCAAGCGCAGCGCTTCATTCGGATTTTCCAGGACGCGGCCGCTGCCGCAGAATAGACGCGACATGGGCAAGCTTATAACTTTGCGCAAAGAGGCGAGAGAGGCTTGCAAGTCTTCATCAATGCGCAGCACGCGCACTTTCACGCTCAAAAACAAATCGCCGCTGAAGAGCCAGCCTTCTTGCGGCTCATAAAGGCCGATATGATCTTCACTATGGCCGGGCAAGCGCAAGACTTGGAATTTGTGCTTGGGAGTTTGTAGCTCGTCGCCGATCGGCTCGGCATGCGCGGCTTGCGGCACGCCCCAGGTTTGATCGCGATAAGGTTTGAGCTTGTGTGGAGGATGAGCGATAAGAGGAATAGCGTCGCGATGAGCGAATGCGCGCAGCTTCATTTTTTGCTCGAACAAAAAATTCGCGCCGACGTGATCCTCGTGATGATGGGTGTTGACGATTTGCTCGACCTCGCGTTGGCGCAGCGTGTTGAAAAAAGTTTGTGCTATGCGAGCAAAGCCCGTGTCGATGAGCAAGCCGTCAACGAAGTACGCAGCGACGTAAAAGAGATCCCACCCCAGGAGGGTGCGGGACATTTTGAATTGCGTGACGGCCTCGAAGCGGTTTTCTTGGAGCATGATCACATCAATTATAGAAACGGCTGCCGTCTTGTGCCTATGTCGTTGGACAATCCCTCGCGCAACACTCGGCCCTGGTCAAATAACGGCTTGAGCCACTCGGCGCCCAATGGCGCATCTTTATCTTTCTGCAACTCTGGACGGTCGATAATGTCTTGTATTGCCTTTTTTAGGGCAAAGTAAGGTTCTCGGCTCTCGCGAGACAAAAAAATACCGCCCGTGTCAAAATACCAATCTCGCAGGTTCTCAGACGTTTCTTTGACGATTTGATAAGTGAGCGGCTTTTCCGGAGAATACCGGGCCAAAGGTTTCAGTCTTTTCCAAAGCTCTTTGTATGCGTCGAGCCGGTTTTTGCGCAGCTCTTTGTCATATTCAATGGTCAACTCAAGGCGGGCTTTTGAGAAGGTCGCAAAGTAGGTGACGACCGCTGTGATCGCGCCCGAAATGAGACCCGTTAGCAGAGACAGGAACGTATCATTCATGCCGCTACTCCTCGTTATCAAGCAATAAAAACCTTCACAGATAATGCCTCCGTGGCGTGTGGTAGCGCAGGCATCCTGCCTGCAGATAAGAGGTCTGCGCTACTTTTTCCTCCGGTAATTGAGGCCTTACCTTCACAGTGGCCGATCAAACCGCTGAGTGTCACGGCTCAACATGAAAGATGTGACTACTCCAACGCCGGCTCGAAACTCTCTTCCGGGCGCGGCGTGAGGTGATGGTCCATAATGATGCGCGCGCAAGTGTTCCAGCGCAGCACCGCGTCTTCGTTGCCGGGCGGCTGCAGCGCTTCCGCTTTTTCAAACCAACTCATGGCGGCGCGGAGCAAATCATAGGCATTGAATCCGGCGCCAGGAAGATTTTGCGCGAGCTTGGCCTTACCTTGGCGCTCGTAAATAATGCCGGTGTAGTAAGCGCGCTCGTATTCGACGCGGAGTTGCGGAATCAACGCGAGCGCCTGTTTCGTCAACGCCGCGGAATCTTCTCGGCTGAATTTGTCGGTCATCGCGAGAATCAGCGTGATGAGCGCTTGCTGATGCTCCGGCTCGGTGCGCAGAATATCGCGGCAAATGCTTTCCGCCACACGCGGCTCGTTGAGCAGGCGATAACGCTCGGCGCGCTCGAGCGCGCGAGGGATGGCTTCTTTGGAAAGAGGCTTGAGGTCAAACATGGGGTGCTCCTGAAAGAAGTGTCAATCAGGTAGGCTGCGTCTGTAAGGATGTTGCTAGACGCCGTGATGTTTCCGGTCTTTGCCAATCCTTGTAGCGATGATTAATAAATGACGCCTTGCTTCTGCGCCTTTGTTGCCAGGGTCCGTGAACCGCCATCAAGTAGCGGTTCGGACCATGAACGCGCCATCGCGATCATGGCCTCGCCGACTTCATCCCAATCATGAAGTGTCGCGGGATCGAAGTCAGCCTCGTTCGGCCATACTAGTGTGCCGGCTTCTGCATCAAGACGAGCTTGATTGAACAAGTCGAGGTCGCGAAGCGGACCGTATAATTCGCCGCGCAACAAGGGCCAAAAGTTGATGACCTGCACGCGGTCGTCATTAAATCTGATGCGCAGCGTGTAAGACGCCGCGACTTCGAAGCTCGAAATGGTATAGATTTCATGGAACATGAGGCACCTATGACTGCGCCGCCGCCGGAAGTTCAAGCAGTGTTTGCTCGGTTAGAACTAGCGGCTGCCCGTTAAAACATCATACAACCTCTTCAGCGGATCATAAAACTCATCCACCACTCTTTCTTTCAGCGGAATGATGGCATTGTCCGTGATGGTGATGTTCTCCGGGCAAACTTTGGTGCAACACTTGGTGATGTTGCAATAGCCCACGCCCTGCGCTTGCTTCAATTCCGCCACGCGATTTGCCGTGTCGAGAGGATGCACCTCCAAACCGGCGACGTAAACAAAATAGCGCGGGCCGATGAACTCTTCGTGCAAATGATGCTCGCGCAGCACGTGGCAAACATCCTGGCAGAGAAAGCATTCGATGCACTTGCGAAATTCCTGCACGCGCTCGACGTCCTCCTGAGCAATACGCCAAATAGATGCTTATTGCCTAAATCCTCCACAGCGTATACCCTGCCACCAACGTTACAACCATCGCACTGCCATAACAAAGAACCGCGACGAGCTCATTCAAATGCTTGAGCTGTAACCCGTCGTAGAGCGTATAGCGGAAACGATGCGCCCAGTGGAAAAGCGAAAGGGAAATGAGCGCGAAGATGAAAAGACGAGTCAAGGGATGCTTAACCAATGCCAACAACGCTTCGTAGTGAGGCGCCTCGATCCACCCTAAAGGAATGGCCAGGCCATTCAGAAAAAGAAGAGCCGGAATGAAGAGAGCAGAAATAGCGCCGCCCGCGCCAAACAACCCCCACCAAAAAGGCTTCATGGGCTTTTTCATGTGTTATGTCTCAGTTAGTTGGATCACGCTTTACGTTTTACGCTTAACGTGTAACGTGCTAACTTGTCAACATTATCCACACCATCGCCGCAGAAAAAACAACCCAGGCCAGATAGTTTGACGCTGCAATCACCGCATCTGGAATGCGCTTTTTCCCGATCCGAACGACCAAAGCCCTCGGCGATAGATTGAACCAGGAGACACTGTGGAAGATCACAAACAAAAAGGCAATGGCGTGCAATACAATTGCGATCGGTGTCTTAAGCCAGGCTAAAAAACTTGCATAAGCTTCTGGTCCCTGTGACAAGGCGCGGACTTGGAACAGCAAAACGACCGCATAGAACGCCACTGCCACACTGGTCAATTCCCTCAGAATAAATTTCATATGCACCCACTTGTGCATCCACCAGAAGATTGGCATGCCCGTGCGATACCACTTGGGGTGATGTTTGGTGTAATGCGGGTTTTGAGTCATTGTGATCTTTGCTCCAATTTAATCCGAAGGGCGTGGGGCGAAGAGTGAAAGGCGAGGGGTGAAAAGCGCAATGTTCCCTCTCCTTTCGCCCTTCTCCTTTCACCCTTCACGACTTCCCCACGGCATCAGCAGTGATTTCCACCATTCCGTCGTGCTCGCTACTTTGTAACGCTGAATCGCGCCAGCCGGGTCCACACCTTTTGGGCAAACGACCGAACACTCTCCAACCAACGTACATTCCCAGATGCCACCGTCCTGTAAAAGCGCCTCCATCCTTTGTTTTTTTCCTTGATCGCGATTGTCGAAATTGTAGCGTTGCGCCAGCGCGATGGCCGCCGGGCCAGTGAAACTTGGCTCCAGGCCGTAGATCGGACAGGCGGCATAGCACAGCATGCAATTGATGCACATGCTGTACTGCTTGTAGTCCGCAAGCTGTGTGGGAGTCTGCAAGTATTCGCCTTCGGACAGCGATTTTTCTTCATCCCGAATGATCCAGGGTTTCACGCGTTTCAGCTTGCGCATGAAATCACTCATCTCGATGACGAGATCGCGAATGACTGGGAAATTTTTCAGCGGCTCCACCCGGATGGGGCCCGGCAAAAACTTCTCCAAGAAAGTCGCGCAGGTGAGCACCGGCGTACCGTTAACCATCATGCCGCAACTGCCGCAAACCCCCATGCGGCAAGACCAGCGATATGACAGACTTCCGTCTAAGCTGTCCTTGATGTAATTCAGCGCGTCGAGGATGACCCAATCTTTGCGGAAAGGGATTTCGTAACTCTGAAAGACCGGCTTTAATTCATCTTCGGGACGATAGCGGAAAATGTCCAGGGTGACGTTGGTTGGCATAGGACCCGTTATCCTCTTCTATTTATGCGCGTTTGCAATGATTGAACAATTTGCACAATCTTGTCATGATCTTGATTTTGCAAAAATAATTAGTGCTGGCCGTTGGCATCCGCAAGCATGTTTTCCAGACGTGGCGGAAGATGGCTGGCAATCCACCGGTCATAGTTGCCATCATATTTGACTCGTTGTTGCCATTCTTGAATGCGTTGGAGGAGTGCCTGGAGGGTTTCCGCCGGCAACAAGTTTTTCTTGGTGAGTTGATCGCTGATCATGCTTATTTTGTGTTCGACCTCGCGAGAAGTTTGCCGGAGAAGCTCCTCATAGTCTTCCTCGAGCCAGTGCAAGTGATTGTCCATGACGTGTTCGGAAACTTTGCGTCCGTGGTGCAAAGAGTCATTTATATTTCCGCGACCGGTAACCGCATTCCCGAGGGCAAAGACGTTTTCATATCCCTCCACGGCACCGCTTTCAGGATCTCGTATTCGAAACACGTCGCCACGCGCCGGCATGCCGGCAATGCCCTCTGGGATGCTACCGATGGAAGAAATCACCAAAGGCGATCGCACTTCCTCATCACTAGCGGGAATAGGCACGGCTTTCCCTTCGACCATGTTTGTCCTTCGAAAAGTCAAGCCGGCCAAACGATCACCCGCAACGATCTTTTCCACCGGCGCGTGGCATTCTCTGAATCGAAACAAATATTTCGCCTGAAAATTATTGAGGATTTTGGCACGAACGGCGCCGACTTTTTCCAGTTGTTGCGCCGTGGGATTGGCCGGTAAAGGAGAGAGAGGCATATCACATACTTGACGCCGATAGTATAGAGTACAACCTTTGACCCCAAGATCAGAAAGGGTTACTCCCAAGGATTCCAAAATTTTGGCAATGCCTTCATGTTCGAGAGTGAACATACCGGTTTGGTAGCCGCGTTGCTTGAGGGCCTGGAGGGTCGTTTCAAGCATCAAGATCTTGATCACATCCAGAGAGGCCAGTCCCCCACCAACGACAATGGCATCATCATAAGTCTCTAACTGCAGACCATCGTAGTCAGGCTCGTGATTGTGATTGAACCAGGCCACAAACGGGTTCTGATAATAAAACCCTCTTCCAATGTAATCATCGATGCCGGCGATGGTCAGGGGACGATCCTTCCAGGCACCGGTTGCGAGCAAAACTGCGCTAAAACCCCAATTCTTAGTGACGTCCTCGAAATCAATATCACGCCCAAGTTTTACTTTCGGCACAAAAAAAACGTGAGGCTGTTTGATTTTTTCATCAATTTTTTCTTCTTCTTTATTGCGTAATTTGACGTGCCACTTTGGCAAGCCGTCTTCAATTTTTCCATAAGGAAGGAAGTTCTGTTCGAAGACAACGGTGTAGATGCCTCGCCGGGACAATTGCAAAGCGGCCTCTGATCCTGCCACCGCGCCTCCAAAGATTGCCACAAAATATCCGGGATGGTTCATGGCTTTTAACTCTCCATATCTCTGTACAAGGCGAATCTTACATCCTTGAGATTACACCAAATTTGATAGTATTTCATCGGTCGCCTCCGTTTTTACAGAGTAGACTGATCGATCGGGCTGCCGGTAATATAAACCTCAAGCTGCTTGATCGTGAATTTCTGTTCCGAGATGATGACCTTGACCACGTCCCCGATCGAAATCACGCCAACCACTTTGCTGTCTTCGAGCACAGGCAGATGGCGGATGCGTTTATCTGTCATCAACGCCATACATTCTTCGATAGAGTTTTGTGGACGAACGAAAAAGACTTCCGTGCTCATGATTTCACTGACGAGCGTATCCTTGGAAGCTTTTCCTTTCAAAATGATCTTCCTGGCGTAATCCCGTTCCGAGAAAATGCCCACCAACTTGCCTTCTTCGAGCACGATTAACGCTCCACAGTTCTTTTCGGACATCAAGACGAGGGCATCATAGACGGTGGTCTCTGGCGTAACCGACCACAGGCCGTGCCCTTTGGCGTCTAAGAGTTGACTGACGGTATGCATGGCTTGACTCCTCTGTTAAGATAAGGAGTAATAGATTGATGGATCATTGGGTCATTGGATTATTGGATTGACGGGCCCCAGCAATCCAACAATCCAGCGATCCATCAATCCAATACTCCATTACTTCATAGACCTATGACTTTAGCGCGGCGAACAGTTTGTTGAGGCTTTCCTTCGCGTCGCCGAACAGCATCATGCATTTCGGGTCATAGTAGAGCTCGTTGTCCACGCCGGAAAAGCCCGGGGCAAGGCTGCGCTTGAGGACGACGATCGATTTGGCGCGCTCGACTTCCAAAATCGGCATGCCGTAGAGCGGGCTGTTCTTGTCGGATTTGGCCGCCGGGTTCGTCACATCGTTCGCGCCGATGACGAGGGCCATGTCGGCCTGGGCGAAATAGGGATTGATCTGCGCCATATCATACAACTGGTCGTAAGGAACTTTCGCATCGGCAAGCAGGACGTTCATGTGACCGGGCATGCGGCCGGCCACCGGATGGATCGCATACTTGACATCAATGCCGCGCTTCATGAGCAGCTTCGCCAACTCGGCGACGCCGTGCTGGGCCTGAGCCACCGCCATCCCGTATCCCGGCACGATGATCATGGATCGAATGTTGTCGAGAACAACGGCCATCTCCTCGGAGGTAATGCTGCGCACGATGCCCTTCGCTTCCGCGGCCGGCCCAGCTTCCGCCTTTTCGATCTTGCCGAACGCGCCGAACAGAACATTGATCGCCGAGCGATTCATGGCCCGGCACATCAGCAGAGCAAGGAGGAAACCTGAAGTCCCATCCAGCGAACCGGTGATGATCTGGATTTTGTTCATGAGCATAAAGCCCATGGCGGCATCAGCGAGGCCGCCGTAGGAATTGAGCAGCGCGATAACCACCGGCATGTCCGCCGCACCAATGGGAATGACCAGGAGAAATCCGAAAACAAACGCCAAGCCGACCATGACGTAAAACAGCGTCGGCGCCGCTGGCATCACGATGAGGTAGATGAGGCTTCCGACGATCACAGCCAACAAACTCAGATTGAATATGTTTTGCCCCTTGTAAGTAATGGGGTGTCCTGGCAACAATCCCTGCAGCTTCGCGGCCGCCATCAAGCTTCCCGTAAACGTCAAGCCGCCAACGATCACCTCAAAGCCGAGCGCCGTCATCGTCACTTTGCTGAGTTCACCGCTGTGGCGGAAGTATTCGGAAATTCCGACCAAGCAGGCGGCCAGCGCGCCGAGCGAATGCGAAAGAGCTGTGCGTTGCGGCACGGCCGTCATGGGTATGCGCAGTCCCATGATGCCGCCGATGACGGTACCAATGATGAAACCGATGATGATCCATTTGAAGGTGATGATCTCATGGTGGAACAGCGTGCCGACAACGGCCATCAACATCCCGAACTCGGCCAGGAACATACCTCTGCGGGCGTGCTTCGGCGAGCTTAATCCTTTCAGGCCGAGGATGAATAAAGCCGCTGAGATGATATAGAAATAACTCAACGCCTGCGTGGGGAGAACTTCGCGAAAGAAATAGATTGCGTCGCTTCGGAGCTGCTCAGACCAATAGAAAATCACCAACAAGCCGGCAACGAGCACAAGCAAAGCCAGCAGCATTTTCGGATTGAATTGAAAGCGTCGGCGCTGCCCGGCTTGATCCTTCGCGGTCTTGAACATTTTCAGCATGCGATCGGTGATGAGAAAGCCGCCGACCACATTTGTCGAAGAACACGTGACCGCGATGAATCCCAGCACCGTGCTGAAGACGCCGTAATCGCCTCCCGCGACCACGAGCGAGCCGACCAACGAAATGCCGGCAATCGCGTTGGTGGCGGACATCAGCGGCGTGTGCAATAACGGTGGCACGCGCATGATCACGTGATAGCCGAGAAAACCGGCGAGCATGAAAATGTAGAGACCGATTTCAAGTTCTGACGTCATGAATTTGGCCTCAGTAAAAAGATTTCACGCAAAGGCGCGAAGCCGCAAAGGCTTTGCCCGCCGGATTTCGCAAAGATTTTTTATTGATGCCCATAGCTTCTCGATCAGAAGGATCAATTGGGCGCGGGCTTTTGTTGCTGCGCTTTCGCAAAATCGCCGGCCTTGATGATCGTGAGTTTCTTAGGATCGATATGCCGCCGCATCGCCGCAACAATCTGCTCCGGCGTGAGAGCTTCGATCTTTTTCTCGAGCTCCGCATCCCACGCGAGCGTGCGGTTGAGGAAGAGGTAGCTCGCCAGACGGCCCGCGAGCTCGTTGTCCTGCGCGCGACCGACCTGGCGTGATTGCAGCCAGCCGGACTTCGCGGCCTTCACCTCATCCGCCGTGAAGCCGTCCTTCAGCGCGCGTTCGATTTCTTCCTTGAAAGCGACTTCCAGCTTCGCGGCGTTCTGCGGCGCGTAGATGGCGTTGCCCGTGAACCGCCCGCTCTTGTCAAGCGAGCCGGCATTCAAACCGGAGCCGACGCCGTAGCTGAGGCCTTCCTTCTGCCGGAGGCGCACGGCGAGGCGCGAATTCAAAAATCCGCCGCCGAGCATGTAATTCCCCAAGACCAGCGCCGGATAGTCGGGGTCGTCATCACGCAGGTTGAGGTTCATGCCGGCGACGAACATCGCGTTGGCCTTGTCCGGCGTTTCAATCATCTGATTGGCCGGCGCGACGTCTTTGTATACTTCTACAAGGCGCGCAAACGCCGTTTTGTTTTTCCAGCCGCCAAACAACTCGCTTGCGAGCTTCGCCACTTCTTTGTCGTCAAAATCGCCGACGACCGCGAGCTCGCCGCTGCCGGCGCCGTAAAAGTCCGCGTAGAATTTTTTCACCTGGTCAATCGTGACGGCCTTATACTCCGCGATCATCTCCTCAAACGTTCCTGCGTAGCGCGGGTGGCCTTTAGGATAAGGCGAGAGAAGGCGTTGCAGCGTAACGAAGGCGACGGCCTGCGGCTCACGGCTCTGAAATTCGAGACCGGTGACCTGCTCTTGCAGCGCCTGCTCGAACTCTTTGACCGGGAACGAGGCCTCGCGCATCGCTTCCGCGAGCAATCGCATCACGCCGGGCAGGTTCTCACGCGCGGTCTCGATAATGGCCATGGCTTGTTCCGCGCCGCCGAAGACGTTCACTTCGGCCTTGAGCTTATCAAACCCGTCTTGAATCTGCTCGCGCGTCAGCTTGGCCGTGCCGCGCGTGAGCATCTGTGCGGCGAGGTTTCCGGCGGCGCCGCGATTCATCAGGGCTTTCTCATTGCCGAAGCGCAGCGTCAGCCGCGCGTAGACTTTGCCGCCGCGTGTCTTTTTCGGCACGAACGCCAGCTTCATCCTGCTCGGCGTGGTTGACCGCCGCGCGCGCGACTCAATGTTGGCCGGTGAGGGGTCGAACACTTCGCCCATCGCGACGGCGGCCTCGCCTTTGTAGTCCTTGAGCATCGCGGCCACCTCGGGGTGCGCCGGAATTTCAGAGCGGTCGGGCTTCTCGGTCGGAATGAAGACGCCGACCGTGCGGTTTGAAAGCTTGAAGTAGGCGATGGCGACGCGCTGCACGTCAGCAGGCGTAACTTGCTTGAGGCGGTCGCGGCGCAGGAAGTAGAGCCGCCAGTCGCCCTGCGCCATGTACTCGCTCATCGCCAATCCAATGCGATCGGATGCGGCCAGTTCGAGCTCAATTTGCTTGAGCAGTTTGGTGCGGGCGCGCTCGACCTCTTCATTTGTCGGCGGGTTCTTCACCGTCTCGTCAATGACTTGCAGCATCGTTGTCCGCGCATCGTCGAGGGCGCCGTCTTTCGGGACGACGGTGAACAGCATGGAAGTGTTGGGATCAAAGCCCGGCTGCTCGAAATTGCCGATGAAGACCGCCTTCTTCGTTTCAACGAGCGCTTTGTGCAAACGGCCTGAAGGCGTATCGCCGAGCGTCGTCCCGAGAACTTCGACGGCTGGAAAATCAGGATGCGACCCCGGGGGCACGTGATGCGCGACGAGGACACCCTGAATGTCACCCACGCGGCGCACCGTCACGAACCGCTCGCCATCCTGCGTCGGCTCGACGGTGTAAATCTTCGGCAGCGTCCGTGAGGGTTTCGGAATCGGCGCGAAATATTCGTTGACCAGCGCGAGCGTCTTCGCCTCGTCGATCTTGCCGGTAATCATCAGCACGGCGTTGTCCGGCTGGTAATGCATCTTGTAAAACGCTTGCAGCCGATCGATCGGCACGTTCTCGATGTCGGAGCGGTCGCCGATGGTCTCCTTGCCGTAGTTGTGCCACTCGAAGGCCGCCGCAGTGACGCGCTTGATCAGCGCCTGAAACGGGTTGTTCTCACCCGCTTCAAACTCATTGCGGACGACCGAAAATTCCGTGTCGAGGTCTTTCTTGGCGATGAACGAGTTGACCATCCGATCCGCTTCGAGATCGAGCGCCCAGCGCAGATTCTCCTCGGTGGCTTGGAAAGTCTCGAAGTAGTTCGTGCGGTCAAACGACGTCGTGCCGTTCGGGCGCGAGCCGTGCTCGGTCAGCTCCTGCGGAATGTTTTGATGTTTCGGCGAGCCTTTGAAAACCAAGTGCTCGAGCAGGTGCGCCATGCCGGTCTCGCCGTAGTTCTCGTGTCGTGAGCCGACCAGATACGTGACGTTGACGGTGATGGTCTGTTTTGATTGATCGGGAAACAATAGCACCCGCAAGCCATTGGGCAAACGATATTCCGTGATGCCCTCGACCGAAGTCACGCGCTCCACGCCCGCCTGTGGGTGATTGGTGGAGCTGTCGGATGACACTGGCAGCGGAACTGTGAGGAATAGCGCCACCAGCGCCAGTGGTAGAAGTTTCTTTGCGTTTTGGTATCGCATGGGTTCTCCTTTCATTGTTTTATCTTCGATTTCAGGGACAATTGTCCTGACACTTTTTGCCTTTCTCCGACCAACGAGATACCGGCAATCGCGTTGGTGGCAGACATCAGCGGCGTGTGCAACAACGGCGGCACGCGCGTGATCACATGATAGCCGAGAAAGCCGGCGAGCATGAAGATGTAAAGCCCGATCTCGAGTTCTGACGTCATGAAACAGGTATCCTTTCATCAGGTTTGGCCGATCGTCGTCGCCATCTCTTCCATCAACTTTCTTCTATTTTCCATCGGCGATCAATTGCCTCACTTCCTTTTCCGGCAACTCCTTGAAGTTCTGCTTGGAGACTACCTTTCTGCCGGACTTCTTTTCCAGCGCCTTGCGTGCATTGCCGGAAATCGTGCCGCCTTCTTTTGCCGCCTTTTTGTTTTCCTTGAATCCCTGTGCGTTTTTATTTCTTGCAATCTCTGTCGTCGAGGCTTCGCCGAGCATGGTGAAGATCAACTCAAGATCAGTCATGTGATCGCGTAGATTGTCAGCCGCACGCGTGAGATTCTTGTGCTCTTTGTATTCCGAAGGCGTCAAACCAAAAGTTGCTTTGCTGATTTCGGCAGTCAGAATCGCAAACTCACGGCTTTCTTTCACGTCTCTTTTCTGCCACTCATTGGTGAGTTCGTCACGAACGGCAATGCCTCGCATTCTTTTCTCGATCCATGCCTCGCTGTAGCCTTTAGCGCGATAAATTTCTCGCATTCTTTGCGCCGCCAATTCGGGATTTTCAATTTCTTCCAAACGCTCATAGCCCACTCTTGCCAGCCATCTTCTGAAAGGCTCGGCTTTGGGAGAGGGAATGGATTGGATAATTCGCAAAAGTCCCTCGGCATTGGCGCAGATAACTTTTCTTCTCTTGCCATCAGCGGCGGTCATTTCAAGGGGGGTACAAATTGTACCCCAGTAGGAATTCAACTCGGCATCGCGCTGCCGCATTCGTTTGACGTATTGTTTGATATCGTCGCTATCCGTCAAGGCTTCCACTACATCGGCCACTGAAAAATACCATTTTTGTTCGGCTTCATGCCAAACCGAACGAATCTGCTTTTTCTCAAAAATTTTAATGTTGCTCATTTCTCCCTCTTTTGAATTTCTTGCTCAAGCGGAACTGGGTAGACACACAACGCGACAAGCCGCAACCAAAAAGATTAACACAGAGAAAACAGAGAGGGTAATGCTTGGAAAACTCTCTTTAGCTTTGTAATCTCTGTTTGCTCTGTTTTCTCTGTGTTGGAAATTTTTGTTATTTTTGCAAACATTCAACTCGTAATAGGCCTAGCAATTTCTCGCACTTGAGCATTCACCACCTCACCCTTGTGCGTGAGCAGAGTATCGCGAATGATCGGGTCTTCCAGATTGAGACGCACTTCGCCATCTTGCACAAGGTTTTGAAGAAAGGCGGCGATGTTATTGGAATACATCACACTGG